>Ga0114979_10000714_pt1 | contig 21893 bp, 10 predicted proteins | sample S_140625_EF_Meta_FD_87315 | JGI IMG/M metagenome (GOLD analysis project Ga0114979, IMG submission 87315) | Freshwater microbial communities from Lake Simoncouche, Canada to study carbon cycling - S_140625_EF_MetaG | ecosystem: Environmental > Aquatic > Freshwater > Lake | place: Lake...
GGTTCGGCTACCTTTCCGGGCGGCATTCAAGAGGGCCTTATTGTAAGAGCCTACGGGCAACCAGGCGTAAGGCTTTATGTTGACAACGATATCACTGGAAGAGTAGGGATTAACACTAGTACGGGTCTTTCCGAAAACTTTACGGTCAACGGGACTTCAAAATTTACTGGGGCGACTAATCTTGCCGGCGGAGTTACTTTTGGGGGCGGAATATTAAACGGCATTTTTATTGGTTCTAACAACTCGGGAACGTATCCAAGGTTGTTTGTTGAAAACGATAACGTTGGAAGAGTAGGGATCAACACTAGTACGAGTCTTTCCGAACAATTTACGGTCAACGGGACTTCAACTTTCTTGGGGAACGTTAAAATTAACAACGGGGGGGCCTTGGTAAGAAAATTCGGCAACATATTCTCCACGGCCTACTCCATAACATCCGAAGATTCTTTTCTAGATGTGTCCTTAGCAGTCAACTCAACTCTTACCTTAACTTTCCCAACTCCTACCGCCGCCATTGCTGGAAGAACGATTCATTTAAGAACAAGACAAGGCGCCTTAATTAATTCCAATCAGAATAACATTAGGGATATGCTCGGTAATGATACTTCCACGATTATTCCAGCAGTTACAGCCGGCACTTTTGTTGTTGGCTCCACCTATACTATTCTGACTGTTGGCACAACTAATTTCACATTAATAGGAGCAGTGTCAAATACTGTGGGGCAACAGTTTGTAGCCACCGGAGTTGGCGCTGGCACGGGCACAGCCACTCAAGGGGGAAGGTTTGCCATGCTTGTTTGCGATGGCAACGTCTCTCTTCGTTGGCATATTATGGCCACAAACTATTAATTCGATATGATTAGCGATACCAACCGCTTGGTGGAGGGGATGGTCTCGTTTGTAGGCGGCGCCAACTCCAGCATTGATCCCTCGCTTATTAAGCCGAATCAGTTTGCTTGGGGACAAAACATGATTGTGCGCGGGGGATTCCCCCGCTCAAGACCAGGTTTTAAGTTTATTAAGGCTATACCTAATGGCGTTATTCAGGGCGCTTGTTACTTTAAAAATCAATCCAGCGAAGAGCTTGTTTCTTTAATTAACGGAAGACTGTACAGTTTGAGACCAGAGTCGCCCGCGCAGCCCGTTGAAGACATCACTCCCGTGAATGAAACCAATAACTATGTTTCACGAAGAGCGAATCTTGTGCCCGCCAATAATTTCCTAGTCGTTCAGGATGGACTAAGTTCGCCTATTATCTACTCAGGAGCGAGCTCCTATCGCTCGAATAGAATATTAGATCCGGTCGATTCTCTTGAGTTGGCCTGCACTTTGGGGGCCAATAACGCAAGATTAAACTGCTCTTCCACCTCCGGTCTTTTTCCGGGAATGCTTGTTCGCGCAGCTCGAGGGGTTCAGGATAATAGCATAATTGTTTCTATTGATTCCGCCACGGAACTTACCTTAAGTAAAACTTGTACTCTGACCGGCCTTGGTTTGTTAAGGTTTTTTTCTCCCGGCCCCTTGCAAGTAGATGTCTCCGTTCCCACCGGTTCGGTTATGGCCTTTGGTAATGGTCGCCTTTGGGTGGCTCAGAATAATGAATTGTACGCGGGGGATCTGGCCGGCAGCTACCCCGGTTCAGAAATTCGATTTTCAGAGCAACAATATTTGACGGGCGGAGGAAGCTTTTCTTTTGAGTCAAATATTACCGGGCTTTCGTTTCTGCCAGGAACAGATACTTCAACCGGGCAAGGCGATTTAATTGTTTTTACCGAAAACGAAATTTGCGCTGTTCGGGCTAACATTTTCGATAGAACACTTTGGCAATCGACCGCCGGCATGCAGAGAAAACTTTTTCTTAACGCGGGGTCGGAAAGTCATGACTCTATTATCTCGATAAGTAATGATATTTATTTCAAAGCTATAGACGGGATTAGGTCCCTGAGACAATCCTTGCAAGAAGGCAGGGGGACGGCTATCAGCCTGGCGGACAGCATTGAAGCCACTCGTGTCATAAACTTTGAAACCCCTAGGTGGCAGAGAAATTCTCCCTCCTGTTATTTTGATTACAGGGCTCTTCACGGTTCCGCACCCAAGATTCAAAAAGTTTTTCAAAGCGACGAGGAATACAATATTGTTTTTACAAAAATTGTTCCTCAAGATTTTAACCCGGGCGTCTATGAAGGAAATTATCCCCCCGTGTATGACGGGGAGTGGACCGGGTTACAAGTCTGTAAGTTTGTCGTCGCCTCTTTTTCAGGAGTACAAAAATGTTTTGCCTTGGTTTGCGGCTCTGACGGCAAAAACGCTTTGTACCAAATTACTAACGAAGCGTATTTCGACACTCTTCTAGGAGATAACGATGAGGAAATTGAAACCCCCATCTCTTCTTCAGTCGAAATGCGGAGAATGTCCATGGATTCCCCATACGAGATCAAAGAATTGGTTCGGGCAGATATAGGCTTTTCGGATATCCGAGGTCCTTTGGCCTGGGAATTTAGCTTTGCCCCCGACTATTTTCCAGTATTCTTAAAGGTGCAACAAAATGAAATTGACTTCGACACCCAAACCGAAAACTTAACTGGCTGCGTCCCCTTCGACTTAGCCCCCGGGTATTATAATGTCAGAACAATTAAGCCACCCGACTCATGTGTTGCGGGGGCCAATAGAAAAGCAAGATTTGGTTATTTATTTCAGCCAAAAATTTCTTGGGTCGGTTCAGCAAGATTGGCTTTATTTAGGCTTCATGCATCAAGAAAAGATATAAGCGATCTTGGCGAATGTTAATTTATGGCGGAGAGAATTGAATTCCGTGGAGATTCTCTTCCATCCGGTTTCCCGGGTTTTGGCGGAGGCTCTACCGTAGACATAGCTTTAAACGGGCTGGGCAGCTTTGTTCGGCCTGTTTTATTTGGCGCCGTTAATAACGCGCCCGTAACTCCCCCAAGCTCGACTGCCCCGGTAGGTAGCAACCCCGCAACCCCAACCACCACAGTAGTTCCCCCCGCCACGGCCCCTCCCGATACATACATCAATAATACTACTAACGTCACTAATGTCACTAATGTCACTAATATTACTTCTATTAATAGCATATGCCCGGATTGTCGTTCCGAGGACGACGTCGGCACGGCCCCCATGTTAACGGGGTTTAGAACTACTACCGGGAATTGCTATGATTGCAACGGGTTTTTAAGTAACCGCACAAGATATTTTTCAACCCCAGCAGTTCAATTTGCGGGAGGAATTTATTATGGGGGAACCACTAAACTTGAGGGAAGAGGTTTGGGCGGGCCCCCAACCTCCTGGTCTTTAGATTATACCGGAATAGTTTTAAGGGGTAGCCTTTATAGCCCGCAAACTTTGCAAGTTTGCGACAACGGAACCACAAGAAATTGGGAAGTACTAGCGTATAAGTACTAGCGTATAAAACCCAATCGAGCTTGACTTATCACTTAATATTTTATAAAATAAAATTATGCCTGAATATATTCTACAATTTCCAACCTTCCCTGCAGATTCGTGTTATCCCGCTTCAACCCAACAGCTTATAAACCTCGTTGCGAGCATAGGGACCCTTAAAATATCGGGGCCAGAAAACGACTACGTTGCCTCACATGTGGTGCCAGGCTCCACTCAACAAAGTTACGTTTGGTTTCAAACTTCCCCACCGGCCGGGGTGACGGGATACGGTTTACCCAAAGTAGCCCGTCTTTTTTCAAGTCTTCGTTGGTTTGAGTTTGCGCAACTAGCTCAAGGAGATAGGATTCTGGTGACCGCAACCTCGTCCATTGTCGCCCCTTGGGGGGAATTCGGGTTTACCTATTCTTTTGGGGACACCAATATTTTGCCCTATTCGCCCACAGCAGCGCCCGCGCCGCCCACAGGGGGCTATAAATACAAAACTTATGTCGGTTATTGGTCAAGTAAAACTCCTTGATGTTGACATAGAACTTACAACCGTTACCTTATACAGACCATGCCCGTATACACCTTAACGGCAGCTACTTTACCAAGCAACACGGGTTACCCGGGTAATGTTCAAGACTTGCTACAATTGATTCAATCCTATGTTTCAGTTAACTCTGATCCGGTTCTTTCCACTTTTGTTGTATCCAGTTCAACGCCTTCCGCAGAAGACCAGGATAAGGTTTGGTTTCAAACGCAGGCCGGAGTTAATGGCCGTCCTCAATCGATTAGATTGTACTCGGATGGGGTTTGGAACGAGTTCACCCCGTTTGCTTTTGGCGATATTGTACTTACCGATACTAACGCAGTAATTGCTTCGCCTTGGGGGCTGGGTAGCACAACTTATGTTGTCAATGGTATTTCGCTACTAACGCCGGCAACTCCAGTCCCGCCGACAAATGCAAAATATAAAGTATATGTTGGGTATTACCAATGATCCGTCGTACTTACGGATCAGTTAAAGAACAGCTGGCGCGGGTAACCCAAAACGGGATGTGCGCGGATAATCCCCAGTTGCTCGCTCGTACTAACGAAGCTCAAGAACGTTTGCTCAATAAAGGATTGTACGCGGGAACTTATGGTCGATATTCCGTCTGTGTTTACGGTGGATGCATCACGTTGCCCCGCGAGTTTGAATCTATTCTCGGGTACAACTACGGCGGCGCACCCGCTCAGGTTTATAACCAGTGGTATGAGTTCATGGCCAATGGCCCCGGGACTTCTCCGGCTGGAGCTTGGAAGCAACTACAAGATCGTGGTTATGTTCCCTGCTTTCGGTCGATTGAATCCCAAAAGTATATACGCGTATACACCGACTTGATTGAAGACTCGACCTCAACCATTTTATTCCGAGGTTCCGACTCTTTCAATAACCGGGTTCAGACGCAGGAGGGTGGCGCTATGATTGACGGCGAGCGTTTGAATTTGAGTGCTGGGTCGGGTAATTCCAGCGTGTTGGTTTCTGGATTTACTGGTTCCAACACTGATGGAAATTCTGTGTTCGCTTTTTTTACAACCGAAAATTCAAAGCCCAAGTATAGAAATCTTGAGGGTTGGATTATATCGAATAACGCATCCGTTTGGCGCGTTTTAAACGCATCTGGCGCTCAAGTCGCAATTTCTTCTGGTAACAGTAATTATCCTTGGCAAGCAACCTTTACGCCATCTTTGACCACAACAGAACTCTCCCGCACCACAGTCAATGCTTTCCGATCCATCGATGCAATAAACAAAAGCCCCACGAAAGGCTGGGTCCGCGTCTATGCAGTCGATCCCACCACGGGCGTTGAATCCTCCATTGCCATACTTGCGCCCGATGAGACGTTGCCCCAGTATAGACGATATGCAATTCCCGGCCATGAAAGAGAAGAAGGGGTTACCGTGACCGTACTCGCAAAGCGCAAATTCATTCCCGTGATTACCGATGACGACGATTTGATCGTGACCAACTTAGGAGCTTTAAAGATGATGGCGATAGCCATCGAAAAAGAAGAAAACAATAACCTGGACGAAGCCATGAAGTACGAGGAAAAGGCTGTCGAACTCTTGCGTGAAGAACTTAAAGAGGTCGAAGGAACTAACATCGGCAGACCCCAGATTCAAATGGAGGCATTCGCGATGGGTGAAGTCCCCGCGATGGCATAATTATGGCAACATCAATGTTTTCTATTACCCCGCCAAGTTCCGGAGGAATGGTATCGAATTTTTTATCGTCTGGTCCCGCCACATCGAGTTTTATTTCTCCGACCCCCAGCTTCTCTAACTCTAATAATTTCTCGGGTGCTTTGGGCACTTCTTACACCCCAAGTATGTTTGCTCCCTCAAAAGACTACAGCTCTATTTTTAATAGCGCCGCCCAAGGTTCATACGGAGGCCGGCAAACCTCGCAGCAAACCTCTTTCGCCCCCTCTTCGGGAGGGTCTTCTTTTGGTGGGAGCAACTCCCAACCCCCTCAGCGATCTTTTACCGGCGGCTCATCTTCTTTCGGTGGATCGGGAAGGACGCCCCAGTCGTGGAATCAAAGCACTAGCTCTTTTACCCCCAATACTGGCTCTGGCGCGCCGACCGATTTTTATTTAGGACCAGCCCCCACCTTAAAGGAATTAAACATTCCTTACGAGGAGTATGCAAAAAGATTGGGCGAAGTAAATGATCCAGACAAGCTGGCGGCTTTGGCCGAAAAATACAATGCCCCCTCTCGGAAAGAATTCGATTCTTATATGCCTGGTTTCCAAGCCGGCATTTTGAGCATGGGAGATATCGCTAAAGACTACCTTGGGGGACGTATACCCACTTCTGTGGCTCAAGAGGTAGCCCGATCTTCCGCTGCTACCAGTTTTGGAACCGGCCTAATGAGAGGTGGTTTAGGGAGAAATTTAACTAGCAGGGATCTCGGCCTCTCCAGCCTTGGGCTACAATCTGCCGGAGCAGATCTTTTTGCTAAATCTTTTGATCTCACCCAGAGAGGTATCGCCGCAAGATCCCCCATGTCAGTGTCGAGTTTAATGGTTGCTCCGCAATCTATTTTCGATACGATGACAAGCGCAGCCTCCGTTAACCAACAAACGCAAAATCAAAACTTGCTCAATGCTTGGCAGACTCAAGCTCTGCCGGGGCAATTTGATGTTAAAGCGGGCAAGTATGTAGGCTACAGCGGAAATAGAACCACATTAGCTCCCCTAACACCCGCGCAATTATACGCGGCCGACCAGTATGAAAATAGGTATAAGTATGGTACTCTAAGTCCATACTACGGCTCCACAACATACTCCGGCCCCAAAATAATCCGTGGAGTTAATGCTTAATTTATGGCCCTCTCCCCCAATGCCCCAGATTATGTTGGCTCAGTTCGAGGGATTCTTGACGATCTGAGAAACAACTTTTTAAAAAAGCAACAGCTATTTCAAGAAAACGAACAGGCTGCCGATCGGCTCGAATTGGCTTACGCTCAATTAGGCGCTCAAAGAGAAACTCAGAATTTGCAGGCGAATCTCGAAGCACAAAAGCTGCAAGCCTCAATTTTGTCCGACGCTCAACGAACTGAACAACAAAATTTTCAGAATAATCTTGCAGCGGCTCGGCTCAGTTTAGACCAAAATAAAGAGCTTAATACCCTGGATGCTCAAAGCAAAGCCGCAGAACAGGACAGGCAGGCCGGGGTTTTAGAAACAGAATTTAGAGCAGCTCAACTTTCCGGAGATCCCCAAAGAATAGACAATGTTTTAGGAAAAATTGGACAAGCTAATTTAACAAGATTACAAAGAGTTTCTCTTTATGACAATGTTTATTCAGGAATTCAAGCAAACAGAGAGCTTGCCCAGCAGGAGAACAACCTGCGCACGGCCACTCCCGCAAGAAGTTTAGGAGAAGAGCTTGCCAAGTTAGACCCAAGAGCCTTTACTCCTGACGCGTATCAAGCAAGAGTAGACGAGATTCAAGACAAATTCTCTTTATTAAACAACACAGATCCAAGGGTAATCGAGCCTTTTGCTAAAGTAAGCGCCACCGCTTTGGCCAAACTTGAAAAATATCGCGATACCGTTGTGGGAAAAGAGCTTCAATCTTTTCAAGACTTAGCTGAACAAAATAGACTGGAACCAAATTTTCAAAAAAAATATGACGAATTAAAGAATGACCCAAATAAATTTACAAGCAAAGCCGTTCAGGGAATAATGTATGAGAGAAATTTAAACGAGTCCATTAAGCAACTCCGCGGCATTGATTCGCGGTTAACACAAATTGCCAGTAACATAACCAAGGTTAACCCGTCAACTAAAGTTGTTAATGTAGACCAGAATGGGCAAGAATATGATACATTTATTTACCCCATTCCTGATCTATCCCCTCGCGTCGGGTTTGACGCCAACATTGACCCCGACACAGGGCGACTGACAAAAAACGTTTTTGATCGGGCCAAGGATTGGGAAAACGAAATGACTTCCCCGCGCTACGCCGGGCAACAAACCCCCTTTGAAAAGATGATGGCTGCCGCCGTTGAAAATTCTTCAGGTCGGGCTGTTACTTCAGCTCCACCCCAAGCACCCTCTACGGCTGTTGTGACGCGCCCCTTCCGCTCCGGGAATGATTTTGAGCGGGGAGCACCAGGAACGGCAACAATTCCGGTTGCGACCAAAATGCCAGCCACAAAAGTTTCTGATTCTACAGTACAGTTTATTGCAGAAACTTATCAAAAGAATCCTAATGCCGTTGTAAACGGAAGGCCAGTAAGAGAAATTATTGCCGCCATGAAGTCTCAAGGTTACGCAATACCCTCTTCCCGGCAAACAACCAGCATTGTTTCCCCGAGAGCAGTTGAGAACTCAGGACAAAATCGTTGACGAACGGCTGAATAATCTGTTGAATTATAGCAGCCATGGCGGATTCATTTAATTCAGAGGAAGATTCTTATTCGTCAAGTCTTCCGGAAGTAGATAAGCAAGCTATCGAAGATTTATTTGCAACCCCGACTACTCCCCAAGTCAATGTTTCTGAACTATCGCCCCAGCAGGAAATAGATTCGCTTTTCTCTACCCCTTCTTCTAATCTCGGACAAGCCAGCCAATTTATTGAGTTGCGGGATGACCCCAAGGCGACAGACATTTTGCTTGGTACAGCAAGAAGGCTTAAGGAGGGGAAACTTCCTTTCAATACGCAGTCATGGACCGACGCGAATAAGAATGTACAGGATTATTTTGACTCGAATATTAGCACATATGACGATGCCGAAAAGAAAAAAGATTGGGTCGGAATGTCCAAGTTTGTGCTTGGTGGCGTTGGAAAAATGGTCGGATCTTTTATTCAATCCGGTTTTGGAGTGACCAATGAAGACGCCGAGACAACACAAAAAAGTTTAGCTGCTCGGAATTATATAGGCACAATTACAAATCCGGAGCAGGCAGCTAAAGCCATTGAGCTTGGTTCTGTTTTTGAAGACGAACTTAAAGACGGCAAGTCAATAGTTCCAGAAGGTCAAAAGCCGGGCATGAAGTTTGGAACGGGGCCCATGACGGCCAAGCTTGGGATGAACTTGGCTATGGCGGAGAATTATCTACGGGATCTTGAAAGCGATCGCTCCAAAAAATTGGGGTCAGCCAGCCTTCGAAACTTTGCCATTCAATCCGGAGATGCCTTTCTTCCGTTTGTTTCCATTGGGGATATTGTGGTCGATGAAAATAATCCAGATGAAGTTGCCCGTCGGTCAGCGTTATCCAGCGCCATAAATAGCACTATTCAAAAAGATTATATGACCGGCACGTTGGCGGGGTCGGCCATAGGGTCGGTCGGGTCGTTTATTGGAACCGGAATAGGCGTAACAAAATTACTTGAGCGGGTAGCTCGAATTGCCGATCAAACTATTAAAGTTCCGACGCTTCTTTCTAGGGGCGCAACTTATGCCACCATTGGAGCGTCGCAATCCTTTGAAGGCGACCCACGAAATTTGAGCGTGCCCGAACGCTTATCCTCTATATTCAGCGAGAGCGCAATCCTTGGCTTGGCGGAAGGTGCCGGAAACAAATTGGAAGCATCGATTGATACCGCGCTAGCTAATCATGTCGCAGCAAAAGCCCTTGCCACGAAACTTCCAGCCTTGGCTCCTTTGGTTGGGAGTACTGGGAAAATTGTTGGGACAACTCTTGGGGAAACGGCTTCAGAAGAAATTGAAGCCATTCTCCGCGGACAAGATCCAGTTGAGCCTCTGCTACAAAATCTAGCTGTATCCGGTGGTATTGGTTTTGGAATGACGATCCCAGGAGCCGTTGGTATTGCTGCTCGTCGTGCAAAAATTTATTCAATGGCCGATGATCGATTTGCCAAATCTTTAGAGCAAACAGTTTCTGGAATCAAAACGGATCCGAATTTAGATGAGCAACAAAAGATGGAGCAGATTGTTCAGCTCCGCCAATCTTTGACCTCCCCCAAAGCACAAGCTCTTTTCGATGCTTTGAATGTTCGATCTTCAATAGATCGAACTACAGCCCCAGAGACTGCAAAGGTAGCTGATGAAGCAGTTGATTCCGCAAAACAAGGCTCAGTAGAGTCAATGCTGACTCAAGAAATTGCCAAGCTTGAAGGTCAGATAGGAACTCCCCCCGTACTTGAAGCCGGAGTGCCGGAGACCGAGGATGAAAAACTATCGGCCCTCAATGAACTAATTAATGTTTTCGATAGAGGCGCAACTTCCATTGATCTGGATAATTCACCGAGTAATGCTTCGAAGATTCAATGGCTCGAAAGTCAGGGTCGAGTTGTTGGAGAACTCTCTGAAGATGGAAAAACTTATTCAGTTACGAATGTAAAAACGGACTCCGGAAATTGGTTACGTGGAGTTCCTCCAATTGAATTTAAGCAAGAGCTGAAGGATCAGTTTGTCATGCGAGCAGAGGAGATTGGGCTTGAGACTGACGAGATTGACCAAATGAATTCTGAGTTTGAGAAGGCTGGAACAGATGACGCTATCGAAGAGGTTGCCCGAAAGTATCTTGGCCCCACCGATTATGAGGTTGCTCTGGAAAGTCAGCTGGCCAAAAGCCAAGAGTTAGTCGAACAGGAAAAACCAGCAGAGATCAATGCGAAAAAACTTCAGGATCAAATTAATGTTCTTGAAGCTAAAATAAAAGAAGCTCCGGCTGACGAGGCCGTTGCCATGAGGGAGCAACTCACAAGGCTTCAAGCTATGCAGGTCGAGGGACAGGCTGCTCGTTTAGTGCGTGGCGAAGAATCGGTCTCTAAGTTAGTTCAACAATTTGAGAACGAAGCCACGAAAGAAGCCAAAACTGGAAAGCTGGCCCCTGAATTGGAAGCTCGGCCCGATATCGTTCTTCCGATCAACAACCCCGAAAGCGAGTCTTTCCAGAAGTACCAAAAGCTAGAGCCAGACCCTCGAGAGAATTCGAGCGAGGCTCTCGGCGCAGTATTTAACTTAAAGAATCCCGCGACAATTGAGTTGCTGCAAAGTCTTGGTGCGATTGACGAGAATGGTCGCAACATAATGACCCCAGCCGAAACTGTTCTGGCTTATGTCAACCGTAAGAGATCTTATTTGCAGAGCAAGTCGCTAGCCGGATATCAAAAATATAATATTGCCGATGAAGTATCTGCCGCAACAATCAATAGCTTTTTGTATGAGCTTAGACAAGGCAAAAACAATCTTTCCTTAAGCACAATCTTTAACAGCCGACTTCGGGATTTTATCCGCAGGGCAGTACCGCGGATGCGTGCGGGAGTTGGGCTTGGAGCAGCTGTCAGTCTCGAGACTCCAGGACTTCGGGTAAACGCTGTCGATGCTGAGACTCTGGCCGAAGAACAGGGAATCAACCCTGCTGTGGCCGGGGCTATCAACGAAGCTCTAGATCAGATTGATGCCACCGAGGTGGACAATCAAGTCACTAATCCTTCTGACGTTCCTTCGCCAGCCCAGAGGCAGGAAGCCCTTTCTATTCTCGCCCAGAATCTCCAAGCACCTTTCAGACAGTCGCTAGGAACTGAAGCTGAGAGACTCGCGTTTGACTCCGTTGCTTCCGGCAAATCGGCCACCGCCCAAGATGCCGCTAAGATTGGAACTACTATCGATAACATCAATGCTTTGAAGCCGGCGGTTCAACAGAAGTTTGTTTCCGCGCTACAAGCCGAATACCGCAAAAATCAGGAAGCTGGAACTCTTCCAGTTCGAGAGGTCGCGGAACCAGAAGGAATTGTTCGCGAGGGAAATCTGACGGCCAAACAAATTCAGCCAGCAATCGAGCGGTTCCGAAAACTTCAGGCCGATGATTTCTTTGATGATGCGGAACTAGCTTTAGCCAAAGCATTGCTCGAACAAACCCAAAGCAGTCGCTCTGTTAATATGTTACGGGCGTTCGAAGGATTTATTGAATCCACAGCTGAAGGAAAACTTTCCCCCGAAGCAATCACGGAACTATCGGAGGCAATCGACAACAACTTAAAAACTGCTCTTGATGATGGAAGTATTTCCAAAGCTCAAGCAGACGATTACATCAACAAACTAAACAAACTAGCGGAGCCCTATCTGGCTTCTCAAATACTGGAAGAAGGCCCGGCCAAGAACAAGATTGCCGCTACCTTCCGATCCAATCTGCTAAAGGTCAACGACCAGATTCTGGCAGATAGCGGAATTAAAATAAACGAGGAGGGAACATATGAAGAACCAACAACTAAACCAACCCCAAAACCCCAAGCCAAAACAGCCGATGATCGACGTGAGGAAGCTCGCCAGAAACTCGCCGAAATCGAGGCAAAGCGTGCTGCCACCACAAAGCGAGTTTCTAAAGAAACCGTTCCCGTTAAGCGGGAAGAAGTGGGACGAGCTGTTACAGGTGGGGCAACCGGAGTCGGGAGACCTGGAGCTGAACGCGCTCGTGGCGTCCCCCTCCCCAAGTCCTTCGTCGAATCCCGCAACCAGCTAGGCAAACCTTACAGCGAGAAAGTTTTAGATCCGATCGGATCAGAAACTACTAGCCTGTTATCTCCAGAGCAAAAGCAAGATGCGGCGGCGGCCATCACCACGATGGAAAGCTCCAAGCACAAAGCTTTTTATCTGGCTAATGGTCCCGGAACTGGCAAGACCCGAGTGTTGTTGGCAGCAGCCAAATACTATCTCAACAAAGGATTTAATGTATTTTATTTGACGGCTCCCGATGCCGTTACTCCGAACTGGGATCTCAACACAATCGGTGGTTCGATCGAGAAAGATGCCGGATTGATGGGCGTTCCGATCGCGGCTCGTGGTGGTAAGGGTGAGAGTGGTCGCGGTCTTCCGATTGAGAATGTGCCAGGAAAAGTTGTTGTCTCCACTTACACCTCGCAGTACTTGGAAAAGATTCTTCCCTTAGTGGATGCAAAGACAGTTGTTATTTTTGACGAACAGCATTCTGGACGAAACCTGCATAAAGCAATTCAAGAAGGTAAGAGCCGTGCCTGGTCGATCCTGATGAATGAGATTTCACAGAAAGCCGGCCGAGTACTGATGGCTTCTGGAACTCCGTTTGAGACACCCGATCAGCTTCTTTCGCTTGGCCGACTTGGTATTTTTGACACTGAGTCTCCCGATGCCTTGATCAAAAGACTTGGGTTTGAGAAGCAATACCTCCGGGGTGGAAAGAAATCTTACTGGACATTGTCGCCCGGAGTTACCGAAGCAGAGATGCAAGATCGTCTCGAAGCGTATCTCGATGGACTCGTAAAAAATGGAATCCTACGTTCCCGATCCCTCAAATTGGATGGTGTGAATGTAGAGTTCCAAGATGTTCCGTTGGACTCTGCAATCATCAAGCAACTGGAAGACATCAAGAATATGTATGGTGGTGCACAGAACACCGACATCGCATCGTTACGCAAACTAGTAGCCGCGCAGAAGCGGGCGTTGGAAGAGTATAAAGTTGATGCCGCGGCCAAGCGAGCCATCCAATCTATCCGCCAAGGTCGTAAGCCAGTTATCTATGTTGGGTTTGTTTCTGAAACAAATGCCCGCGGGGAAACGGTCGATCCAACTTCAGCCGCGGTAGAGGCAGCAATCCTCCGCCTTGCTCCCGATCTCAAAATTGCAAGGATGTACACTGGTTCAGACCAGACCAAGGAACAGGCACTCGCGGCTTTCAATGAGAACGCCGCTGATGTTCTTATCGCCACGAAGGAGATGGGTGGCACCGGAATTGAGCTTGACGATAAGTTTGGCGATAAGCCTCGCGACATGATTATTATGTCGCCACCCGTTAGCGCGATCCAGGCTGTTCAGCTCATCTATAGGGTGTGGCGTACTGACAGTGCCAGCCGACCCAACCTTATTTTCTTGGAGTCAAAAGCCGAGGTTGATCAGCAGAACATTGACCGGATGCGTGCCAAACTTCGCTTGCTAGATGCCACCACTGGCGCCGGCTTTGAAGGACTGAAGGCTGAAGAAAACAAACCAGCCGAAGTTGTCGCCCCGGTAAAGTCAACAGTCAAAGCAACTCCCGAACAAGTTTCTGCTACAGATGAGATTTTAAAATCAGCTCTTGGAAAAGACTACAACAATAATGTAATCACATTCCGCGATGCTAAGGGTCAAGCCCACAACTATAATGTGAAGATTGACCCTAACTTCTCTCATTCAATGGCCGTTGTTGTCGGATCAGATAATGATTCCGATACGATTGTGATCAATCCAACGCTTTTAGAGCAAGGGAAAAATAAACTTTCAGCGCAAGACTATAAGTCTTACATAACCCAGGCATTGATCGAAGAAACAATCCACATGGAGACTTTGCGGTATTATCGCGAGCTTGGTCTTGATCCTGTTGAAGAACTTACTGCAATTGGAGATTCATTATCTCAAGCATCCAGACTAGCCATCGGAAGATTATATTATGCAACATTAGGGTCCGACATAACAAACTCAGATACGCAGGGAAAAATTAAGGCACTCGCGAATAATCCTTATTTCGTGGCCATGGAAGGAATCCGTCAGCTATCCCAGTTAAAATTAACAGGTGGTGTCACAGAGCAAGTTAACTCTGTGAATGCAAACGATATCGCTCGGGCAACACAGCGTCTCAAAGATATTTTAAAGTCGGAAAGTAAATCTGTTCTTGCCAGACTTGGCGTGTGGTTTGATAGCATGGCCACAGTGGTCAAGCGTGGATTGGGATTGGCTCCGAACGCAAAGGATCGCTTAGTGATGCGTCAAAGCATCGAGGATGCAATCTCCACACTTCGAAAGACATCAAAAGAATTTGTACAGGCTGGAGAGGCTCCAGCCGGACCCATCCCCGCTCCGGGAACTTCACCAACCGCGCCCCGTGCCGCGACCGTATTCGACTCATACGATCTTCGAATCTACCGCATGATTGAGAATCATCTGGAAGGTAGAACTGAAGGCGTGCTTGGAGTAACGGTTGCCGATGATTTATTTAAGACCGTTGGTGTAGAGGACTGGCTGGATGCTCTCGATATCAATCGGCGCCGTGGGATTATCACAGCTGACGAGCGAGATCTTTTCCGTTCCGCAACGCAAGCCGTGATGGACGGAGGCCGGGCAAGTCTCCCAGCGATTGCTAATAAAGCTCTTGAGTTGGCGGAGAATATGGAAGAAGCCGGAAGGTCATTGCCTGTTGCGGCTTTTGTCGCAACCTCTGCTCCCGTTGAAGTAATCAGTAGTGAACAAACTTTTGAAACTCAGCCAACATATCAACAGTATCGTGTTAAAATTCCCGGAAACGTAGCCGTTCCAACTACGGCTTCTTCGGATGCGAAGGCTACGGCTAACGCCGTCATCCGATTGTTTGAAAACCAGGAAGTAGTTAACTATAACGGCCAACGTTATACTAGCCCAGGACCTTTGATTGCCGCTCTCCGCGATGCTGGATATAACAAGTTCGCCAAGGTTATCGCTCCAGCACCAGCCCCCGAGATTCGTGAGAGCCGAGCCGTAAAGAATATCGTCACGCAGTTCGTTGACGTCCTCCCCGAAGGCAAGGTGAAGGATAAACTTCTGGATGCTTGGTACTACCAATCTGTACCACGCGAACAACAATTTGCTGATGCTAAATCTTACATCGCTACAAACGGATTGCAGAATTCCCTTAATGCTTTCTTGAGCGGTAACATCAAAAGCTCCTTGCCGTTACAGGGTGCGATTGGATTTGAGTTGGCCAATGCTCTGGGTGCGAAAGCTAAAACAGACCTGTACGCCAGAGAACAGTTGGCCGAGGTAATGCTCCTATTGAGCAGGAAGTACGGCACCGAACCCGGACGAACCGTCGATCTCTGGAATGCACTTGGGGAACTCTCCAACAATCCAGAAGCCATGAAGATGTACATTAATCGACAGATTGATTCGTCGATTCGAGGAAGGCTGACAGGATTCGCAGATGAAGAAAGCGACATATCTTCCGGCCTTATTGACTCAACTCGTAGAGCTGTCGAGAAACTAACGACAGATAAGAAGACAAAGTCGACGATTGAAAAGATTGCAAAACTTGTAGAGCTCAATAAGAAGCAAGCAACCGTTGCCGAACTTGAAGCAGCAGTAGCAGAATACGTTGGAAGTCAGCAGGCACTGGCAGATGGGGTGGAATTCCTTGGGGCAGATCTAGCCGCCGCTCCTGCGGTCGAAGGAAGTGATGCCGATGGAATTCGTCTTAACCCAGAACAAACTACCGCACTGAGCCGAATGATACTTGAGATCATTCAGCGTTCTGAAAATCCTAGCGTGACAGCCGCCTCCGAAGATCAGATCAAAAGCTTGCTGATGCTTACCCCGGCTCTGCGGGACGCAAAGAATCAGGAGAATGTTCGACGCAAACTCGATCTTTATTTTGATGCGGCTTTGACTAACGCTCTTGAAATTTTCTCAGCTCAAGCTCTTGGCGAAGCCCGCGCCCGTGAAAGCATCCAGCCACCCGCTACACGGGGAGAAGCAGTTCGTCGCGTAATTGATGCTAAAGCTAAAGCCAAAGACCAAGCCCCCGTTGCGGTTCCTACCGAAGCTTCTTCTAGACTTGAAGCTTTGGCCGAAGCATCAGCAGAAGCTTTACAAAAGCAGGCAGCCCGTCTACAGCAAGAGCCAAAGAAGAAAGATCAGCTCGAAGAGTTTGCTGCACGTATTCGTAGACTTATCGCACAGAGAACAAAAGAACAGGGCGGTCTTCAGCCTACTTACACACCAGAACCCAAGCCGACTGAAGCTGAAGTTCTCCGCGACAGAATTGAAAAGTATCCAGACGTCATGGAGTTTATCGACAATGTACGTGACTCCCTGAAAGAAGTTTATAGCGAAGAAGAACTCGCTGGACTTGAGCCTTTCATCGACGAAGCTTTTGGCCGTCCCTTTACTGTGTCGAGTTTGAAGCAGGCGGTTCGCTCTCTTGAATCAATCGGTGGGCCTCAAACTAATATTCGCGGTCTCATCCGTTCGAGCAAGGGCGATATCATGGATTTTGAAAACAAGCTAGGCGCATTGTTGACCCAGAACACAACGCTCGACGAAGCTCAAAAGAAAGAAGTGACCGACTTCCTGCGGGAAGGGTTGACGGAGCTTATCGCCAAAGAACGCAAGCTAGAACTAGAAAGAATTAAGAAAAAGTTTGAGGCAAAGAAGGAACGAAAAACTAGGAAGATGCGTTCAGCTTTAGACCGTTTGATCGAGGCTACCAACCTTGGAGTTTTGAACGATAGTGAAGTATTCGCTCAAATGCATTCTCAGCTTGGATTGCCCGAGTTAAAAGAAGAAGAACGTAAGAAGCTCAATAAGTTGATTGAAGATCTTCCTCTCTATCCGGTCGGCATGATTCGGAATAAAAAGATTTCCGAGATGTATCAGTATGTAAAGTTGGTCTCGCCTCAAGTTTGGGGAGAGTTGCTCGTGAACTATCAAACCTCCAATTTGCTTGCCGGGCTTGGAACAATCGGGATCAATGCTTGGTCTTCGACCATGAGTAATCAGCTTAATGCTGCAATTCTTGGTGCAGTAGGGGCGGCTAAAGGGGTAGCTGGAGACAAGGCAAGGGCCAAAGCTTATAAAGACGCGGCTATTGCACTCAACGCGGCTATCTTTGCCGGAGAGAAACCCGCGCTGAACGCGGCAGCTAACGTCTTCTTTAACGGTGATTATTCAAACATTCAAGATGCTTTGACCCAAGAACTGGGTGGCGTGAATATTTGGGAGGCAATTGTAAAACAAGCAGAAGATTACCGAGCGGGTAAGCCGGGAGCTGTTCAGCCCGAGTTGCCCGTAAATGTGCTCGGCCAGGAATACCGAATCCCTCTAGACTCCAAGTTCCTTAGTAGTAAATACGGCGCTCTCGCCCCTTTCATTTTCTTTGGTCGAGCTATGGCAGCTGGTGATGCAATTAATAAAATCTCTTCCCGTAAAATGTATGAGATTGCAGAGGCAACTAACATCGCAATCGCACAAGGTTTCCAGACAAACGATGAGATTGAGGCCGAAGTTGCCCGCCTTTTAAATCAAAGCCCCGAAGCCAGAAAGCGTGCAGAAGCCAAAGCCGCTTCTGAAGCAAAAGAATTTAATCTTACACCTGAACAAGAATCCTTGCGAGTCGATGAAATTCTTGAGCAGGGCAGGCCAGATGAAGAAAGCGTTAAAAATTTAACAGAGAAAGCTAAGAATTTTGCAGCCCAATCTACATTCACAAATAACTTTGAAGGATGGTTTGGGTTGTTGGCTGACGGATTGACAAGCTTCTCCGCCAAAGCCTGGCCGTTGAAATTGTTCATCAAGTTCTTGAAAACAGGATCGAGCTTGGCAAATGAAGTTTTAAATTTCCTACCCGTGATGTCCACAATCAGATTGTATCGTGGATCAGGAGCTATGTTGAAGGGTACCAAATACTATCGTCCTCCAGCCGTCCCCGGAACAGTCGAGCATGATCTACTACTGGGTAAAATGACTCTTGGATATATCGTCACGGGAACTTTGTTGGCCGCCTTGAAAGATGCCATGAGCGGAGAAGACGATCCTTATTTTAACATCCACTTCAAAGGCCCGGCTGATCCAGCTCAACGCGAAGCTTTCTTTGCTGCCGGAGGAAAGCTCCGCTCTATTCAGGTTGGTAAGTTCAAAGATGGAAAGCCACAGTTCTTCAGCTTCGAGAGTTTTCCAGTTGGTCTGTCGGGACCCATGCTTCTTGCTGGAGCTATTACGGAGTCTATTCGATATGAGAAACGATCCGTAGCAGAGTCCATTGTATTGGGCGCATTAACAGGTAGTGCCTTGGCCATGTATGGAATTCTAGATATGGCGGCTCTTTCTGGGATCCGTCAGATAATGTCTCTCACTTCTCCGGGAGTTGGACAACGAGATGCAATGGGCATCATGACTAGTCTAAGTAAAACCTTGGGTAATGTTGCTGGTGGTTTGATTCCAGGATACGCAACTCTCCGCGACGTAGAGCAACTATTCAATGGTTTAACTGGTTCCCCTTCCGCCCGACCTTATCAAGAAAATCTTCTATCTACATTTGCTCAGTCAATTCCATTTGCCTCAAAGGTTGGGAGGCCGGACCTTGATTTCCTCGGAGGAAATACCAAGACACAGTTGGCAAACACTGTTCCCTTCTTACGCCGTCTAACGACGACAGGAGTTGACTCTCAAGCTTATGACAATGGGGATAGAACCCCACAGGCAATTCATGACAAGCTTATCTCCATGTTCGCATCCAAGCGTTCCTCCTTAGATTGGGATGCTGGCCCGCTTAAAGATTTTGCTATGCTTGAGATGATTCAAGATGCGCAAGCTAAAGGAGATCAGTTGACTGCCGATGACTTTTACAATCTAAAACGAGAACTCTCAACGGACGAGAAATACGAATGGATGATGAGGGCTGGTCCGATTATTCAGGATCAACTCTCTCAGATCATTCCGCAGCTGGAAACAATGAGCCCGGGTCAGTTTAGAGAAGTTACACGGGCAGTTGTAAATCCAATTAAAAAAGCAATTCTGTATCAAGTTCTGGCCGAGAAAAATCAAGAGGGTATCTTGTATCCCGAGAGACAGTAAGTAGACTTTTGTTATGCCACTCGGAAAAGCCAGCATGCCCTGCAATCAGCCTCGCCCTAGCACAAGGCCGGGCAAGAAGCGTATGGTAAAAGCCTGTGAGAACGGAAAGGAAAGACTTGTACACTTTGGGGCCAAAGGATACGGCAATAACTACTCAGCCGCAGCTCGCAAGTCCTTCCGGGCCCGCCATAACTGCGACAACCCAGGGACTAAATTGAGCGCTAAATACTGGGCTTGTAAAAATCTTTGGGCCGGCCCGGGCGGAGCCACTACACCTAACCCAAGTAATCGTCAGGGAAAATACTAATATGCCCCTCGGTAAAAAGAAAGCTAACGATGCATGCACCCGCAAGGTGAAATCCAGATACACGGTTTGGCCTTCGGCTTATGCCAGTGGAGCCCTTGTTAAATGCCGTAAAGTAGGGGCAGCTAATTGGGGCAACAAAGGGAAAAAATAATGGCCTTCGACCTTGAGAAGAAGAAAGGTCTACATGGTTGGTTCTCTCGCAACAAAGGCAAGGGCTGGATTAACTGCAAGACGGGCGGTCCGTGCGGAAGGGAATCGGCCAACAGCGGTGGTAGTTATCCAGCTTGTAGACCAACTAAGGCCATGTGCAATTCCTCGGCAAAGAAGAAGACGAGCTCAGATCGTATAAGTTGGAAGAAAAAAACAGGACTAGGCAAATGATTTTTTGGCCCGTTATATTTTTTGTTGGAATAGTAGTAATCCTAATCCTCTGGAAGCCAAGAGGTAGGACTGAGGTTTGGGTGGAGATGACCGCCGAGGAAAGGTATATGTTAGCTAAAAGAATCTTCACCCGCGACCCGTCCTCCTTTAAAGATAAGGATTCGGATGGCGTTGAGGATGAACTTGAAAGGGGCTCTTGACCCCCAACCCCATACCCTATAATATAGTCCCATGCCTCTAGGAAAAAATGTCTCCGCCAACATCAGCGAACTTTACGCTGACAATAAGAAAAAAGGTAAAGCCCGCGGAGCTGAGGGCAAGGTTCGCCCGAGAGCGCAGATCATTGCTATTGCATTAACCGCAGCTGGCAAATCGAAGGGCAAATAATATGGACCTATCTAAACTATCAATGTCTGAATTGCAATCTCTTCAAAAACAGTTAGAGGCACAGTTGAAAAGTAATCCAGCTAAAGAAATGGCTATAGCCGAGGCTATGAAAGCGGAACCTATGCAGTCACCAGCTCGGATGATGAGGCGGTTGCAAGAAGCAGTAGCGCAAATCCCCCGGACTCAGAACGCTCCTGGCGCCGGTGAATTTATGGTCGATCAGTTTAAAAAATATGGAGTAGATATTGCAGGAAAAAGTGAAAATGAAATTTTAGATTTGAGTAAAAAATTTGTAGAAGCTAGGAGAATGGCCCCCAATGAAGATGCAGTCAAAGCAAGATACCAAAAGATGTTAGGAGAGGCCGCTCCGATGGAAACTCCTTACGGCAAAAGTCTTTTGTCCTACACACCAGAAGGTAAGATTGCTGGCAAAGCTGGGTCCATGCTTCGTGGCCTCGGCAGAGTAGCTGGCCCCCTTGGGGCGGCTCTTACTGCCCTTGATTTAGCTCAAGGCTTGGGTGAAGTTCAAGATAAGGGTGCGGCTAAGATTGCTGAAGATTATAAAAAATCTAAAATGGCCGAGAGTGAGGCTGAAATCTTGACGCCAGAAGCCGACCAGTTTAGGGAGAGTTTAAAATCCAGGAGAACCGAATTGGAGATCCTCCGCGCAGAGCTTGAGAGAAAGCGTAAAGAGGAAGAGAGAGCTAAAGAAAGGGAGAATAAGGGGATGGAAAGACAAGCTCGAGTTCGCGATACTTTAGAACAAACTGGGCTTGTCCCGTAACTCATGTCCGTAGACAGGAGTATAAAATAATATGAAAAATTTATCTATTAACTTGAATCAAAAGAACACGAAGATGCCGACCAACAAGTCACCTTCACTTAAAGTGGAAAAGAAAAAGCCTTACGTTATGCCTAAGGTTTCTAACGCGGGTCGGGGATTGGGTAAGTATTAATATGCCCGCAAAAGCTTGTCCGCGGGAGACTCAAGACATCGCAGCCAATCTTGCTAACCGCAAGAAAGCGATTACCACGGCCATGTACGGCCCGTTAAATCCGAATCAACCGAACGATGAGTACTGGGTAAAGCTAGCCGAAGAGTTTGGAACTTCCCCCGAAGAAGCTAAGAAGTCCCGTTGTGGAAACTGTGCAGCTTTTAATGTGACTACCCGTATCAAGAACTGTATCGCCCAAGGGCTTGGCCAGGATCAAGGTGATGAGTGGTTGATTATTGAAGCTGGTGACCTTGGGTATTGTGAAGCTTTTGATTTTAAGTGCGCCTCTAAACGGACTTGCAAGGCATGGATCGTTGGGGGACCACTCGATGATTCGAAGGAAGAC
>Ga0114979_10000716_pt1 | contig 21859 bp, 19 predicted proteins | sample S_140625_EF_Meta_FD_87315 | JGI IMG/M metagenome (GOLD analysis project Ga0114979, IMG submission 87315) | Freshwater microbial communities from Lake Simoncouche, Canada to study carbon cycling - S_140625_EF_MetaG | ecosystem: Environmental > Aquatic > Freshwater > Lake | place: Lake...
CGGACCCAGCCGCTGCGGCGCCAGCAGGGAGGTCGGCAGCAGGCTCGGGCTGCCCCGGCCCGGCCTCAGGCTTCGGGGCGAACGGTGGCAAAGATGTCCTCCAAAATCGCGCCGGCTCCCTGTGCCCGGAGGCGATGGGCCAGGGCCAGGCCGATGGCCTCAGGATCGTCCTGGGGGCCGCTGACCGTGTCGCGGATCAACTGCTGGCCATCGAGGCTTGCCACCATGCCGGTGAGCACCAGGTCACCGCTGGCATCGGGCCCGCTGAAGTGGGTGTTGACCCCGATCGGCACCTGGCAGCCACCCTCCAGCTGGCGCAGGAAAGCCCGCTCGGCCAGGCAGCGCAGGGCAGTAGGCCGATGCTCAAGCACCGCAATCCGCTCGAGCACGGCGGTGTCGCCCGCGCGGCACTCGATGCCAAGGGCCCCTTGGCCCACGGCATGGAGGGAGATGGAGGGGTCAATCAATTCATGGATGCGATCAGCCAGGCCAAGGCGGCCGAGGCCCGCCGCCGCCAGGATCAGGCAGTCGTACTCACCGGCATCCAATTTCTCCAGGCGGGTGATCACGTTGCCGCGCACATCCTTGAAGGTGAGGTGCGGATAGTGGTGCCGCAGCTGGGCTAGCCGCCGCAGAGAACTGGTGCCCACCACGGAACCTTCAGGCATGGTGGCCAGGGTTTTGTCGTGGTGACGGGCATGGACCACCAGGGCGTCGGCCGGATCCTCCCGCTCGGTAATGCATCCCAGGATCAGCCCCTCGGGCAGGTTGGTGGGCAGATCCTTGAGGCTGTGGACGGCGATATCGGCCCGGTCCACCAGCATCTGGGCCTCCAGCTCCTTGGTGAAGAGACCCTTGTCGCCAATCTTGGCCAGGGCCACATCCAGGATCTTGTCGCCCTGGGTCGCCATCGCCTCGATGCTGATCACCAGACCCGGATGGGCCTGCTCGAGCTCATCGCGAACCCAGTGGGTCTGCACCATGGCCAGCTGGCTGCGGCGGGAGGCAATGCGCAGGAGGGCCTGGCCGGATGGAGCGGAAACGCCGGAGGGGCTGGTCATCGGGACCCTGGATGGGCGGCCAACGCCGCCGGGTAACAGCCGCCCAGCCTACGGACCCGATGCGGCCGGAAGGGCCTAGGCCTTTGCGGCCGTGACGAGCTGATGGGAATGCCCGGCCCCGCCTGGGGGCTCAGGCCAGCAGATCCAGGGGCAATGGCCCCCAGGTCTCGGCCAGGTCGGGTTGCTCCGGGTTCTGGCCGCTGATCAGGATGCCCTCCCCCAGTCCGGCCTCCTCGCGCAGCAGGTAGGTCCCGGTGCGCTGGTTGCCCTTAAGAAACACGGGGTTCTCAAGGCCGTCGGCGCTGGCATCCAGCGCCTCCAATGGATCCCAACCCAGGGCCTCCTCCCAGCGGCGCAGGGCCGCCAAGGCGATGGCGGCGGAGGGAGCCATCACCCCGATCGTGAACCAGGGACAGAGCTCCATCGCCTGGACCAGCTCCGAGCGCAGCAGCAGGCGCTGGGGCTCACTGAGCTCCGGTGCGGTGCGCAGGCCCCGCAGGTCGGCCAGGGCTTGGATGGAGGGCTGGGCTGGGGATTCGGTGGAAGACACGGGATCGAGGAGAAGGAACGTGGGAGCTGCTGACGGGCTGAGGTGAGATAGCCAAGGGGGGCTCCCCTCAGGAGTTGGCGCCAGGGCGCCGATAGGCCCGCCAGAAGGCCAGACAGATCGTGAGCCAGGCCACCCCCACGGCGCCCCCCGCCAGCAGGTCGGTGGGCCAGTGGGCCCGCGCCGCCAGGGTGCTCAACCAGACCAGGGCGGTCCAGGTGAGGGCGCCGAGCGTGAGGGGGGGGCGCAGGCGGGGGTAGTGGAGCGAAAGGATCGCCACCATCGCGAAATAGAAGGCAACCGATCCGGCGGCATGGCCACTGGGGAAACTGTGGCCGTCCACCACCAAAAGCTTTTCATGGGGGCGAGCGCGATCAAACAGGGGTTTGAGCCAGATGTCGACAATCCCGAGAATGCCCCCGGTGGCCACCACCAGCAGGCCAAGGTCCGACCACCAGCGCTTGCGAATCAGGTAGATCAGCGCCGAGAGCACCAGGGCGCCGGTGAAACCGACCCCGCTCATCCGGTAGATCTGAATCAGGATCAGCCGCAAGGGTCCCGGCAGATGGGCGAAGCCGTCGAGCAGGGCGGCATCAAAGGGCGGGGGATCCTCCCCAGCCACCAGGTGCCCCAGCAGCAGCAGCACCGCGATGGACAGGGCCACCACGGTCCAATCGCGGGGACGCAGGGGAAGGTTCATTGGGTGGGGAGGGAAGCTAGGGGGACACGCCAGAGCTCCTGCTGATCCTGCCCAGCCAGCCGAGTGATGGCGGGGGCAGGCAGGCCGAGCCCCTCCAAGGCGGCCCGATCGCCAAACAGGCGCACCGTGGTGGTCGAGGGGCCGAGGCCCAGGGAATCGGGGTCGCCGCGGCGGGCCAAAATCGCGGCGCGATCGCCGACAAAGGCCGCCGTCTCACCGGCATAAAACACCGTGCTGTAGCGCTTCGTGCCCACCACCCAGAGGGGCTCGTGGGGCAGGGCGCGGCGGTGGGCCTCGCGGGCCAGCAGGCGCAGGGGCAGCTGCCGCTGGCGGTCGAGCAGGGGGGCCAGGGGAGCCACCACCAGAGCAAGAATCGCCAGGAACCCTGCCAGGGTGGGGCTCCAGAGCCAGCGCTGGCCGCCGGGGCGGAGCAACAACAGCCCCAGGGCCAGCGCCATCAAGGCCAGCAAGATCGCCAAGGTGAGGGGTAGACCTGAGCGATTGAGGGCCAGCGCCAGTTGGGGGTGGGCCGGATCGGTGGCTGCCCAGCGCGGCGCAACCGCCGCCGCCGCCGCCAGGAGTGCCAGCAGGCCCGCCTGCAGCCAGCCGCTCAGCGCTTGAGGCCAACCCTTGGGGTCTTGGCCATCGAGGGGCCGCCAGTCAAGGGCGAGCAGCAGGGCGCCGGCAGGAACCGCCGGCAGGATGTAGCCCGGCAGCTTGGTGGCGGCCGCCGAGAAAAAGCCCACCACCACCGCCAGCCAGAGCAACAGGAAGAGGGGCAAGCTGCTGGCCTGGGACCAAGGGGCTTCCACGCCACCCGCGGGAGAGCCGCCCCCCCGCAGCGGGACGGATCGCCAGCGGCTGAGTTTCCAAAACTTGAGGCGGCCGATCGCTGCCGGCAGAAAAAGGGACCAGGGGAACAGCAGCAGCAGCAGCCAGGGCAGGTAAAACCAAGGTGGCCCGGGGTGGGCATAGAGAACGCTGGTGAAGCGCTGCAGGTTGCTGAAGCCAAGAAAGCCCCCTAAAAACTCCTGGCCGTTGACCCGGGCGACAGCCGTGTACCAGGGCAACACCACCCCCAGGAAGAGGGCAGCCATCGCCAGCAATGGCCCCGGCGACAGCCAGCGGCGCCAGCTACCACTGAGGAGCAGGAATCCCACCACCACCAAGGCAGGGAGCAGCAGCCCCACGGGGCCCTTCGCCAGCACGGCGATACCGGCGAACAGAGCCATCACGCCCCGACCCAGCCGGCCCTGGCCGGTGGAGGTGGGGGCATGATGGGCCAACAAAAAGCCGTAGAGCGCCAGGGTGATCGCGCTGGACAGAAACATATCGGTGGTGGAGCTGCGGCCCCAGCCGATCCAGCCGGGCGTGGTGGCCAGCACCCCCGCCCCCAGGGCGGCGCGGAGCCAGCGGCTGCCGATGGGCTCGATCGCGGGGGCCAAGCGCCACAGCAACAGGAAGGTGGCCACCACCACGGCGCTGGCCGCCAGGGCCACCGGCAAGCGAGCCGCCCCCTCCGAAACGCCAAACCAACGGAAGCTGAGGGCCACCATCCAGTAGCCCCAGACGGGGTAATCGAAGAAGGGGTGACCGTTCCACCAGGGGGTGACCCAGTCATCCCGCTGCAGCATCTGATGGCCCACCTCCACAAAGAGGGCCTCGGTCTTGTCCATCAGCCCCAGGGCACCGAGGCCCTGGAAAAAGGCCAGCCAGCAGATCAGGGCGAGCCACAGCAGGGAAAGCCAGGGCCAGGCAGCTAATGGCCAGCGGGAGGGGTGGAACACCCCTTCCACACCCCTTTGCCGGGATCTTGCGGCCATGGGGAACGGCGGTTCAATGCCTGCAAACTAGACCTCGAAGCGCCCAGCCTTCTGCCGCAGCTTGGCTTCGTTGCCGTCTGAAGGGCCCCTTGATTGGAACCGTGCTGCCGTTCCCCCAGACGGGGCACGCCAGGCCTACTGGGGGGTGTTCCAAACGAAGCGGGAGGAAGCCGCGTAGTTCCAGACAAACACCACCACGATCCCCACCAGCTGGGCCAGGAAGGTGTCGCGGGAAACGAGGGAATAGAAGGCCGAAGCCACCCCCACATTGGCCAGCACCGGAAGGGAGGCGACCACTAAAAACTTGAGTAGACCCCGCACTAGGGCCAGACCCTTCTGGCGCTGAAAGCGGAAGGTAAGCACGTTGTTGATCAGGTAGTTGGAGGTGGCGGCCACGATCACCGCCGGCGGCAAGGCCTGCTCAAAGCCCAGACCAAGGGCCATCAGCAGATGATTCATCACCAACTGCACCACGATGCCCGTGACCCCTACCAGGCCAAAACTGATGGCCCGGCGGGGCACTATCCGTAGCAGCAGGGTGTGGAGAATCGAAACCCCCAGATCCCAAACCACCGCCAGATCGAGCTTGGATTCGCCACTGATCCGCGGTTGGAATTGGAGCGGCACCTCAGCAACCCTGAGCTCGCCATGGCTGAGGGCGAGGAGCTCATAAAGAAACTTGAAGCCTCCAACGTCCACCTTGCGCACGAAGGGCAAACAGGTGGCAGGCCGCAAGGCAAAGAAGCCGCTCATGTAATCGGTGAGCTGGCGATAGCGGGGCAGGCTGAAGCGGGCCACTGCGTTGGCCCAGGTGGAGTTGCGCTCCCGCTGGGCGCTGAGCCCGTGGATTTCGGCAGCGGCGTGGAAGCGACTGCCAATCACCAGGTCAACATTTTGCCCGGCCAGGGTGTCGACGGTGCGGGCTACGGCGGCAGGCTCATGCTGGCCGTCGCTATCCATCACCAGCACCAACTCACCGGTGGCATCAAGGATCCCCTCCTTGATGGCGCTCGAGAGGCCATAGCGGCCCACCCGACGGATCAGACGAACACAGCGGTGGCGATGGGCCAGCTCAAGCACAGCATCAGCAGTGCCGTCGGCGGAATCATCATCGACAAAGAGGATCTCGAGCTCGTAACGATCCGAGAGCGGCAAAAGTTGATCCAGGATTGGACCAACATTACCGCGCTCATTATAAGTAGGGAGGACTATGCTGAGCCGCTTGGTCATTCAATATTCCCAGCAAATACCCCTTAAAAAAGGAAACTCATTTGATGTATTCCTTCAGCACACCATTGCGGTTGGGATGGCGCAGCTTGCGGAGCGCTTTGGCCTCGATCTGTCGGATGCGTTCGCGGGTCACATCAAAGATCTGACCAATTTCTTCAAGGGTTTTCATGCGGCCATCATCAAGGCCGTAGCGCAACCGCAACACATCCCGTTCGCGGGGACTGAGGGTGGCAAGAACACCTTCGAGGTCTTCGCGGAGCAGATTTTTCGCAACATCCTGCTCGGGATTTTCGATATCTGCCTCGATAAAGTCGCCGAGGCGAGAATCCTCTTCCTTACCAATCGGGGTTTCCAGCGAGATTGGAACCTGGGCGGACTTGGCGATGAAGCGAAGCTTCTCGATCGTCATCTCCATACTTTCGGCGATCTCCTCCTCCGTGGGCTTGCGGCCAAATTCCTGGGAAAGGGTCTTGGTGGTTTTCTTGATTCGCGAGATCGTTTCGTAAAGGTGAACCGGCAGCCGAATCGTGCGGCTCTGGTCGGCGATGGCGCGGGTGATCGCCTGGCGGATCCACCAGGTGGCATAGGTGGAGAATTTGTAGCCCTTTTCGTGGTCAAACTTCTCGGCCGCCCGGATCAGGCCGAGGCTGCCTTCCTGGATGAGATCCTGGAAGGAAAGGCCGCGATTCATGTACTTCTTGGCAATCGACACCACCAGCCGCAGGTTCGATTGCACCATCTTTTCCTTGGCACGCCGCCCCAGCATCAGCCGCCGGCGGAACTTAATCAGGGGCATGTCCACCAAGGCCGCCCATTCCTTGGTGTCGGGGTGATGGCCCTTGTCGGCCTCAAACTGGGCGGCGAGCTCTTCAAGCTGCAGGAGATCGGCAATCTTGCGCGCCAGCTCGATTTCCTCATCCGGCCGCAGCAGGCGGATCCGACCGATCTCCTGGAGATAGACCCGGATTGAATCCTCGGTGTACACCCCCTTCGGGCCCACCTTGATGCTCGCTAGGGCCTTGGCCTTGGCGTCGGCCTTGGCATCGACCTTGTCGGCCTTCGGCTCGCTGCCGGCAGCAACCAGATCCCCCTCCTCGAAGCCATCGCCCTCGGCGACCGCCAGCAGGGCATCGGCCGCATCCTCCAGGCTGACAGCGCCATCCAGACCGGCAACCACACCATCCTCCAGGAGGTCAGCGGCGGCGGGAGCTGGAGTTTTGGCAGCGGTTTTCTTGGCTGGGGCCTTCTTGGCGGCGGCAGCTTTAGGAGCCGCCTTGGGAGCCGGCTTTGGAGACGCCTTGACGCTGCTTCGATTGACGACGGCAGGATCGACGATCTCAATTTTGGCGGCGGCCTTCGGGGCCGGGCTCTTGGTGGCGGCAGGGCTCATGGTGATGGACGGGAGGAAACGGCTGAATGACGCGCCTGGTGCCGGAGGGCCTGGAGGGCCGGAAGATCGGCGGAATGGAGCGGAGTGGACCCCGAAGAGGGCACCCGAAGGGCAAAAGAAACACCCTCAAGCGTCAACCCCAACGGACGGCGAGGCGATCCGGGGGCGGCTCTAGGGGGCGATTCGGGTGCGATCAGGGGGCTTGGAACGGGGAATGGGCGATGGCGAGGCGGGTGCCAGGTCGGAGTGGACAGGGCAGTCAGGGGTGGTCGCTGACCGGAGGGCTGGTCGGAAGAAAGGCTTCCGGGCTCACTCAACGGATCTTCCTCTGGACGGAACCCTGTCCGGCTCCGACGGCAGCCCGATGGACTGCCCAACTGATCCATCTTAGGAATGCGGTGAGACTTCGGCAAGATTGGGGAGCAGGGTCACGACCAATCGCAGCCGCAGCCTGGAGGAGGCCACACCCCCCGGCAGCCATCCCAAGGCCCAGCCCTGGGTGCAGGTCTGGCTGGAGGCCGGCCAGGAGGGCCGTGTCTTCACCTACGCCAATCCCGATGGCTGGGCTTTGGGCCCAGGCGACTTGGTGCGGGTGCGCCTCCAGGGCAGGGCCCACACCGGGCTGGTGATCGCAGCGGAGGCCCAGCGGCCGGTGGCTCTGGAAGGCAAAGCCGTGCAACCGGTGGAGGGCTTGGTCCAACGGGCTGCCATCGATCCCCGCTGGCAAGGTCTGGTGGAGGCGGTGGCCCAGGCCTGCCACACCAGCACCTTCCGGACCCTCAAGGGCGCCCTGCCCCCGGGCTGGCTTGGCCAGCGCGCCCGAGGCAGCGGCGCCGGAACACCACGGGAGCTGATCTTGGTCGAGGCAATCGGCTCGGCCGACGCGCAGCAGGGTGCCACGGAACGGCAACGGGCCCTGCTCGACCACCTGGGCCGCCATGGCCACAAGCTGTTGCTGCGGGAGCTCTGCGGCGGCGATGGCTTCAGCCGCGCCGTGGTGGACAGCTGCGAACGGCGGGGCTGGATCCGGCGCCGCAGGGAGCGCCTGACATCAACCGCCCCACCAGGCTGGACGGGCAGCGGGCCCAGGGAATCGCCGCGACAACCCAACGACGCCCAACTGGCGGCGATCACCGCGATCACCACGGCGCCGGCCGGCCATGCCCTGCTGCTGTGGGGGGTGACCGGCGCCGGCAAAACCGAGGTGTACCTGCAGGCCACGGCGGAAGAGTTGGCCGCCGGCCGCAGTGTGTTGCTGCTGGCTCCAGAGATCGGCCTAATTCCCCAATTGCTCGACCGCTGCCGGGCGCGCTTTGGCGATGGGGTTCTGGAGTACCACAGCGGCATGGGCGACGCCGAGCGGGTGGCGGCCTGGAGGCGAACGCTGGAGGCTGGAGCAGCCGGGTTGCCGCTGGTGGCGATCGGCACCCGCTCGGCCATCTTCCTGCCCTTGGCCAGGCTGGGGCTGGTGGTGCTCGATGAGGAGCACGACAGCTCCTACAAGCAGGAGAGTCCGATGCCCTGTTATCACGCCCGGGAGGTGGCCCGGCTGCGCGCCGATCGGGAGGGGGCTCGGTTGGTGCTGGGGAGTGCCACCCCAAGCCTGGAAAGCTGGCTGCGCTGCCGCGGTCCAGCCGCCGACACCCAGTTGCTCGAACTACCCGAGCGGATTGCCCAACGGCCCTTGCCGCCGGTGCGAGTGGTCGACATGCGCCTGGAACTGGCCGAGGGCAACCGCCACCTGATCAGCCGAGCCCTGATGGGGCGCCTGCGCCAACTGCCGGAGCGGGGTGAACAGGGCGTGGTGCTGGTACCGCGGCGGGGCTACCGAGCCTTCCTGAGCTGCCGCAGCTGCGGCGAGGTGGTCTTGTGTCCCCACTGCGATGTGGCCCTCACCGTGCATCGCCGCCCCGGCGGCCAGGAGTGGTTGCGCTGCCATTGGTGCGACCACCGTCAGGAGGCGGGACGCAGCTGCGCCCATTGCGGCTCGGGGGCCTTCAAGCCCTTCGGGGCCGGAACCCAGCGGGTGCTGGAGCAGCTGGGGGAAGAACTGGAAGGACTTCGGCTGCTCCGCTTTGACGCCGACACCACCCGCGGCCGTGATGGCCACCGCCGGCTGCTGGAACGGTTTGCCGCCGGCGAAGCCGATGTGCTGGTGGGCACCCAGATGCTCGCCAAAGGGATGGATCTGCCCCGGGTCACCCTGGCGGCGGTGCTGGCGGCCGATGGGCTGCTGCACCGGCCCGACCTGCGCGCCTCCGAAACCTGCCTGCAACTGCTGCTGCAGCTGGCGGGACGGGCGGGGCGGGGCGAGCGGCCCGGAGAAGTGCTGGTGCAGACCTACAGCCCCGAGCATCCGGTGATTCGCCACCTGGTGGACGGCCGCTACGGGGGTTTTCTGGAGGCGGAAGCCGCCCTGCGCCGCCGCGGTGAGCTGGTGCCCTTCAGCCGGGCCTGCCTGCTGCGGCTGGCTGGCCCCTCCGCCAGCGCCACCGCCACGGCGGCCGCCAGCCTTGCGACGCTGCTCAAGGAACCGGTCGAGGCCGGGGGGTGGTCTCTCATCGGTCCGGCGCCTGCCCCGGTGGCCCGGGTGGCGGGGCGCAGCCGCTGGCAACTGCTGCTCCACGGCCCGGCCGGATCGGCCGTGCCACTACCCCCGGAGATCGAGCTGAGGGAATCCCTGCCGAAGGGGGTGAGCCTGGCGATTGACCCTGACCCCTTGGAACTCTGAGCTCAAGCCGGCAACTCCGGCAGGCCATAGCCCAGCTGGCGGCGCAGGCGCTGCAGCAGCACCACCAGGGGGAGCAGCAGGGCGATGGCCGCAGCCCCGAGCCCGAGGGGGCTCCAGCGCCAGCACTGGAGCTCAAGCCGGTTGATCGCGCCGGCACGCAGGGGCCAGGCCAGCTGGTCCGGACCGGGCCTGTCCACCGGCAGGGGTTCGGCCCGTTGAACCGCCCTGCTGCGGAGAGGTTCCAGGCCGATCGAAAGGGCCAGACCCGGCAGGGGGGGTAGCTCGCGAAGGTCGATCTCGAAGCCCCAGTGCTGCCGCACCCCCAACAGCCAATTACGCTCCTGCAAGAGGAGCTGGGGGGGCGGCAGGTCGACACCACCCAGGAGGGCCGCTTCCCGCAGGCTGGCCTGCAGCGCCGCCAGCGCCGCCTCGGCCGGCAACACGGCTGTGGCTAGCTCCGTGTCAGCGCCGAGGGAGCGGCTACGGAAGCCCTCCTGCGAAAGGATCGCCGCGAAGCGCCGCTGCCAGGGCACCGGCATCCCGGAGGAGCTGCGCAGGTGGTGGGTCACCTGCAACCGTCCCGGCCCGGCGAAGCGAAGATCGGTGCGCACCTCCATGCAGCCCCCCAGCAGGGAAGCGAGCAGCACCAGGAGCAGCAGCACCCCCACCAGGGCAGCAAAGCCGTAGGGCGGCCTGGTGGGTCCCACCGGCGGGGGAGGTGGGGGCTCCGGAAGACGGCGGCGCCTGGAGGCCGCACCCGCACCGAGGGACTGCAGGGGGGCTCCACCGCCCAGCTCCGGCAGGGTGAGCGACCACTCGCGGGGGCGCTGCAGGGCCGGTGCCTCCAACACCTGCTGGAGCTCCAGGGCACGGGCGCGCAGCTCGGGATCCTGGCAAGCCCGCAGCCCCCGGCACCAACCGGCGGCCTCGTCACTGCGGCCTTGGCCCATCAGGGCGGTGGCCAGCAGCAGGCGAAGCTCGGCCCCGGTGGCGGTGGCGGGGGCATGGCGGCCGGCGAGGGGTTCCAACAGCCGCAGCACTTGGCCATAGTCGCCGCGTTCGATCAACCGCCGGGCCGTGCCCAGGGCCTGGGAGTCCTCCAGGTCAGGGCCGGAGGCGGCACTGCTGGCCGCGGGTGGGATCGCCTGGTCTGCCATGCCGGCTCGGGGAGCGTGCGGTGAAATCGGCCGACCGGGTCAGGCCGGCAGGCGGTTGGCACTGCCCACCACCATGGTGCCGATCCCCGCATCGGTGAACACCTCGAGAAGCAGGGCATGGGGATGGCGGCCATCGACGATGTGGGCCGCCGCCACCCCCTGGGCCAGGGCGCGGATGCAGCATTCGGTCTTGGGGGTCATGCCGCCCTCGACCACCCCATCGGCGATCAGGTCCCGCGCCTGGGCGAGGGTGAGCTGGCGAATCAGCGAGTCCGGATCGTGGCGATCCCGCAGGATGCCGGCCGTGTCGGTGAGGAGGATCAGCTTCTCGGCCTGCAGGGCCGCGGCCAGCTCGCCGGCCACGGTGTCGGCATTGATGTTGTGGGCCTGGCCGTCGGCATCGGGAGCGACGCTCGAGATCACCGGGATGTAGCCGAGGTCCAGGAGCGGGATCAACACACTGGGATTCAAGGCCTCCACCTCCCCCACCAGCCCGTTGACCCCGCCGCCCCAGGTGCGGGCCCGCACCAAGCCACCGTCGCTACCGGAGAACCCCACGGCCCTGCCGCCGACCTGGTTGATGCCGTTGACGATCTGCTTGTTGACCCGCCCCACCAGCACCATCTCGACCACCTCCATGGTGGGAGCGTCGGTGACCCGCAGACCATTGCTGAACTGGGGTTCGATCGACAGCCGGCCGAGCCATTGGTTGATCTCGGGGCCGCCCCCATGGACCACCACGGGCTGGAGCCCCACGCAGGCCAGCAGGGCGAGGTCGCGGAACACCGCCTCGCGCAGCTCCGCATGCACCATCGCCGCACCGCCGTACTTGACCACCACTCGACGCCCGGCAAAGCGCTGGATGTAGGGCAGGGCCTCGCTGAGAACGGAGGCCCGCAGGGTGGCCTCGGGGCTGACCAGGGGATCGGAACTCAAGACTCGGAAGTGGGGGGTGGGGAAACGGGGTCGGGGGCAGCGGAGGAATCAGGGGCCGCGGAGGAATCAGGGGCCGCGGAGGAGTCAGGAACCGCCGAGGAGTCGGGGGCTGACGCGGGCTTGGTGGATGCCGCAAGCAGTTCCAAGGTCACCTGGCCCGGGGCACTCTGCACCAGGTTGGCGCTGAGACCGGGGCCGAAAAAACGGCCCAGCCGCTCCTGGCGATCCTGCCAGCGGCCTGGGGCAACCCCCCTGCAATCGAACTGCAGCCGCAGGCCGTAGGCCCCATCGATGTCCAATTCCTCGACGCTCAACAACTGCGGTGGGTCGTCGTCGTCCCAGAGTTTGAGGGCTTCGAGGGACGATTCAAGGTGGGCCTTTTGGCCATAACGCCAACGGGTCACATCGGCCAACAGCTTGGCCAGCGCTGCGTTAGCCGGCAGCTGCCTGAGCTCCCGCAGGGCCTGGGGCGGCGTGAGCCGCTGGGAGGGCGGCAGCTCCGAAGACTTCAGGGCCAGACCCCCCAGCAGGATCGGAATGCCGTAAAAGATCGTCGGCAGGCTGAGGTTGGCGTTGTCCCCCAGGTAGGCGATCGAGCCGATCACGGTGAGGAATGCCCCGGCCAGGGTGACCAGGCTTCCGGGGGAAAGAAGCGCTTGCATCCCTCCATGATCCAGCAAGGGGGGCCAGGATAGGCACCTGGCCCACCCGAGTCCTGCCTTGAATTCCATGGAGAGCACCAGCAACCCCTCGGCATGGCAAGGCGGCGGCCCCGATTCGACCGGAGATGGTGCTCGTGGGGGGACCGCCGGAGGCTCCTGGGGTGGGGCGTCCAGTCCCGGCGGAAGCGAAAATCCTGCCGAGCTGGAAACGGCCCTGTTGTTGCAGCAACTGCGCAACGACCGGCTTTGGCTGCTGCGGCAGATCGATGGGGGGCGCTGGCCCGAGTGGCGGCTGGACCTGGCGGCGTTGGAGCGCGAACTGGGCCTGCTGCTCGAACAGGCGGAGGAGCGCCTGGGCCAGGGCTGAACCAAAACCAAACGCTGGCTTAACCCCCACACGGCCAGGGCTTCAGAAGGGGATGTCGTCCTCGTCGCTGAAGCCCTCCGGATCCGCCACAAGGGGGGAGGCATTCCAGACCGGAGCCTCGGGCGCCGGGGTACGGGCCGGCACGGGTGATGGGGCGGCAGCAGCGGCCTCAGGCCGGCTCGGGGCTGCGCCGCCGGGGCGGCGAACCGGGGCGGCAGCAGCGGCACGGGGGGCCGGAGGGGCCGATGGGGGTGCGCCGAAACTGCCCTCCTCCCGGGCAGCGGCCGCCGGGCCAAGGGGGTGGAAACGGGAGAGGGTGAATTCGGCCCGCTTCTCCTTCACCCCATCGGGGCGGCTCACGGTGTTCATCCGCATCCGCCCCTCCAGCATCAGCCGTTGGCCGGGTTCAACGCGATTTTGCAGATCCTGGGCCAGGCTGCCCCAACCCACCACCTTGATCTGACCCGGTGGGTCCTCCAGCCGCAGCCCCTCAAAGCGCACCGTCATCTCAGCCACCGGTGTCTGGTTGTCCTGGGTGTAGCGGACCTGCGGAGCCTCCAGCACCTCCACCTCAAGCAAGCAATGATTCACACCCGGACCCAAGGATTGGAGCACCCATCCTGATGCACCCTGGCGCTTCGCACCAGCAGGGCGATCGGCTATGGCTGGTGGGCGGCACCGGTGAGGGTCCGCCCCTGGCCCTGGCGCTGGAAGAGAGGGGCTGGAGGGTGCGGGTTTTCGTGGTGAGTGCCGCCGCGGCCCTGGCCTATCCCGCCAGCCAGGGGCTGGAGGTGGCGGTGGGCCCCCTGGGCGATGCCGACAACCTGATGGTGCAGCTGCAGCGGGCTAGGGCCACAGCGGTGGCGCCCCGCTGGGTGATCGATGCCACCCACCCCTTCGCCCAACGCATCAGTGCCGACCTGGGAAGGGCCTGTGGAGCCCTGCAGCAGCCCCTGCTGAGGCTGGTGCGGCCCCTGCTACCGGCTGAGGGAGCCACGCTGCTGCCCCGCTTGGCCTCCCTGGGGGCGGTGCCCCTCCAGGATCGGGCCCTGCTGCTGGCCATTGGCGCCCGGCAACTGCGGCTGGCGATGGACCTCAGCCCCGGGGCCCGGCACCACTGCAGGATCCTGCCCAGTGCCGGCGCCCTGGCTGAAGCGATGGCGGCGGGGCTCAAGCCCGGGCGGGTGGCCTGCCTACGACCCGGCACGGGGGCCGACATCGAGCGGGCCCTTTGCCGCCGCTGGGGGATCGAGGCCGTTCTCTGCCGCCGCTCTGGGGGGCCCACGGAGGCCCACTGGCAGCGACTTGCCAGCGAGGCCCAACTGCACCTACTGCTCCTGGATCGACCCGCCGAACCGCCTGGGGTGGAGGGCCTGGGCTGGCTGGAGCTGCTGGAGAGGATAGGGCTTGCTTGAAGGGCAAGCCCGCAACGCTCAGCCCAGGTGCGCAGCCACCAGATCCGTTAGGGAGCCCTGGGGCCGCGGTCCAAGCTGGGTCACCACCTGGCCGGCGCAGAGGGAACCAAGGCGACCGCAGTGCTCCAGGTCGGCGCCCTGGGTGTAGCCATAGAGGAAGCCGGCGGCATAGAGATCGCCTGCGCCGGTGGTGTCGACCAAATCGCCCAAATGGAAGGGTGGGATGGCCAGGGTGTCGCCGCCGCTGAGGACCAGCGAGCCCTTTTCACTACGGGTGAGGGCCGCGACGCGGCAACGGCCCCGCACCTGCTCGGCCGCGGCCTCAAAGCTTTCGCTCTCGTAGAGGGAACAGATCTCCATCTCGTTGGCGAAGAGCACATCCACATGGCCATCCACCAGCTCCTGGAAACTCTGGCGGTGCCGGTCTACGCAAAAGGCATCGGAGAGGGAAAGGGCCACCTGGCCGCCGCTCTCGCGCATCACCTGGGCGGCGGCAATGAAGGCCCGCTTGGCCTCCTCGCTGTCCCAGAGGTAGCCCTCGAGGTAAAGCACCTTGGCCTGGCGCACCAAGGCCAGATCCAGGTCGGCCGGATCGAGACCGACCGAGGCCCCCAGGTAGGTGCACATGGTGCGCTGGGCATCTGGGGTGACCAGGATCAGGCAGCGGGCCGTGGAGGGGCCACTGACGGCGGCAGGGGTTTCAAAGTGGGCCCCCACGGAGCGGATGTCGTGGGCAAAGATCGCCCCGAGTTGGTCGTTGCGCACCCGGCCAATGAAGCCGGCCCGTCCCCCCAGCTGAGCGATGCCGGCGAGGGTGTTGGCGGCCGATCCACCGGAGGTTTCCAGCCCCGGACCCACACTCGCGTAGAGGCGTTCGGCCTGGTGCTCATCCACCAGGGCCATGGTGCCTTTGGTGAGGCCATGGCCGGTGAGAAAGGCGTCATCGGCCTGCACGAGCACATCAACGATGGCGTTGCCGATGCCGACCACATCCAGGGTCTTGGCGGAGGAGGTCACGGAGGTCAGGGTGGAGGGGTGATGGGGGAGTCGTTGGGACGGGCTCGCGCCGCGGGGGCCGGATCAGACGTTGAGCAGGGCCCGCTTCGGTCCGTGGATGGGATCCTCCACCACGATCGTCTGGTCCCGTTGGGCGCCAAGCGAGACGATGGCAATCGGCACCTCCATCAGCTCGGCCAGGGAGCGCAGATAGGCCCGAGCCGTGGCGGGTAGGTCATCGAGAGTGCGGCAGTCGGCGGTGGAGCACATCCAGCCGGGGTGGGTCTCGTAGATCGGGCGGCAACGGGCGAAATCCTCGGCGCTGCTTGGGAAGTATTCGATCCGCTCACCATCGAGTTCGTAGGCCACGCAGACCTGAATCGCATCGAGTTCATCAAGCACATCGAGCTTGGTGATGGCCAGGCAGTCCAGGCCATTGACCTGCACCGCATAGCGACCGATCACCCCGTCAAACCAGCCGCAGCGGCGGCGGCGACCGGTGGTGGTGCCGTACTCGCCGCCCCGGTCGCAGAGGTGGTCGTTGAGGCTGCCCTCCAGTTCCGTGGGGAAGGGCCCCTCGCCGACACGGGTGGTGTAGGCCTTGGCCACGCCGATCACCCGGTCGATCAACGTCGGTCCCACGCCGGCGCCGATGCAGGCACCGCCGGAGACGGGGTTGGAGGAGGTGACGTAGGGGTAGGTGCCGTGGTCGAGGTCGAGCAGGGTGCCCTGGGCCCCCTCGAAGAGAATGTTCTGGCGGGCCCGGGCGGCCTGGTGGATGGTGCGGGTGCAGTCCACCACGTGGGGGGCCAGGCGCTGGCCGTAGGCGGTGTATTCAGCGATCACGGCCTCAGGATCGAGGGGATCGAGGCCATAGACCTTCTGGAGCAGGTCGTTCTTTTCGGCCAGGGGACCCAGCAGACGATCCCGCAGCCGATCCGGATCGAGCAGGTCGATCACCCGAATCCCATTGCGCTCGGCCTTATCGGCATAGGTGGGGCCGATGCCCCGACCGGTGGTGCCGATGCGACGGTCGCCCCGGCGCTGCTCCATCGCCTGGTCCAACAGGCGGTGGTAGGGCATGGTCACGTGGGCGGTGCCGGCCAGCTTGAGGCCCGAAACATCAATGCCGTACTCGATCAACATGTCGAGTTCGCCGAGCATCACCTTGGGATCGACGACCGTGCCGGAGCCGATCAGGCAGGTGGTATCGGGATAGAGAATCCCGGATGGAATCAGGTGGAGCTTGAGAACACGCTCACCAACGACGATCGTGTGACCGGCATTAACACCACCTTGGTAGCGCACCACCACATCGGCGGAGCGGCTCAGCAGATCGGTGATCTTGCCCTTTCCCTCGTCGCCCCACTGCGCACCGATGACGACAACGTTGGCCAAGGACACAGCGGCCCGAAGCCGCTTAGAAGCACAATCAGAGAGCCTCTCAGACCGAAGGCCCTTCCGTCAAAGGGCTGGGCCAGGTGGCTGGGTTAGCGGATCGGCCCAGGCACTGCTGGGGCTGGCGCCTTAGGCAGCCGATGGACTGATCAGCCGCCGCGCACCACGTTGGTTTCAGCGCGCTTGAGCTCCTTCTCCAGCCGGCTGCGCAGGGAGTCGGGCAGGGGGCGGTTGGCGTAGTTGGTGTAATGGCCCGCCAGGGAGTTGAGGGCGGTCTGCATGGTGGTGAACGAACCCAGACCGTTGACATCACGGCGGGGCCGGTAGCGGGCCATGTAGCTGGTGATCAGCTGACGCGCCTGGGCCTCGGCCTCCGGGTGGCCGGGGTCGTCCTGTGGAACGGCGATGATGCCCAGCAGGCTGGTGGCCACGCTCACGGTGTCGTCGACGTAGTTACCGGTGAGACCGCCGCTGGATCCAGAGCAGGCGGTGAGCCCTAGGCAAAGGCAGAGCCCCAGGGCCAGCAGGGGCCGCAGGGCCATCGCCATCCAGGCGGAGCGAAGCCTGGCGACCCAGGCGAAGACGCGTGGCAGGAGGGCGGCCATGGACGTCGATGCGAATGGATGGGATCCTACGGGCCGCCCGGGGGACGGCCGTTGGCTAGCCCAACTGCCACGGCCGACCTGCCAAGGCCGATCTCAGCCCGCCAGCTCCAGCCCGCCTCGGGCAGCGGGGATCGTGGCGATCAACTGCTGGAGGGCCTCCTCCACCGGCAGGTCCTGGCGCTGGCCATCACCGCGGCAGACCAACTCCACCAGCCCCTGGGCCGCCCCCCGGCCCACCACCAGGCGCCAGGGGATGCCGATCAGGTCGGCATCCTTGAACTTCACCCCGGCCCGTTCGTCGCGGTCATCGAGCAGGGCGTCGATGCCGGCGGCCCGAAGCTGCTGGTAGAGCTGCTCCGCCAGGGAAACCTGGCCCGGATCCTGGGCACTGGCGCTTACCACGATCACCTCAAAGGGGGCAATCGCCACCGGCCAACGCAAGCCGTTGCCGTCGTGGTTTTGCTCCACCGCGGCCTGGGCCAGCCGCGACACGCCGATGCCGTAGCAGCCCATCCAGAGGCTTTCCTCCTGGCCGGCCTCGTTGGTGAAACGGGCGTCGAGGGCTTCGGAATACTTGCGACCCAGCTGAAAGATGTGGCCCACCTCGATGCCCCTCACCGCGGTGAGGGCCTGGCTCGGGTCGTGGTGACAGCGGTCCCCCGGCTGGGCGGCGCGCAAGTCCACAATTTCTGGCTGCAACTTCAAACCCTGCCAGCTGGCGCCGACCCGGTGGCTGCCAACCTGGTTGGCGCCGCAGACAAAGGCCACCAGTTCGGCGGCGGTGGAGTCGGTGAGACGCAGGAATGCCGCCGACCACCGCGGGGACCCAGCCGCGGCGCCCGCAGGGGCCACCCGGGCTTGGCTTTGGCTCTCGCCGACCACGACAGAATCCTTGGTCTGGGCCAGAAGCGAATCGGGCAGGTCCGGGCCGAGGTAGCCCAGGGGGATGGCGGCGAGATCCAGGGCGAGCCCCTCGCTGCGCCGCAGCTCGGCAACCAACTCCGAACTGAGGGGATCAACGTTCAGTAGGGCACCATGGCTTTCCGCCAGGCGGGCCGACACGGCGTTGGCGAGCTTCACGTCGTTGAGCTGTTGGTCGCCCCGCAGGCTGATCAGCAGTGGTTGCCGGTAGCCATCCTCAAATCTGGCCAAAAGCAGCAGCACCTTCACCACCTGGCGGGGATCGAACCCGTGGGCTGTGGTGAGCTGCTCGATCGTGGTTTGCCCCGGGGTGGCCAGGGGCTCACCGGCACCGCCTTCGCGGCTTCCCCCCGGCAGGGGGAGGGGGTCGAAGGGGATCGCCACAGCCCTCTCCTGATTGGCGGCATAGCTGCCGTCAGGGCTGGTGAGGATCAGGTCTTCACCGGCATCAGCCGTGACCATGAATTCCTGGCTGGCGGAGCCGCCGATCGCACCGCTATCGGCCTCAACGGCCACGCAGCGCAGACCGCACCGCTGGAAGATGCGGCGATAGGCGCCGTCCATGGCCGCGTAGGTCTGGCGGAGGGAGGCCTCGTTGGCATGAAAGGAGTAGGCATCCTTCATGATGAATTCCCTACCCCGCATCAGGCCAAAGCGCGGCCGGATCTCATCGCGGAATTTGGTCTGGATCTGATAAAGATTCACCGGCAGCTGCCGGTAGGAGCGCAGCAGGTCGGCCGCCAGGGCGGTGATCACCTCTTCATGGGTGGGGCCGAGCCCCAGCTCGCGGCCCTGGCGGTCGATGAGGTGAAACATGATCCCCTCACCGGCGGTATAGCCCGCCCAGCGGCCACTGCGCTGCCAGAGGTCGGCGGGCTGGAGCTGGGGGAGCAGGGTCTCCAGGGCCCCGGTGGCATCCATCTCCTCGCGCACGATCGCTGAGATTTTCTGCAGAACGCGCCAGAGCAGGGGCAGATAGGCGTAGATGCCGGAGCCGATGCGGCGGATGTAGCCGGCCCGCAGCAGCAGCTTGTGGGAAGGGATCTCAGCCTCGGCCGGGTCATCACGCAGCGTCACCAGCAGGAGGCGGGAGACGCGCATGGTCGGCAGCAAAATGGGGTTGGGGCCGGACCCTATCACCGCCCAGCCGGGGGCCCCGGGGGTGGAGCTGAAAGCACAGACCGGCGCCGAATACCTCTGCTAGGTTCCCAGGCTCGATCCAAGCCGTCGCAGGGCTGTCTCATGTTTTCCCCGTCCGGTCCGGCGCCGTCAAGCCCCCAGGGCCACCCCGGTCCCGCCCCTGGGGTGGCTGATCGCTCGACGGGTCTGGGCCTGGGATCGGTAGCCGAGGGGACGACTGGGGCCGAGGGCCAGGCGCTGATCCCCATCGATGAGGTGCAAAAGGCGCTCAACCGTTCCCGGGCTTCGGTGTATCGCTACACCAACACCGACCCCCGCAACCTCAACCCCCCCTTCAACCCCCGCAAGCTCAACCCCGAATACCGCAGCGACCAGAAAGAAGCCCTGCTTTTCCATCCCAACGAAGTGGCCCGCTTCGCCCGGGATGTGCTGCGCATCAAAGAAGTCACCGTGGAGGTGCTCAACTCCCCCTCCACAGCCACCCAGCAGCTGCTGGGCGCGATCCTCGAGGAGCTCAAGGCGATCCGCCTGCGCCTGGATGCCATCGACGGTGCACCCGCCAACCTGGCGGCCCATCGCCAGCAACACAACCAATCCCGCCCGGCGGCATAATCCCGCTCGGGGCTTTTGGTGCCAGACTGAAACGATAGCCACTTTTGCTGGCCCTCCCTGAGCCTTGGGCCTCCTGCCCAGAAGCTCACCTCCGTGGTCCACCGTTTTGGACCACTCCCCCATGGATTCTGTTTCCACCACCCTGACCCCACGCTCCACCCACCCCCGTCCGGCCGTTGCTGCCAGCGGCATAGCCCCCTCGCCCACGGCTGAAGACTTGCCCGAGGGTGATGGAGATCCCCCGAGTTCGGGCCCCGCACCAAGCCTGATTGCCAGCCTGAATGAGCCCAATCCCCTCGGCGAGGGCATCGGTTTTCTCGGCGGTATGGCCATCGCCCTACTAACGCTGGTCGTTCCCCTGACCAGTGTGGTAGTCGATCGCAGCGACCAGCCCAACGGCGACCTGCTTCCCGCCCTCCCTACCGCCAGCGCGCGCGATGAACCTCCGCAGCCTGCCCGCATCCCCGGGCCCCGGACTGGTCAATCTCTTGGTGGAGATTCCGGCCGGCAGCCGTAACAAGTACGAATACAACCCCATTGCCGAGGTGATGGTGCTCGATCGGGTGCTGCACTCCTCGGTGCGTTATCCCTTCGATTACGGCTTCGTGCCCAACACCCTCGACCTCGACGGCACCCCCGTGGACGCGATGGTGATCATGGAGGAGCCCACCTTCGCGGGCTGCCTGATCTGCGCCAGGCCGATCGGGATGCTCGACCTGGTGGAGTCGGGCTTCCGCATCGGCAAGCTGCTCTGCGTGCCCACGGCGGACAGCCGCAAAGACTCCCTGCACAGCATCCGCCAGATCGCACCGAACCAGTTGGCCGATGTGGCGGAGTTCTTCCGCACCTACCGGAGCATCGGCGGTGAGGCCAGCACGATCATGGGCTGGTGCGACCAGGAGGCGGTGGCGCCGCTGCTGGAGCGGTGCAAAGCGGCGGCCGCGGCGGCCTAACCGCGACGCTGCAGCAGAAACCCTTCGACATCGAGGGCCTGGAACACCGGGGCCGGATCCCCGAAGCCCGCCGCGGCCACCAGGGACGTCAGACGCGAGAGGCCAATGGGATGGAGGCCAACCGTTAGAGCGGTCACCGTCTGGGCTGTGACCGTCTGGGCTGGGAGCGATTGGTCGGCAGGGCCGGTGGGGGCGCCCCCGGAGCCCGAGGGCCCGACCCCGGAAGGGTCGGCGAGGCCACTGGCGCGCTGGAAGCCCAAGCGGGCATCGCGCAGCTGGTTCTGCAGGGGGGATCGCTCGGCCTGCATCAGGTCGACCAGCACCACCTGCCCCCCCGGCCGCAGGCTGCGGGCAAGGGCCGTGAGGAAGGCCAGTTTGCTGCCGTCATCGGGGAGGGATTGGAGCACCAGCACCGCCAGGGCCCCATCAAAGCGGGCCTGGGCAGCCAGGTCTTCCACCGTGCCGTGGTGCCAGTCGATGCCGCCGTCGCCGCCAAGCCGGGTCCGGGCCAGCGCCAGCATGGCGGCGGAGGGATCAAGGCCGGTGAGCTGCCAGTCGGGCCGCTGGGCCCGGGCCTCCAACAGTTCGGCGCCACTGCCACAGCCCGCCACCAACACCTCGGCTCCTGGGGCGCCCGCCAGGGGAGAGGCCGCCAGCAGCGCCACCCCAAGCCTGGCCAGACTGGCGTAGCCCGGGATCAGCCGGGACACGATGCGGTCGTAGCTGGCTTCCCCCAGCTCCTCGCCAGGCCGCCCATCCGCTGCGGAGGGGGCTGCGGAGGAGGCTGCGGAGAGGGGGCCGCGATCCGCCGCGCCGTTTGCCAGTGTCACGGTCCAGTTGTGGAGAATCCCCAGCCTAGGAAGTGGCTCCAAGCTGGCCCATCGCCAACAACGGATGCATCCGGCTGGTGGAAAGGCAAAGCTCAGGGGCACGACGTGCCCTAAGTTGGGCGACGCCGTCACCCTGGATCGACCGTGCCCACCATCCGTTTTGAACAGGAAGGCCAGCAGGTTGGGTGCATTGAGGGCGCCAACCTGCGCAAGGCGGCCCTGGATGCGGGCATCAACCCCTACAAGGGACTCAACAATTTCAACAACTGCGGTGGCATCGGCCAGTGCGGCACCTGCGTGATGGAAGTGGTGGAGGGGGCCCGCAACCTTTCCCCCCGCAGCGATGTGGAGGAGGTCTACCTGGCCGATCGTCCAGCCAACTACC
>Ga0114979_10000719_pt1 | contig 21839 bp, 19 predicted proteins | sample S_140625_EF_Meta_FD_87315 | JGI IMG/M metagenome (GOLD analysis project Ga0114979, IMG submission 87315) | Freshwater microbial communities from Lake Simoncouche, Canada to study carbon cycling - S_140625_EF_MetaG | ecosystem: Environmental > Aquatic > Freshwater > Lake | place: Lake...
ATGGTACATTTTGAGGATGCAAAGGTTTTAGGAGCGAATTTGGTATGCATGATTACATTGCAGATTCCAAGTATACCGCATGACTTGCAGAGTGTTTTATTTATTGCTACAATAATTTATACTGTAGTTAGAATAGCAAATGAGGTAAAGAAGTTTATGCATAAGAAATATACTGAAGATAAAAAAGAACAAGAATGACTACACAACAGGTTATAAAAAAATATGGTCCTGCAAATATTACAGGAGAAGGGTACTTAGTAAAAATTAACTTGCCATATCCTATGCGTTTAGCTTGGGATACTGACACTACGGTTAAAACAATGATGTGCCATAAGCTTGTTTCTGATAAGTTTAAAGCAGTATTTAATGATTTGCTTTCTCATTATGGGTACGACAAGATAAAAGAGTTAGGTATTGACTTGTTTGGTGGTTGTTTTAATTATAGAAAAATGAGAGGTGGGTCTGCTTGGTCAATGCACTCTTGGGGAATAGCTATTGATTTAGATCCTGCAAGGAATCAGTTAAAAGAAACAAGCAAAACAGCTAGATTTGCAAGACCTGAGTATAAACCAATGATCAATATATTTTATAAAAATGGATTCATTGGATTAGGGGTAGAAAAAAATTACGATTGGATGCACTTTGAAATAAAAGAATAATGCCTGATAAAAAAAAGTTTAGCGAAACAAAAGTTGGTAAGTTTTTAAAGGACAAAGCTCCAAACATTTTAAATACTGTTGGAGATGTACTACCTAATAATGGGGTATTGGGTATAGTTAAAAACTTAATAAGTAGTTCTGAGGAGTTATCTCCTGAAGATAAAAATATTGCGCTTGAACATGTTAAAGAAATGTATGTTTTAGAGGTTCAAGATAGAGAATCTGCAAGAAATAGAGAAATAGAGATTGCAAAAATTCATAAATTTGATTTTCTTTTTTATCTTACAGGCGTAATAGGATTAGGGGTATTTTGTTTTATAGTTTATGCTATAGTTTATTTAACAATACCTGAAGCAAATAAAGAAATATGGATACATCTTATTGGAATTTCAGAAGGCGTAGTACTATCTATTTTTGGTTACTACTTCGGAAGTTCAATTAAAAGAAATGTTGTTTAATCATAATTTAAAATAAAATCAAAATGGACACAGTAAAAATTACACAAGAAGAATTAGAATTAATTCAAGGAATGAACGCTGATTTTTCAAAAGCTAAAATGGGGCTTGGAGATTTAGAACTTCAAAAGCAAGGATTGTTAAAACAAATTGATGAGTTAAGATTGACGTTTGCAAAAAACGAACAAATGCTTATTGATAAGTATGGTACTGATGCAGTAATTAATATTCAAACAGGAGAAGTAACTAAAAAACAAGATTAATATGACACCAGGAAAGTTTATTGGAACACTGTTCAATTCAAGAGACACAATGCATATTGCACATTTGCAAACTACAAGTTTTGCAGAGCATAAAGCATTAAATGGTTATTATGATGGCATTCTCGATTTGACTGATACTTTTACTGAAGCTTACTTTGGTAGATTTAAAAGATGCGAGATTGTTATACCTGAATCAAAAAATATGGATGCTACTGCTCATTTAAAAGAGTTGCAATCAATTATTGATACTGAGAGAACAAATTATCCATCTGAGATTCAAAACATAATGGATGAGATGTTGGGATTAATTGACAAGACATTGTATCTTTTGACATTAAATTAAAAAGCCATTGGCTAGAATAAGTACATACGTAATTGACGGCAGTATAGTTGATGGTGATAAGGTTATTGGTAGTGATGCTAATAACTCTATGATAACCAAAAACTATACTGTTGGCGATTTGGCAGCATATATAGGTTATTCAATAGGTAACAATTACTTTGTTCCTTATAATAATGCTACTCAAAACGTAGACTTAGGTGCTTTTAATTTAACAGCCAATAGTATAATTATTGGGAATCAATTAATTTTAGGTGGTACAGCAGGTTTAGTAGGACAAGTTTTAATGAGTAATGGTAGTGGAAGTCCTGCGTCTTGGGGTTACAATATTGGTAGTCAGACGTTAAGAGATGTATTAATACAGGGTAATAATGGAGATAAAAATATAATTTTATCAAATGTAACTACATCTACAATAGCTTTAGATTTAGAAAAATTATATGGTACAACTGTAGGTTTGTATGTGTTTGATAATGTATTAAATAGTTCATCTGCTTTGTTTCCAAATAAATTAGATGTTCAAGATAGTTCACTACAAAAAACAGCTTCATATTCAGCAGGTGGTATAAGATATTCAAGTAATGGGCTTGATGTTTTTGTAAATGCAAATAGTTATGCTAATCAAACGCTTTTATATCCTTCAAATGGAGGAGTTTTTGTTACTTCAATAAATGGAGTTTCTGCTGATTTAACAGGCAATATTACAATACCAATAGGATTAGGTTCGGTTTCATCCGTATCTGTTACTTCGGGCGCAGGTATATCTGCTTCTGTTACTAATCCTACTACGACACCAAACATTACAATTACAAATACAGCTCCTGACCAAGTTGTCTCACTTGCTAGTGGTACAGGTATAGCAGTTACAGGAACCTATCCTAATTTTACAATTACAAATACAGGAAGTTCAATTACGCCTGCTGCCCTTACAAAGACGGATGACACTAATGTAACACTTACATTGGGAGGCTCGCCATCTACAGCACTATTAGCTGCTACAAGTTTAACTCTTGGATGGACAGGTACTCTTGCTGATACCAGAATAGCTTCAGCAACTAATTGGAATACTGCATACACTAATCGTATAACAAGTCTTACTACAACAGGTTCAGGAGCAGCAACATTAGTGGCTAATGTTTTGAATATACCAACTCCTGCAACAGCTGTTTTTACATCGTTGACAGTAACAGGGAATAGTGGAGCAAGTACGTTGTCATCAGGAGTATTGAATGTTCCTACGTACACATTAAGTGGATTAGGTGGTCAACCTCAACTTAATGGTACAGGTTTTGTAAAAGCTTCAGGTACCACAATAACTTACGATAATACTTCATACCAACCTCTACTTACTAATCCCGTAACAGGTACAGGTACTGCTAATTTTCTGCCTAAATGGTCTAGTTCTTCTGCTCTTACAGATAGTATAATACAACAAGTTGGAAGCGATACTATTAAGATAGATTCAAATAGTGCACTTTTAAACTCTACTCTTATTATAAATTCTACAACAGGAGGGAATGCTGATATTATTAGTTTTCAACAAAATAATATAGAGAACTATGCAATAGCAAAAGATAGTTCTAATGATTTTAGAATATTGGTAAATGACAATGTAGGTACTTATTTAGGAGATGCATTTAAAATTACAGCAAGTAGTTTAAATGTAACGCTTGGTGGATTAACAGGCTCAGGCACAAGAATGGTTGTAGCTAATGCATCAGGATTACTTAGTACACAAACTATTCCTTCAGGTGGAGGTGGAACTGTAACATCAATAGCAACTTCAGGTCTTATATCAGGAGGCACTATTACAACATCAGGAACTATTAGTACTTCTATGACTACAGGTAAACTTGTAGGTAGGAGCACTGCAGGTACAGGTGTGATGGAAGAGATAACACTTGGAACAGGACTTTCTTTTTCAGGAACAACACTAAATGCTTCAGGTGCTTCCCCTCTTACAACTAAAGGAGACCTTTACACATTTAATTCAACAAATGCAAGGCTTCCTGTAGGACTTGATACACAAATATTAATAGCAGATAGTACAACAAGTACAGGATTAAAATGGGGCACTAATACAGCTGCTACACCAACAGGATATTATTTAGCAATATCTGATTCTACAACACAAGATAATCCTACTGCTAATACACCAAGAGCAGTTAAATTTGATACTACAGATTTAGCTAATGGATTTTCTTTACAAACAGAAACTGCTGTTTTTACAGGAACTATAAATAATGGTGGTGCAGGAGCAGGTACTATATTAAATGTTACAAGTGTTACATCAGGAACATTAAAGGTGGGAATGGTATTAACAGGTGGTAGTATAACAGCAGGAACTTTTATATCTGCATTTACAAGTGGTACAGGAGGAATAGGTACTTATGTAGTATCAGTTTCTCAACTTAGGACATCTGCTACATATACAGGAACAATGACTTCTCAAATTGTTGTTGCTAATACAGGTATTTACAATTTACAGTTTTCTTCCCAAATGGATAAGAGTGATGCAGGTGTTGATTATTTACATATTTGGTTAAGGAAAAATGGAACTGATATAACTGCAAGTTCAGGTATTATATCACTACAAGGTAATGCTCCTGCATATATGATGGCTGCATGGAATTATTTATTAAGTTTAGTAGCAGGAGATATAATAGAACTATATTGGGCAAGTGCTGATATTAATATGTCTATTATAAATGAAACTGCTCAAACAAGTCCATTTGCACACCCTGCTGTACAATCTACTATACTAACTATAACACAACAGAGTGGTATTATGGCTGGAACAGGAATTAGTAGAGGAATATATTCTGTATCAACTAATACAACAGCAGGATCTGGAGCTAATGTAGATTATGTATATCTTGTATCAGGTACTACAACTATTACACTTCCTACAGCTGTGGGTAATACTAATCAATACACTATAAAAAGAGTAAACACAGGAGTAGTATCTATAGCAACAACATCTAGCCAAACTATAGATGGGAGTGCTTCACCAATAACTATTAATGTACAATATGTATCTATTACTGTAGTAAGTGATGGAGCTAATTGGAATATAATTTAAGACTATGGCATATAATCCTCAAAATCCAAATGGTACAGCAACTAGTGCTAACTCATCACCAGTCGTAATAGCTAGTGATCAAGCAGCTGTACCAGTTAGTGGAACATTCTACCAAGTAACACAGCCTGTAAGTATTGCTGCTTCTGTAGCTGTAACAGGACCTCTAACTGATACTCAGTTACGTGCTACAGCTGTACCTGTATCAGGAACATTTTTTCAAACCACTCAACCTATATCTGCTACAAGTAAGTTTTCTATAGGAAGTAATGTTGTAATGACTGTAACAAGTTTACAATCATTAGCTAGTTCTGCTACAGTAGGTTGGCAATCTGATAGAGTGAGTAATTTAAGTACATTAGCTAGGGATTATGAAATCTTTGTAAAACTTACAACTGCTAACACTGCTCCAGGTAGTGATAGATCTATGTATGTTTACCTATGTCCTTGGTATACAACAGATGGTGGAACAACATGGTTTGCTGCATCTCAAGGTACAACAACACTTCCTACAGGTACACAAGGAGCTTCAACAATTGCTACACCAAATAATTTAAGACTTTTAGGTGTGCTTAATTACACCACTCAATTAATGGTAGTTCAAGATACATTTTTATTAAGTAACTGTTTTGGTGATAGAATGCCAGATGGTTTTTCTATAATAATTATTAACTTTTCAGGTGCAGCTTTAAGTACAGGATGTGTTGTAAACTACAAACCAATTAATGATACACTAGTATAATGGGTAGAAAAGGCAAAGGTATATCACAAGTAAATCCTATTATAGGAAGACAGATAAATAAAGATCATCCTTTATCTAGAAATCTTGTGCATTATTATCCTTTAAATGAAGGTGGTGGACAATTAGCTTGGAATATGGTTGATAATAAACCAGGTACATTAGGTATAAGTAGTGCTTCTATAACTGCAAATTTTACAAGAACAGCTAGAGGAAGTGCTACAACATCTATAGCATGTGGAACACCTTCTAATTTACAATTTACAAGTACCACTGCATTTACTATATCTTTTTGGTTGTATATGACTAATACTAATGCAACTTGTACACTTGCTTATACATCATCAACAATCACAGGTCCTTGGTATATGGAATTTAATGCTGTTGGAGCAGGACTTCTTCAATTTGATATATATGATGGTACAAATTATCATAGAGTGAGTAGTAATACAGCAATGACTGCTGGTAAATGGTATCATGTTGTAGTAACTAGAAATAGACTTAACAGTGCTACAACTAGTAGTACAATGTATATAAATGGTGTTGATGTTAGTGCAAGAAGTAATAGTGGAAATCCAGGAACATTAACTTATACAACTGCTCAGTTTAATATTGGAGCTAGAGGAGCTGGTGCTAGTGTAGGAGGAAATCTTGCAAATGCAGGGTTTATTCAAAATGTTATGATATGGCAGAATAGAAACTTAACACAAACAGAAATAAAACAACTTTATACTAATCCTTATTGTATACTTAAATAAATTTTCAAATATGAATATTCAACCTACAAGCTATGTACAGCTTCCTTTAGAAAAAGAAGTTAATGAACTAGACATTACAGTTAATTCTTTTTCATTGTTTCCTAGTCAAATAACTGTTTCATGGAAATTATATGGAGAATCTATATCTAAAGAAGGAACTATGATACTACCTGAACATATAATAGATAATTGGGGAACAGATGATACAGTAGTTAAAAACTATGTACTTCAACAACTAAACCTTATTGCCATTTAATTTTGGATAACTCTCAAAGATTTTGTATATTATATTGTAAGTGTGAATAACTGATAATAACTGCATACCCCTATGATACCTATTAAATCTAATACTAATAAAGACAATTGTGTTCCTGTATCATCTAATTGTGTGATATGGCAGGGAGCAAATTTACCTTGTATAGGACTATGTACAGGTGATTCTGTATCAGATGTTGTATATAGAGTGGCTGTAGAAATATGTGATCTTAAAGATAGTTTTGGATTTACAGATGTAGATCTTACATGTTTATTAAAGATATGTACTACAGTTCCAGAACCACAAAAAACTTTAACAGCTATTTTAAATCTTATTATAAATAAGGTGTGTTGTTTAAGTGATATTACAAATGAGATTATAGCTGAAATAAATGCCAATCCTAAAGAAATAGAACTTACATTAGCAAACTGTTTTCATGTAACAAATCCTCAAGGAGTTCCTTTAACAGTTCTTCCTGTAAGTGCATATGTTACACAAATAGGTATTAAAATTTGTGATGAGATTGTGCCAGTTCTTGCTAGTCATTCTGCTACACTTATAAGTCTTCAAACTCAGATTAATAATATTCCTGATCCCACTCCTATCCCGGATGTGGTTCCTAACTGCTTAACAGGTAATGGTGTTATACCAAATGTACCCACTCCTATAGACACTGTAGTAGAGGAATTAGAAAGACAATTTTGTGTATTAACAAATGCTCTTGGTCCTACAAGTGAAATAATTAGAGTGTCAGGTCAGTGTAATCTTAGCACTACTCCTACAGATCTAAATGTAGGTAACTTTCTTTCTACAGGATTACCGTTAGTTTCTAATGGTAATTGGAATACAACTCCTACAAATTTAGCAGAAACTTTACAAAACTTATGGTTGGTTGCTTGTGATCTTAGAGGAGCTGTTAAATTAATTCAAGATAATTGTTGTAAAATATCTTGTAAAGATATTCTTGTAAACTTTGATGTATTGTATAGTCAAACAACTGATCCTGCATCAGGTAAACCTCAAATTACTTTGACATTATTTTTTGGTGTGGATGGTGTTAATATACCTTCTACATTCTATGATTGTGATCAAACTAATTTTACTCAATTAACTATTACAGACCAACATGGTCATTCTGTTATAAGAACAATTAAGATAAGAGATTTAATTAATCAAACCGGTATTTTAGATAATCCTTTAACTATTGGCAATGGATATGATCTTGTATTGTTAGGTACATCTTTAAATCCTAAAGATGATCTTACTATTACAGCTGATGTATGTTTAACGGATGGCACTACCACTTGTATTAAGTGTTTGAATATTAATGTACCATATACATCTGCAACATGTGCTTTCTGTAAAATAACAGCTAGTTGTGATAAGATAAAAGAAAATAATACTGGATTTGTTATATTAACTTACATAGATAATGAAACAGGAGATTCTCAAACAACAAGAATAAATAATTGTGAATTCCTTGTTATTCCAAAAGATATCACTCCAGTTAGTTACACTGCATCTGGTCCAATAACACTAACATCTGATTGTTCTGGTCTTATTGAATCATTCCAAGCTGTTAATTCTAATCTTGCATGTTATGCTTTAGTAGTCACAGGTGATCAAACATTTAGTACATTAGACGGACCTTGGATGTCAGGGCAAATGTTTATTACAGGTTATAAAATTAATGGTATTTCATATACTACAAATGATCCAAATACATCTCGTATTGGTCATGATGGGGAAGTTCAATTTGGAGATTTAAGATCTAGTATACTAGCTAATAATTTAGTATCAGACTTTTTCTTGGATATTACTGTAGGTTCTCATACTCAAAATAATGCTGATGGTGGATTAGGAAGTATATGTTTTACAACAACACCTGCTGTTGGTGATACAATGACTGTTACAATTAAATCTGTTTTAAGTAATGTAAAACCTGTAGATATAGAATTAAATGTTCATCCTATCAGTTATTATTATCCTGTTCCTTTTGCTGGTATGTGTGCTTGTAGTTTAGTTCCTGCACCTCTACCTCTACCATAAAATTAAAAATATAAATAATGGCTTGTTCAACTTGTTATAATAATCCTTCACCATGTCCAGCTTGCAATTGCAATGCTGTACCTGTGCCTAATCCGGAACCAATTCCTATTATATGTCCAGATCCGGAACCATGTGAAAACTTACAAGATGCAGCCTGTGTAATTTATTCAGGTGATGATCTTCTTTGTATTCCAGCTAATACAGATGATAGACTTGATGCTATTCTTTTAGCAATTGATACTAAGTTGTGCAATATAGCAGCCGGTGGATTATTTACAGCTGATACTGATTGTATAGCTCTTACAGGAGATGGTACACAAGGAGATCCTTTAGAAGCCACTCCTATTATAGATCCTTCTGTTGATAATATTTTAGAATGTGGACCTGATGGTTTACTAGCTTCTGTTAATAGTGTAGCAGTGGTTACATCTATATTAAACACTATAATGAATAGTACTGTACTATCTCAAATATTTTGTTCAATGGTTCAAGGATGTGCTAATGCAACCTGTGGACCAAATACTAATTTACAAGTAACAATGGTATAAACTATGGCAACTGCAAATATAACATGGGTACCTTTTCCTGGCCCCAATAATTCTAGTCAAGTTTTGGAGTATAAATTAAATACTTCAACCACTTGGATTGTCTATAATACATATGGACCACTCGTAAGTAGTGTTTCTATAACTGGTCTTTTAGATAATAAGTATTATGACTTTAGAATAACAACCAACTGTTTAGTTGGAGGTCCTGTTCCTGGGGCAATACAACCAAATAAAATAAAGTTTGTTTGTCCTCCTACAACTATTACAAGTCCTAATCCCACTACAATTAATTCAACTGTATTTTATGGTGCTGATGATCTTACTAATATTACAGTGAATCTTTATACTACAGCAGCTCCTACAGTTTTAATTGATAGTTCTTCTCATAACTTACCTGTAGGACATCCTTCTGGATCTTTTAATGTAGTATTTACAGGTCTTACTCCTAATACGTCATATAATGTTGTAACTGTTATAAACGGTAAACTTAGTGATTTTAAAAATTGTATCACTTCACAAACTACATTATCTGCACCAATTTGTAATGGAGTTACATTAACAAATTTAACAGTTGTTCCTACCACTCCTTGTGTTATTAATCAGTATGGTGCAGCTGTTGTAGGAGATCATACTATTGTTTATGAAATATGTGGACAAACTTTTACATCTTTACTATTAGATGGTTATATTGAATTTTGTGCTACTAGTATTACAAACTTAAGTCCTACAGTCACTCCCTCTTTAATTGGACCTTGCAAACCAAGTAGTGGTTCAATAACTTTTAGAACTGTTGGTAATAGTGGTGCAGTCATAAATGGAATTAATCCTCCATTTTTTACATTAAATCCTGGAAATAGTTTTCCTGTAACAAATGGTAATTCAATTGTAGGTAGTGTTCCTGGATTTTCAGATGATAATTTTGAAATACTATATGATTCTCCAATTAATATTCCTATAATTAAAGTTATTATTAATGGAACAACTGTACTTACAACAACAGGTACAGTTGGTATAGGACAAAGTCTTATACAACGTAACATACCTGGAAATCCTAGTCAAGGATTTTCATATGGTGATACAATCATAATAGAACTAACTAGTTAATAAATTATAAATAGATTATGGCAAATTTTACTATAACATGGACAGCTCCTGGAGCCATCACTTCCACTGATCAAGATGTTGAATATAGAGATATATCAGCAGGTGGAGTTTGGTCAGTAGTAGCAACAGTAGGTCCCACTGTAGGTAGTTATACATTCATTGGTCTTGATGATGATACAGCTTATGAGTTTCGTGTAACTAACAATTGTGTATTTGGAACTCCTACTGTAAGTACAAACACGTTATCTGATGCATTACCTACATGTCCTGAAATAGATGTAGTGCCACATTATACAACTCTTTTAGGATATTACTTAACTGTACTTTATAATCCTCCCCTTACGTATGAATACCAGATATATGATTTTACACTTATGAATGCTGCAGGAACAAGTGTAATAGCTAGTAATTTAGGTATTACTCCTACTAGTATTGGAGTTCAATATTTTAATTTTACAGGTTTAACAGCATCAACAACTTATCAAGTAAGATTACAAGTGAAGATTGATTTATCAGGAACTGGAGTAGGACCTTATGCAATTAAAGATTGTATAGCAGTTACAGCTACTACACCTGTTAGCTCAACATGTAATACACCAAACTTAATTTCAGTACAACCTTTATAATAAATATTATGGCAGATTTTACTTTATCATGGGCAATAACAGGTAGTGCAAATAATGGACTACAGACTATTCAATATAGACATTACGGAGATAGTGCTTGGACAACATATAGCACTGAAGCTGCTGGTGTTATTACTAAAACTGTTATAGGATTGGATGATAATACAGTGTATGAATTTAGAATTGTTAATAACTGTACAACAGGAGTAACAAGTCCAAGTAATTTATTAGAACAAGTTGATAAAGTTTGTCCAACTTTTAAATCATTAGGATCAAGCTTTTGTGGTTCAATTGCAGCTGCTGTTGAAGCATTTGCTAGTCCTGATATTGTTGATTATACTATCAACTTATATCAATTAGGTAATCCCACTCCTATAGCTAGTTACACAGAAACAACACCTGTTGGTGATGGTGAAGTAAGTTATACATTTACTAATTTAACCGGTAATACAACATACCAAGCAAACATTGTAATACATATACAAGGCTCAGTTTTATATACAGTGACTTGTCCTAAAACAAATATAACTACAGCTGTTGCCGAACCTTGTGATCCAATTACAGATTTAACTGCTGAGTTAGGACCAGGACTTTTACCAGGAGATGTTGATTTAACATTGACTTGGACACCTCCATCTCCAGTTCCAGCTAATGGTTATATTGTTTATTATAGACGTGTTGGTTCTTCAACTTATTTACAACAAATAATTGGTGACACTGAATCAAGTATAGTTTTAAGTTCAATAACACCAGGGTATGATTATGAAGGTTATATAGTTGCTGTATGTACATCTTGTTGTGATCTTCCAGGATGTGAAAATTTAAGTGTACAAGTTCCATTCCAAACAGAAAGTAATAACGTTAGAGTAATAAATAGTCAATCAGATGGTTTAGAATTTGTTACTGTTCTTACTACAGCAGGAACTCCTTTATTTACAGGAGATGTAGCTGATATATCATACGTTGATCCTGTATTATACGGTCAAACTGTAACAGGTGGTCATGTAGGATTTACAGATACACTTTATTTTGAAATAAGAGGAACAAATACTTTTGATGCTAAAATAAATATTTTAAAGAATAATGTTTTAGTTGAATGTATTACAATTCCAGTTGGAACTTATACTCCTGCAGGATTACCTGTAACTTCATTAGTAGTTACAACATATGCAATAACTGATGAAATTACAATTGTATTAGAAAATACTGGATGTGGTATAGTACCATAAAATAATAGAAAGGAGGTTTGTTGGTTTCCTCCAATAAATAGACCCCTGATGTTTCTACATTGGGGGCTTTTTTTTAACAATGTGGATATCTTTTTGATTAATTGTTAAATAATTTTAGTTTAATTTGTAAACTCTTTTAATATGACACTACTTGAACAAGTAAAACAGTCTCTTAAGTGGAAACAATCTAATTACTTCTGTGCCACGAAATTAGGAATTTCAGTTGAACAATACAAAGAATTAAAAAGACAAATTAAGTTTTCATATATTGAAACTGTAGAACGTCCTAAGTTTAATAAGATATTAGAATTTAAAGAAGACCTTGATAAAGGCACTGCTGAGATAAAAGGTCTGTCTCTTACAGAACCTAGAACAGCAGAAGAGATTATAGAACTATTAAAGATTGACACTGCCAAGTGGAAGCTTAGTAGCTATTGGAATAAAGAAAGACATGATGGTTGGTTTGTCTCAGCCATGGTCACTGCTATCAAGCATGAACCTAAAGATGTGTTAGCTGATGTTATTAAAAATTTCACTCCAAAATATCAAGAATTATCAAAACCTGTAATAAATGCAAGTTTTGATAGAGATTGTGTAGGAATTATATCTACACAAGATCTTCATTTTGGTAAAGAAGATAATGAAGATATTGTAGAACATTTCAAAGCTGCTATAGAAGATCTTGTACATAGAGCATACAGATCTCATAAACTACAAAAGATTATCTATGTAATAGGGGGTGATCTTCTTAACATGGATACATTCTCTGGAACTACTACATCAGGTACACCAGTGGATAACTCTCAGAGAGCACAGGAGGCTTATACAGAAGCTTTTGATGCATTACATTGGTCTATCACCTATCTTAAACAATTCTGTGAATATCTACACGTTGTGTACCTTCCAGGTAATCATGACAGACTTAGTTCATTCCATATAGCTCATGCTCTTTCTAAATGTTTTGATCCTGAAGATTTTAGTTTATATTTTGATGTAGAATATTCTGAAAGAAAAGTTGTAATGTATGGAAAGAACATGTTTGCATTTGAACATGGTGATGTATCCAAAAAGAATACTGCTTTAGTATATGCTACAGAGTTTCCTATAGAATGGGGAATGGCAACATATAGAACATGTTACACAGGACACTTCCATTCTAAAAAAACTACAGAGTTTGTATCAGAGAATGAACATAATGGTTTTGCAATAAAACACCTACCTAGTCTTTGTTCCACTGACTACTGGCATTATCACAATAAATACACAGGATCTAAACGTCAAGCTATCATGGAAATACATGATGTATGGAAAGGTAAGGTGAGTGAGTTTGTATATACAGTATAAACTATTAAAGTTTAAGTAGGAAACCTCAAAGATTTTTCGTAAATTAATAATGTAACAACGTGGCAAAACCGTATAAAAAGCCGGATCTTAATGCTCCTAGGTATAGACCTAAGAAGCTAAATTTGACAAACACAGATTTCTATAATAAGTTTATAGAAGATAATCCTAAACATGCTTCACTAACCATGGAACAGTTTAAGAATATAATAAAAACTTTTAACGGAGAGATATGGAAAACCGTTATAGATTATAGAGATGGTGTAGAACTTCCTGAACAACTTGGATATTTGTTTATAGGAAGCTGCCCACGTAAGAAAAGTAATGTAGATTTTAAAAAGTCAGAACATTATGGAGTGGTGTTACAGAGTCAAAATTGGGAATCAGATCAATATCTTGCAAAGATCTTTTATACTAATTATGAAACAAAGTATAGATTTAAACATCATGAGCTTTGGGCATTTAAAGGACTAAGAGATTTTACTAGGATGGTGGGACAAACCTATCCTAAGCAATGGAAAAAGTATTTGGTAGTTGACAACTTAATAAAAGTATCTAGAATATTTAGAAAAGAAAAGTTTAAAGATTTAAAAAAAATAGAAACTACTTCACTTCTAGATGATTATGATGAATTTAATTTTTTATAAACATGGCAAGAACAACTATAGGAGAAGCAGTCTCTAGAATAAGAAATCAGATTAAAGCAGTTAAGCAGGATGCCTTCTTAACAGATAGATTTTTATATAGTATGCTCATTAAACACGCTAAGTGGTTAATGAAACGTGAAGATGGTAAAATGAAACTTCTTTCTTTTTCTAGTGTTATTCAATCTATTGATGATGTTGAATTGATTGAAGTGGATAAGGTGGAAGCATGTTGCACAGGATTGCAAGCAGGATGCCTAATTAAAAGAACTAAACATAAACTTCCTGTATTCATGCAGGGATATATAGGACCATTGATTCGTAATATTACATCTGTTGATGGATCTCAAGAACTTCAGCCCACCCTTCCAAGTGCATATTTAAATATTTCTAAAAGCACAACCTTTAAATACAATAAAGCCAAATACTACTGGTACATAAATGATTATTTATATTTTCCTGATCTTGATTGGGATAGTGTTCGTATAGAAGGAATATTTGAAGATGACATCTGTTCATTTACTTGTAAAGATAATTGTTGTATTCCACGATCTTTTCAATTATTTAATGTTCCTGATTATTTACATGGTGAAGTGGAAGCAGCCACTCTTAAAGATCTTACAATGATGTTCCAACTTCCTTCTGATGCAACAGGAGATAAACAAAGTCATGCCCGTTAATTATGAAAACAGAATTAAAATATAAAACTTTTACCGAATTATTAGCTGAGATCCGTGTAGATTTTACAATGTATAACACTGAAAATCTAATTGATCCGGCTCAGCTTATCAAGGTGGCTCAAAGAGTCACTTATGATCTTGGTATGAGAATACATGGAACTAAAGAAGTTATTATAGATATATGTCATGGTAAAGCAAAACTTCCAGATGATTTTTATGTTCTTAACTATGGATATTTATGTGGTAAATTTAGAGTGGTTGAACCTCGTATGATGGGTAGACACACTGAAGATATTATTTTAAATCCTGTAAATTGTACAATGTGTGGATCTCCAGATCTTACGTGCACGTGTGAGAAAACATATAGTGTAGAATGTAAAACAGGAGAACAGATTCATGTACAGGTGGTTGAGAAAAGAGTGAACGATGTAAGAATTTATGATCAATTTGAAAAAATAACAATAGCTAATTCTACAGGCAGGTCTGATGCTTTAGATAATATTGGAGCTAATGGTTATGTAAAGAACGGTTACATATATACCAATCTTGAAGAGGCTAAGTTGTTTATATCATACCAAGGTAATTTAGAAGATGAACAAGGTAATTTATTAGTTTTAGATCATCCTCAAATTAATGAATACTATGAGTATGCTATTAAACAAAGGGTGTTAGAAAATTTATACATGAATGGTGAAGATGTAGCTCAGAAGTTACAGCTTGTAGAAGGAAGATTAAAAGCAGCTAGAAACTATGCTCTTACTATTGTAAACACTCCTAACTTCTCTGAAATGAGAGAGCTTTGGGAAATGAATAGAAGAGCTCAATATGCTAAATACTATGATATGTTTAAAGGAGCTGAATTTACACAATGGATTCCACCTCTTAAATAATATAAAATGAAAGTCTGTAAAAAAATAAATCTATCTACATTTTCATGTACTATTCAAATTATCATAACAGATAATTTAGCAGGAGAAGTGGATCAAGTGTATAAGAAATACAAAATGGATGATAAATTTGTTGATGTAGCAGAAGGAGTGGTTGTATCAATTATATCAGATAAATATTATTTGATATTAGCTACACAGTATTTAACACATAATACAATAGCTCATGAAGTTTATCATGCAGCAGTAAAGGTGGCAGAAGATAGAGACATATCGGATGAAGAAGCTCAAGCTTGGTTAGTGGGGCATATAACAGCTGAGGTTTATAAATTTATAGAAAAGAAGAAACTTATTATAACACATGGCAGATAATACACCACAAGAAAATCCTGGAGCAACAACAAATTCCTTTACTAAAGGAATGATGAAGGATTACAATGAGACTTTTATAGGTGAAGGGATGTACACACATGCTCGTAATGCTGTTAATAGTTCTCATGATGGTCAAGTGGGGGTTATTGGAAATGAACCTTCTAATTTAGAATGTGTTACATTACCGTATTCTTTAATTGGATGTATTAGTTTATTAGAATCTACATGGGCAATATTTACTACAGATGATACAGACTCTGAAATAGGAATTTTTGATGAATCTCAATGTACTTACAAAAAAGTAGTAAATGATCCATGTTTAAACTTTAAACAAAGTAATCTTATTACAGGAGCATATAGATTTAGATTTGATTGTGATAACATGGTTTATTGGGATGATGGTCTCAATCCCACAAGAGTGATGAATTTAGATGATGTTCCTTATAAGTATACAGAAAAAGTTATCAATGGTTGTATTCAAAAAACATTTACTACAGAGCTTGATTGTGAAAGATTAAGAATAGCTCCATTACTAAAACAACCTTGTCTTACATTAAAAAAAGGTAAAGGAGCAGGTAATCTGCTTAATGGATCTTATCAGGTTTGTATGGCTTATACTGTTAACCAAATAAAAGTTACTGATTATTTAGCTATTAGTGAAGTGCAATCTTTATTCACTCATGAAAGTGGAGCTGGGGGATTAGCATTAGAAGTTATAGTGAATAATATAGATGATACATTTGATGAGTTTGAGTTGGTAGTGCTTTCTAATATAGCTTCTCAAACAGTGGCTAAAAGTATGGGATTTTATTCAACTTCTCAAGGAACTATAAACATAAATACAATATCTCCTGAACTTACAAGCATTCCTTTAAAAGATATTATTCTTAGAACAGAACGTATAGAGAAATCTGATTCAATGTATGAGTTGAATGGATATTTATTAAGAGTGGGGGTGTATGGTAAATATAAATTTAATTATCAACCTCAAGCTAATAACATTAGAGCTAAATGGACAGCTGTTCAATATCCTGCTAATTATTATGTAAACGGTGGAAACAACACCTCTTATATGAGAGATGAGATTTACACATTTTTTATAAGATGGGTGTATAATACAGGAGATAAATCTGAAACTTATCATATTCCAGGTAGAGCAGCTGTAGGATCTGAGACAGATGTAAATGGTACAGCGGATGCTTTTGAAACTCTTCAAGGAGAGCAAGTGAAAAATTGGCAAGTGGATAATACAGGAACAGTTACAAGTCTTGATACATCTGTGCTACCTGATGGAGGAAATGTAATTGCATCCGGTGATATGGCTTATTGGGAAAGTGCTGAACAATATCCAGCTGATAGACCTGATATATGGGATAGACTGTGTGGTCAACCTATTAGACATCATAAGTTTCCGGATGAAACAGTTGATCCATTATTAAATACATTTAGCAATGGTGGAAATCTTATTACACTTCTTGGTGTACAATTTGAAAACATAACACATCCTTTAGATATTAATGGATTTCCTATAATAAATATAGTGGGGTATGAAATTCTTCGTGGGTCACGTGAAGGTCAAAAGTCTATTGTAGCAAAAGGTCTTCTTAATAATATGAGAGAATATGATATTCCTGGAATTACAACCAAAGGATTATTTCAAAACTATCCGTATAATGATTTAAGAGGTGATGACTATCTTACAACAATAGAACAAATAGGTGGAGAAACTGGTCAAGTGAATGTAGACACAGCCACTATGAAAAAATACAAAAAAGATATTCTTTCTTTTCATAGTCCTGAAACTACATTTTCTCGTCCTTATTTAGCCATAAATGAACTTAAGATTTATGGTGAAGCTTCTGGAACTTCTAATGGATTTTTTGAATATTCTTACAAACATCCTAAGTTTAAACTTTTAACAAATTTTGCTACAGTGATAGGAACTATTGCAGGTATTGTTAATGCATCAACATTATTTACAAAAGGTATTACTATTACAGGTAGTGATAAAAACTCTTTAGGATTTACTGTTGGACCTCTTCCTCCAGTACCATATTATCCAGATTCTGTAGCAGGACCCGGATCTACATCAACAGGAGTTGCTAATGTTCTTAATGCTGTTTTATATGGTATTCAAACAGTGGGATGGATAGCTGAAGCTGCTCAATTAGTTGCAGTATTTTCAACATTTGCAGATCTTGAAAAAGAAAAACTTTTAGATTTGATGTTAGTGTTGGTTCCTAAAAAACAATTTGCTGCTCAGTTTAATTCACATGGATTTTATGATAAATTCCAAGGATCTCCATCGGGAAGAAGAAGAAAACAAATTGTAGAATCAATGTATATTGATCCTGTTGTACAGGCTTTTAATTTAGACTATCAAATAAACAATACTAATAGAAGTAGTTATGTAACTCTTAAAACATCTACAGAGGTTGAAAATCCAATATCAACAATAGACAGTAGTAGATATATTTTAAGTAAATCATCCCATGGTAGACTTAATATAAATCAACCATCACCTATTGTTTCTCATTATGGTGCTTTAAAGGTGGCTATACCAAGTCAGTATGGTCAGCTTGAATCTATTAAACAACTTCCTATTAGCACATGTGTAGGATATACACAACCAAGTAGAACTAATAGATATACTTCTGAAGTTTATTTTGGTGGAGATATTTATATAAACAGATTCACTGAAAAGAATACATTCTTTTTCTTTAATGATTGGTTATATGATCAACCGGATGAATATCAATATGACTATACAGAATATCAAAATATTCCATATGCAAGATTTTGGGTGGCTAACAGTGAATATAAAGGAACATTGTTAGATCAATCTAGTGCATGGAGAGCTCTTGATATGAGAGAATCAGCTGTTATATACATTAAGAAAGGATACTTTTATTTATTTAATTCAGGTGTACGTGATTTCTTTGTAGAATCAGAAGTGAATTTAGCATACAGAGATTGGGATGACGATATAGAAAAAAGACATTATGATTTTTATAAGTTTTCTGATCTTAGGGGAATGTTTAGAAGTGACCATATAAGAGCAGGTAACTATTACAAATATGATTATGCTTTAAGCATAACTAAACTTTATAGTAACTATGTATCTTGGGGATCATTGCTTCCAAGAACATACTATCCATTAGATTCTGCATTATGTTATTCATATAGGCCAGGTAAAATGATTTATTCACTTCCTCAAGAAGATGAAACACTTGCTGACCATTGGAGAACATTCCTTCCATTTAATTATCAAGACTTTCAAACTGAACTTACAGCTGTAAAACAAATGAATAAGACAGGTGCTATCATTATGTTTAAAAGTCAAAGTCCAAAGTTATTTATGGGAGTGGATCAATTGCAAACAGATCAGGGCTTAAAAGTTACAATTGGAGATGCTGGATTATTTAATCAAGCTATGCAAAACATAGTGAACTCAGATCAATCTTATGAATATGGATCTTGTCAAAGTAGATATTCTATATGTAGTAATCAATATGGTGTATTCTGGGTGAGTCAAAACCAAGGTAAGGTGTTTCAGTATGCTGGTCAATTAGCTGAGATTTCTAATGCTGGTTTGAAATGGTGGTTTGCTAAATATCTTCCTTCATATATTGCCAATCAATTTCCTACATATCCTCATTTAGATAATCCTGTAATAGGAGTGGGTGTTCAAACTATTTACGATAATACATATGAACTACTTTACATAACTAAAAAAGATTACAAACCTATTATAGATCTTAGTTATGATGAAGGTGGATTTTATACAAATATAAACGGTGCTAAAAGATATTACTCTTTAGGAGATCCTAATGCATTTGAAAATGCTAGTTGGACTATATCATATGATGTTAAATCTAAAGTTTGGGTGAGTTTCCATGATTGGATTCCTACATTCTTGCTTCCTGGTAGATCTCATTTTATAAGTGTAAATGGTAGATCTATATGGAAACATAATCAACGATGTGACAGTTATTGTAACTACTATGGTGTAGATTATCCATGGGAAGTTGAATTTGTTTCTTCTACAGGACAAACGGTAACTACACTAAGAAGTATTGAGTATGTTTTAGAAGCTTACAAATATTACAATGATTGTAAAGATAAGTTCCATGTATTGGATAGAAACTTTGATGAAGCTATGATATACAACTCAGAACAAATAAGTGGTGTATTACAGCTTAACATCAAGCCTAAAAACAATCCTGTAGAAATTCTTAACTATCCAAGAGTGTTTACAGATTATATAGACATTCTATATGCTAAAGAAGAAAACAAATATAGGTTTAATCAGTTCTGGGATGTTACAGCGGATAGGAGTGAGTTCCTTCCTCTTAACCTACCAGATGTTCCAAACATTCCTATGTTTAATCATAGTGCAGATGGTTATTCATTTAAAATAAATCCTACATATATAAACTACAATAAGTCTCCATTGGAACGTAAGAAGTTTAGACATATGATAAATAAAGTGTTTTTGAGAAGAAAGCTTAATGGAAATATTAAATTCTTCTTTAAACTTTCTAACCAAAAAATTCAACAATCATTTAGATAGTATGAGAAAAGATTCTATTTTACAAAACTATTATTATTCTAAGCTACCTAAAGCTCAAGATGGTCTTCCTATTGATCAAACCCCACCTTATGATGCCTTAGATGAAAATGATCCTATATACAAGATGCAGAATCAAATATTTCTTGGATCTCAAAAATCACCATCAACTAAAGTTGTAAATCAATCTGCACCAAAGAAATCTACTAAACCAGCAGCTAAAAAAACACAAGTTAGAACTACTAATGAACCATATAATTCTACAACAAACCCAAGTGGGTATAAAGGAAAGGTGAGTTTAAATAAAATAATGACAGAGGCTAAAAAAACACCTCCTAGAATTAAAAAACCAGATTCAGCATTTGAAGATTTAATAGAAGTATTTGATCCAAGTGGAATTAGTTCTTGGGATGATATATATAGAAGTTATCAAAAGTCAGGAATGCAAGGAAATACTCCTATAGAGATAGCAGGAGCAATACCATTTCTTGGAAAACTAGCAACCTTTGCTAAAGGATTTAAAGGATTAGCTAAAACATCTAGACAAGCAAGGTCTCTTAATAGTTTTATAAATGGTGTTAAAGCAACTAGTATTGGTGGAAGAGCAAGTGATGCTAGTCAGTTATTTGGAGGATATGCTCCAGATGAAATTTTTCCAGAAGCTGGTGAAGATATTATAAAATATTCTCCATATGGTCCTAAATACGGTTATGGTGGTATTACTAGAGCTAAAAATGGTTTACAAGTAAATGAACCATGTCCTGATGGACAAGTTAGAGTTAATGGTCAGTGTGTAAGTATTTCTTCGGAAGCATATAAAAAAGCTTATAAATCTGGATTAATGGGTTTTGGTAGTGCTAAAGATCCTTCGTATGCTACACCTGATAGAGTGAATACACTTTCAAATGTAACTGTAAATGCAGAAAATAATTATAAATCTTTAGCAAAAAATAAAGACTGGTTTGATAGTCATGCTAATTGGACAAATACAGGAGATGCTAAAATTAAAGGTCAAGATTGGGATGACTATGTTAGACAACAAGTTATGACAGGTAGATTTGGTCTTGATCCTAAAACAGGAGCTTTAATAAAACTTCCTGAAAATGAATGGACAAATGTATCAGATGAATACAAACAGCAATCTTCTGCTGATTGGGGTAAAAAAAATATGCAGCAAAGATTTGATGCTTCAGGTCCAGCTGCTGATGCAATGAGAAAGCATGTAGCTGTTGAATCAATG
>Ga0114979_10000722_pt1 | contig 21816 bp, 21 predicted proteins | sample S_140625_EF_Meta_FD_87315 | JGI IMG/M metagenome (GOLD analysis project Ga0114979, IMG submission 87315) | Freshwater microbial communities from Lake Simoncouche, Canada to study carbon cycling - S_140625_EF_MetaG | ecosystem: Environmental > Aquatic > Freshwater > Lake | place: Lake...
AAGCAAGTGCATTGGCCCTGAGCTACGCCATGGCCAACGGTGGCGGCAAGGCCGGCATCATTGAAACCAACTTCAAAGAAGAAACAGAAACCGACTTGTTCGGTGAGCAAGCCGTTTTGTGCGGCGGCGCTGTTGAACTCATCAAAATGGGTTACGAGACTCTGGTCGAAGCCGGTTACGCTCCTGAAATGGCTTACTTCGAGTGCTTGCACGAGTTGAAACTCATTGTCGACCTGATCTATGAAGGCGGCATTGGCAACATGAACTACTCCATCTCTAACAATGCAGAGTATGGCGAGTACGTCACAGGCCCCGAAGTGATCAACGAGCAATCACGCGAAGCCATGCGCAACGCCTTGAAGCGCATTCAAACCGGTGAGTACGCCAAGATGTTCATTTTGGAAGGCCGCACCAACTATCCAAGCATGACAGCCCGTCGTCGCTTAACATCAGAGCATTCCATTGAAGTGGTGGGCGCACAATTGCGTTCCATGATGCCTTGGATTGCCAAAAACAAATTGGTCGACAAAACACGCAATTGATTGAGTTGTCCACCTAACCAGAAAGAACTGTCGCATGCACGATGGCCCTGAAACCCCGGACGATGCCGACCAGGCGGGACAAGTTCGTAAACCCCGCAAGGGCATTTACGTCTTGCCCAACCTGTTCACGTTGGCAGCCCTGTTCGGTGGCTTTTACGCCATCGTGATGGCCATGAATGGCCGCTTTGACATGGCTGCCATTGGGGTCTTTTGTGCCATGGTGCTCGACAGCCTCGATGGCCGAGTGGCCCGAATGACCAACACGCAAAGCGCCTTCGGAGAACAGATGGACTCTTTGTCCGATATGGTCTCCTTCGGCGCTGCGCCAGCACTCATTGCATATGAGTGGTCCCTCAAAGGCCTGGGCCGTTGGGGTTGGATCGCCGCTTTTGTTTACTGTGCATGTGCTGCACTGCGCTTGGCGCGTTTCAATGTCAACACCGCTGTGGTTGATAAAAGATTTTTCCAAGGCCTGCCTTCACCGGCTGCTGCTGCCTTGGTCATGGGTTTCATTTCAATCATGACCGATGCCGAGGTGACGCCAACCACCATGGCATGGCCCATGTTTGTGGTGGCTTTGTTTTCAGGCCTCACCATGGTCACCAATGTGCCTTTTTACAGCTTCAAAGATGTGAGCATGAAACAAAGTGTGCCCTTTGTTGTCATTGTGCTGATCGCCTTGGGCATCGCTGCGGTCAATATTCACCCACCGATGGTGCTTTTTGGTTTGTTTGTGCTCTATGGCTTAAGCGGCTATGCCTTGTATGCTTGGCGCCGTTTTAAGGGTGAGCAAACCAGCGTCATCAGCACTTCCACAGAAGACCCAGACGAGCGCGGCCTTCATCAGTAATGACCTTTTCTCAAAGTTGTGATACATTATTTCTATGAAATTGAATTTACTAGCTCTACTGCTGACGCCCCACGGGCGGGATGTATAGCGCACGCTGTTCAGTTTCCCATCAAGCCCGTATGCCAAACGCAGCGGGCTTTTTTTATTTCAGAACCGCTTTTTGAAGTTTTCAAACCAGGAGTGAAACATGGCCGATAAATTGATTATTTTTGACACGACATTGCGCGACGGTGAGCAGTCACCCGGCGCCTCCATGACACGTGACGAAAAGCTGCGCATCGCACGTCAATTAGAACGATTGCGTGTTGACGTGATCGAGGCCGGATTTGCAGCCAGCTCGAATGGTGACTTTGAAGCCGTCCAAGCGATTGCCAACGCCATCAAAGATTCCACGATCTGTTCTTTGTCACGCGCCAATGACCGCGACATTTCCAGAGCTGCCGAAGCTTTGAAAGGCGCCAACAGTGGCCGCATTCACACTTTCATTGCCACGTCGCCTTTGCACATGGAGAAAAAGCTTCGCATGACGCCCGATCAGGTGCTCGAGCAAGCCAAACAATCAGTGCGATTTGCGCGCAACTTGGTGGCCGATGTGGAGTTCAGCCCAGAAGACGGTTATCGCAGCGACATGGATTTCTTGTGCCAAGTGCTCGAAGCGGTCATTGCGGAAGGCGCCACTACCATCAACGTGCCAGATACTGTGGGTTATGCCGTCCCAGAGTTGTACGGCCAATTCATCAAAACCTTGCGTGAACGAATTCCCAATTCCGACAAAGCTATTTGGTCTGTCCACTGCCACAACGACTTGGGCATGGCCGTGGCCAACAGCTTGGCCGGCGTCAAGTTGGGCGGTGCACGTCAAGTTGAATGCACCATCAACGGCCTGGGTGAGCGTGCTGGTAATTGTTCTTTAGAAGAAATTGTCATGGCCATTAAAACGCGCAAAGACTACTTTGGCTTAGAGATGAACATTGACCCCATCCATATCGTGGCTGCCAGTCGCATGGTCAGCCAGACTACCGGATTTGTGGTTCAACCCAACAAAGCCGTGGTGGGTGCCAATGCCTTTGCACATGCCTCTGGTATTCACCAAGATGGCGTGCTTAAAGCACGTGACACCTACGAAATCATGCGCGCAGAGGACGTGGGTTGGTCCGCCAACAAAATTGTGTTGGGTAAGTTAAGCGGCCGTAACGCCTTCAAACAGCGCTTGCAAGAGTTGGGCGTGTTGCTTGAGAGCGAATCAGAATTGAATGCGGCTTTCACACGCTTCAAAGAATTGGCTGACCGCAAGAGCGAAATATTTGACGAAGACATCTTGGCCTTGGTCAGCGAAGAAAGCGTGACCCAAGACAAAGAGCAATACGCATTTGTATCTTTGTCACAACACAGTGAAACAGGTGAGCGGCCTAGTGCGGCCATTGTTTTCACGGTCAGCGGTAAGGAAGTTCAAGGCAAGTCTGAGGGTAATGGCCCTGTGGATGCTTCACTCAAAGCCATTGAATCGATCGTTGAAAGCGGCGCAGAAATGGTCCTCTATTCTGTCAATGCGATCAGCGGATCCACAGAAAGCCAGGGCGAAGTGACGGTTCGGTTGCAAAACAGCGGTCGCGTGGTCAATGGCGTAGGCTCTGACCCCGACATCATTGTGGCCTCAGCCAAGGCCTATTTGAGCGCATTGAACAAACTTCAAAGCAAGGCTGAACGAGTAGCCGCACAGGGTTAAACCGCTCCAATTGAAGACTGATCAAGGTCTTCAAGAAGGTCGCGCAAGGTGTTGATCTTGCGCGACTTTTTTTATTTGGGTACACTTCAGTGAGTTATGATACCCGTTGCCAAATTCACAATGTCTTTGGCTAAAGAAAGTATTGCTTTGAATTCACTCAATCGCTTGTTGTCCTGCCGTGTATTCAACCCATGTTTGCCTTTGTGCTTCTTGGCCTTGATGACACTTTCATCACATGCTGCAGACAATGAGACTGCGCGAAAACCAGCTGCCTCCAAAAAGCCTGCCTTGGCTGCACAAAATTCAGGCAAAACCACAGCCAAAACGACAGACAAAGCGGTATCCAAAACTGCAAATACAAGCAAAACAGCACAAAAAGTACGAAAGCCCTCTAAACAGATGGCTTCCGACACACGTCCCTCATTTGGGCGCATTGCTGGCTTACACCAAGCTGGTGATGCGCTTGATTTGCGCTCCAGCGTGGCCTTGGTCATTGACCAAGACACTCATGAAGTTTTAATTCGCAAAAACGATCATGCCGTGTTGCCCATTGCATCCCTCACCAAACTCATGACGGGTTTGGTCATCAGCGATGCCAATCTGTCTGACAGCGAAATGATCACAATCACGCAAGAAGACGTGGACACCGAAAAGGGCAGCACATCTCGCTTGGCTGTGGGCTCGGTTCTAAGTCGCGGTGATTTGATGCACCTGGCCTTGATGTCCAGCGAGAATCGCGCCGCACATGCATTGGGCAGAACATTTCCCGGTGGCATGTCCTCGTTTGTGAAAGCCATGAACGATCGTGCAAAAGGGCTGGGCATGGCGTCCACCCACTACGTTGAGCCCACTGGGCTTTCCAGTCGCAACCAATCTAGCGCCACTGATTTGGCCGTGCTTGTGGGTGCTGCCTACAATGTGCCCTTGTTGCGCGAACTTTCAACATCACCTGGCACAGAGGTGGCGGTGGGTCGTAGAACGCTGCAATACAACACCACAAACCGACTTGTGAAAAGTCCAAATTGGGACATCGGTTTGCAAAAGACGGGCTACATCTCTGAAGCCGGTCAATGTTTGGTCATGCAGACCAAAGTGGCGGGTCGAAAAATCATCATGGTATTTTTAGACTCGGCTGGCAAGTTAAGCCGCATTGCTGACGCTGAGCGTGTTCGTCGCTGGGTGGAAAATCAAAATGCACGAAGCACCATGGCCTCGGCCAATACGGCCAGCTAAATGCAAGCAGGCAACTTGTGATGCCTCAATCTTTGTAACCCAGGGCCTGAGATATTTCCTCAGCGGTAGTTTGTAATTTTGCCAACCAAGCTTCATCGATGCGATCAGCAGGAGCAGAAATTGAAAGACCAGCCAGTAATTTGCCCTGGTCATCGTAAATACCGGCTGCAATGCATCGCACGCCCAATTCCAATTCTTCGTTATCTCGCGCAATGCCGTATTGGCGAACCTTTGACAGCTCACGCTCCAGAACTTGAAGCTGAGTGATGCTATTTTTGGTTTGGCCGTGCAGGCCAGTTCGGGTGGCATAGCTTCGAACCTTCATGGGTTCATCCACAGACAAAAACAACTTGCCAACAGAGGTGAGGTGCAGCGGCGCACGCCCCCCAATGGCTCTAACGACTTGCATGCCAGATCGCTCGCTGTAGGCGCGCTCGATGTACACAATTTCATCACCCTGTCGCATGCTCAAGTTGACGGGCTGTTGTATTTGTTTGTGCAAATCGCGCATGGGAGCGAGTGCCGCATCACGCACATTCAAGCGAGCTTTGACCAAGTTGCCTAGTTCGAGCATGCGCATGCCCAGTCGATAGCTGCCAGGCTCAGGGCGATCTACAAAACGACCAATGGTCAGGTCGTTCAAAATTCGGTGGGCGGTGGAGGGGTGTAAACCTGTTTTTTCACTGATTTCTTTCAGTGAAATGGCATCTTCTCTAGAAGCCAATACATCCATGAGAGAAAACAAGCGCTCAATGACTTGAATGGTGGGAGATGCAGGCTGGTGTGCATCAGCTTTTCTCATTGGACTGAACCTCGATCAATTAGTGAAATTTTATTTTACAAGATGAAATTGGCTTTGTGTGATTTCAGATCATGATATTGAAGCCAAATGCGGCCTCCATTGATCCTGTTGAAGACTCTCACAGGGTGCAAAGCGTTCTTTGTATTGCATTTTGGGGCTGGCGCCAATCCAATAGCCCATGTAGACGTAGGGCAGCCCCAGTTCTTTGGCCTGTTGAATTTGCCAGAGCACACCATAAGTGCCATAGCTGGCATGCTCCTCAGGCGCATAAAAGGTATACACCGCAGACAGGCCTTCATTGAGGACATCGACAATGCAGACCATTTTGAGCTCGCCCACATGGCCCGCTTCGCCATGGGAGGGAGCTTCTCTGAATTCGATCAACCTCGAATTGACGCGGCTTTGTAGCAAAAATTGTTTGTACTGTTCAACGCTGTCATGGTCCATGCCGCCGCCTGCATGGCGGCTATTTTGATAGCGCAAATACAAGTCGTAGTGCTCGGTTTCAAAGCCTAATCGGGACACACGCGCCACCAAGTTTTGATGTTTTTTAAACGCCCGCTTTTGACTTTTGTTGGGTTTGAATTCGTTGCACAGCACTCGCATTGGCACGCACGCTTGGCAGCCGTCGCAATAGGGACGGTAGGTAAAGAGGCCGCTTCTTCGAAAGCCTCGCTCCACCAAATCTGAATAGACATCGTTTTGGATCAAATGGCTGGGGGTAGCCACCTGCGATCGAGCTTCGCGCCCCTCTAAATAACTGCAAGGGTAGGCGGCGGTGGCATAAAACTGCAAGGTGCTAAAGGGCAGGTCCTTGAGGTGGGTCATGGCGCAGGCCCTCGCCAGACGTCCCAGTTTATTTGTGCATTTTTCCAATCAGGGGTGGTAAGTTGCAAGGCGGGAGTGCTTAAAGCCAAAAATTCTGAGCGGGACATTTCTTGAGCCCCCATGGAGGCCAAATGGGCGGTTTTTTGCTGGCAATCGATGGCTTGAATTTGGTGCTGATCGCACACATGAACCAATGCCGCCAAGGCCATTTTGGACCCGTCACTGAGGGTGCTGAACATCGACTCGCCAAAAACCGCTTTGCCAATACATACGAAATACAAGCCTGCCACCAACTGGCCATCAAGCCAAGTTTCGGCGCTGTGCGCGAAGCCTGCGCGGTGCAATTCTTTGTAGGCTTGAATCATGTCTGGCACGATCCAAGTTCCTCTTTGACCTTCTCTAGGACTTCGAGCGCATGCTTCAATGACGTCATCAAAGGCACGGTCAAAACACAATTCAAAATGAGGATGCGTTGCAAAACGGGCCAAAGTTTTGCGCAAAGATCGGTGTAGTTTGAAGTTTTTGATTTGCAGCACCATCCTTGGGTCCGGACTCCACCACAACACGGGTTGATCGGGGTTGTACCACGGAAAAATGCCATTGGAATAAGCTTCAATGAGCCGATTAACCCCTAAATCAGCGCCAGCTGCTAGCAAACCGGGCGCTTCGGTGTCAAGTCCCCACGCCGCTTCTACTGGCGGCAGTGGTAAATGGCTTTCAATCCAAGGAAGATGGGGTTGGAGGGCGTCGGCGGACATGTTTCCAGTTTATGCTAATGCCTATGAAACTTTACAACTACTTCCGTTCCTCAGCGTCTTTTCGGGTTCGAATTGCACTGCACTTGAAGGGCTTGCCCTTTGAATATATCCCAGTTCACATTGCCAAGGGCGAGCACAAGTTGGCCTCTTACAGCAGTGTGGCTGCTGACAATTTGGTCCCTAATTTGGTTGTGGATGGAGAGCACCTGAGTCAGTCCATGGCCATCATCGAATATCTGGATGAAACCCACCCAGAGCCTGCACTGTTGCCAAAAGACGCCTTGAGCAAAGCGCGTGTTCGTGCTTTGGCGCAGTCTATTGCTTGTGAAATTCACCCCATCAACAACCTGCGTGTTCTCAAGTACCTGAGCGGCACGCTGGGTTTGAGTGAAGATCAAAAAAACACGTGGTATCGCCATTGGGTGAGAGATGGCCTAGAAGCTTTTGAACGACAGTTGGCCCAAGGTCCTGAATCGACTTTCTGTTTTGGGCCCACACCCACATTGGCCGATTGTTGCTTGGTCCCCCAAATTTTCAATGGCAAAAGGTTTGAAGTAAGCTTTCAGGGCTTGCCCCGCACCATGGCGGCATTCGATGCTTGCATGAAACTGGAGGCATTCCAAAAAGCTCAACCCTCTGCGTGCCCCGACGCAGAGTAAACAATTGATCGGATTTGAGCCCCAATGGCCCGCACCGAAATTTGTGCGGGCCCTCATGACCACCCGAGAAGGCGGTGTCTCTAGGGAGCCTTGGTCAAGCCTTAATTTGGGGCTTTTATCGGGCGACGATCCTGCCCAAGTGATGGTCAATCGAGGTTTAGTTCATCGCGCAATGGGTGTGCCAGCGGTTTACCTCAAGCAAGTGCATGGGGCGAAAGCAGTCAGCATTGACCCGCAAACGCCTTCTGGCTTGGAGGGTGATGTGGCATGGACCCCTGACAGTGGCATTGCCTGCGCCATGATGGCTGCAGATTGTTTGCCCATTTTGGTGTGTCACCCCAATGTCAGGTGGGTTGCAGCGGCGCATGCAGGGTGGCGAGGCCTTGCGGGCACCAATGGGCATGGGGTCGTGGAAACGCTGGCTCAAGGCGCTACCGCGCAAGGACTTTCGCTACCAGACTGTCTGGTTTGGTTAGGCCCATGCATTGGGCCCACCGCGTTTAAGGTAGGGCAGGATGTGGTTGACGCCTTCATCTCAAAGCAGCCGCCATCCGAAGAGAAAATGCACACTGAACAATTCTTTGTTGCTAAGGGCGATGGCAAGTACTTGGCCGATTTGGCACTTCTGGCCAGATGGCGCTTGAAGGCGGCCGGGTTTCAAGTGGTCGCAGGCAATGACAGTACTTTAGAGTGGTGCACATACCGCCAAGAAAATCGATACCACTCTCACCGCCGCGATGCCGTTCGCAAGGGCGGCTCTGGACGCATGGCAGCTTACATTTGGATTACGTCTTAGTGCTAGGAGGCTGAGACGGCTCACCCAGAGCTTCATGTCTGTTTTGTGACCTCGCCGCCGCTAAAGCTTCTTGTTCCCTTGCCAATCTGACTTTCTTTCGACGGGGCGCGCCCATGATGTAAATAATTATCGATGTTGGAAGAATACCGTAAAGAATGAAGGTGACAATCCCTCCTAGGACTGTTCCATTTGTGTTGGTGGCCTCGGCCACGCTCATCATGAGCGCGACGTAAATCCAAGCAATTGCAACGATGTACATGGTTATTCAATTAAACGTTGACAGGAGAAGAGCCTATGACAAATTCTCAAAATGAATTTTGGTCACGCGCTGGCGAAGAGTTTCAGCAAAGCTTGGCAAAAAGCTGGGGCCAGGCCATGCAAACTTTTCAAACCATGGACCTTGGTGGTATTGTGCCTCCTGCACAAGATGCTGTGCCGCAGCTTTCTTTTTCTCAAGAAAAGTTAAAGGAAATACAGGCGGCCTATTTGGAAGAGGCTACCGCGCTTTGGAACCATGGCCTTGAATCAAAGCATGAGTTAAAAGATCGCCGTTTTTCAAGTGAAGCATGGACAGACAACCCGATGGCCGCTTTCACGGCGGGTGCTTATTTGCTCAATGCCAAAACACTCATGGGTTTGGCGGGCGCGGTGGAAGCCGACGAACACACCCAAAACAAAATCAAATTTGCAGTTGAGCAATGGGTGGCAGCGTCTGCGCCCAGCAACTTCTTGGCCTTCAATGCAGAGGCCCAAAAGAAAGCCATTGAAACCAAGGGGGAAAGTCTTGCCAAAGGCATTCAAAATTTGTTGCATGACATGCAGCAAGGCCATGTGTCCATGACAGACGAGAGCAAGTTTGTGGTGGGTGAAAATGTGGCCACCACGGAAGGTGCTGTGGTTTTTGAAAATGAATTTTTTCAGTTGATTGAGTACAAACCGCTCACGGTCAAGGTTTACGAAAAACCATTTTTGTTGGTGCCCCCTTGCATCAACAAGTTTTATATTCTTGACTTGCAGCCCAACAACTCCTTCATTCGTTATGCAGTCAGTCAGGGGCATCGCACCTTTGTGGTCAGCTGGCGCAACCCCGATGAAAGCATGGGGCAAAAGTCATGGGATGACTACATTGAAAATGCGGCCATCAAAGCCATCAGCGAAGTGCAGCACATCACCGGTGCCAAGCAAATCAATGCTTTGGGCTTCTGTGTAGGGGGCACTATTTTGAGCAATGCCTTGGCCGTCTTGGCAGCCAGAGGTCAAAAGCCAGTGGCCAGTGCCACCTTCCTTACCACGCTCATTGACTTCACCGATACTGGCGTCTTGGATGTTTTCATCGATGAGAACTTCGTGAAGTTCCGTGAAATGCAAATGGGCAAGGGCGGTTTGCTTAAAGGCCAAGACTTGGCTTCTACGTTCAGTTTCTTGCGCCCCAATGACTTGGTGTGGAATTATGTGGTTGGCAATTATTTGAAAGGCGAGTCGCCACCGCCTTTTGACTTGCTTTACTGGAACAGCGACTCCACCAATTTACCAGGCCCCTTCTATGCTTGGTATTTGCGCAATACCTATTTGGAAAATAAATTTGTCACCCCTGGCGCAGTCACGGTGTGTGGTGAGCAAATTGACCTCGGTCAGTTAAGCATGCCTGTTTACATCTATGGTTCAAGAGAGGATCACATTGTGCCCATTGGTGGTGCATATGCCTCGACTCAGCACCTTCCTGGTAAAAAAAGATTCGTCATGGGTGCATCGGGGCACATTGCCGGTGTGATCAATCCGCCTGCGGCCAACAAGCGAAGCCATTGGTTGCGTGAAGACGGCAAATTTCCTGTCACCGCTGACGAATGGATTGCTGGCGCCAAAGAATTGCCAGGCAGCTGGTGGACCGATTGGTCCGATTGGCTCAAGTCACATGCTGGCAAGCAAATTGCTGCACCCAAGCACTACGGCAAAGACGCCAAATTCAAAACCATCGAAGCCGCTCCAGGCCGCTACGTGAAGGCGCGAGCCTGAATTTTTTGATTCAAATTTCGTTCACATAAAAGGAAGACACATGGAAGATATCGTCATTGTTTCAGCTGCTCGCACAGCTGTGGGTAAGTTTGGTGGCTCATTGGCCAAAGTGGCCGCGCCAGAGCTTGGCAGCATTGCCATTCGCGAAGCCATTGCACGTGCTGGACTTAGCATGGACCAAATCGGTGAAGTCATCATGGGTCAAGTTTTGGCGGCTGGCGCAGGCCAAAATCCTGCTCGTCAAGCCATGATGAAAGCGGGCGTTGCCAAAGAAACACCCGCCCTGACCATCAACGCAGTGTGTGGCTCAGGCTTAAAAGCTGTCATGTTGGCGGCTCAAGCTGTGGCATGGGGCGACAGCGACATCGTGGTGGCCGGTGGTCAAGAAAACATGAGCGCATCACCGCACGTTTTAATGGGCTCGCGCGATGGCCAGCGCATGGGCAACTGGAACATGGTTGACTCTATGATTGTGGATGGCTTGTGGGACGTCTACAACCAATACCACATGGGCATTACTGCCGAGAATGTGGCCAAGGCGCACCATATTTCGCGTGACATGCAAGACGCACTCGCCTTGGGCAGTCAGCAAAAAGCTAGCGCCGCCCAAGATGCCGGCAAGTTCAAAGATGAAATTGTCGATGTACTCATACCTCAGCGCAAGGGCGATCCATTGGTTTTCAATACCGATGAATTCATCAACAAAAAAACCAATGCAGAAGCTTTAGCAGGTTTGCGTCCCGCTTTCGACAAGGCCGGCTCAGTGACAGCGGGCAATGCATCGGGCATCAATGATGGCGCTGCCGCGGTGGTGGTCATGACGGCCAAAAGAGCGGCTGCTTTGGGCTTAAAGCCTTTGGCACGAATTGCCTCTTTTGGCACCAGCGGTTTAGATCCGGCCACCATGGGCATGGGCCCTGTGCCTGCCTCACAAAAAGCTTTGCAACGTGCAGGATGGAAAGCCAGCGACGTCGATTTGTTCGAATTGAACGAAGCGTTTGCAGCACAAGCATGCGCCGTTAACAAAGCCCTGGACATCGATCCTGCGCGCGTGAATGTGAACGGTGGCGCCATTGCCATTGGTCACCCCATTGGCGCATCTGGATGCCGTATTTTGGTGACACTGCTGCATGAAATGCAACGCCGTGATGCAAAGAAAGGCCTTGCAGCTTTGTGCATCGGTGGTGGTATGGGCGTGTCATTGGCGCTTGAGCGTTAATTTTTTTTCAGACATTCAAAATTTTCAACATAGGAGACAACATCATGAGTCAAAAAGTAGCATACGTCACCGGTGGTATGGGCGGCATCGGTACAGCCATATGCCAACGCGTTCACAAAGAAGGTTTTAAAGTCATCGCGGGTTGTGGCCCCACACGTGACTTCACCAAATGGTTGGATGAACAAAAAGCCTTGGGTTTTACTTTCTATGCATCCGTGGGCAACGTGGGTGATTGGAATTCAACCGTAGAAGCTTTTACAAAATCCAAAGCTGAGCACGGCACCATTGATGTGCTTGTGAACAATGCGGGCATTACCAAAGACCGTATGTTCTTGAAAATGACGCGCGAAGATTGGGATGCCGTCATTGAAACCAACCTCAACTCCATGTTCAATGTGACCAAACAAGTGGTTGCCGACATGGTCGAAAAAGGTTGGGGACGCATTGTGAACATTTCCTCTGTCAACGGCGCAAAAGGCCAAGCCGGTCAAACCAATTATTCTGCTGCCAAAGCAGGCATGCACGGTTTCTCAATGGCTTTGGCACAAGAGCTGGCCACCAAAGGTGTGACCGTGAACACAGTGAGTCCTGGTTACATTGGTACCGACATGGTCAAAGCCATACGTCCCGATGTGCTAGAAAAAATTGTGGGCACAGTGCCAGTGAAGCGTTTGGGCGAACCTTCAGAAATTGCTTCCATCATTGCTTGGTTGGTGTCTGATGAAGGTGGCTACGCTACCGGTGCAGACTTCTCCGTCAATGGCGGATTGCACATGGGTTAAGCCCATGCTTAGGTCAATTGACCTGCTTACAAAACCCCGCTTCGGCGGGTTTTTTTGAGCCTACCTAAAAATCGAAGCCCATTTGATGGTCGCGCGAATCTTGTTCTCTAGGTGGTTTTTTCAATGTTCTAAAACCTTGGCGCGATGCATGTTTGTCGACCACTGCTTTTTTCCCTGCCTTCACTTCAGGATCGCGTCTTCTTTCGTGAACACGGTGTTTGGCTGTTTTGGTTGCAGTCGCAAGGTCTACCAAGGGCGTCACTATTTCTTGCTCTGAGCTTATTGCATTGGGATGATGCTTTGGCATCAGCCACGGCTCAAACAAGTAACTGTCGGGAACACTTCGAATGTTCGGTAGCCAGCGCCTGACAAATTTGCCTTGTGGATCGTGATCTTGTGCTTGCTTAATCGGGTTGTAAACCCGCGTGGTGTTAATGCCAGTTGTGCCAGACTGCATTTGCAATTGGCTCCAGTGAATGCCTGGCTCATAGTCCAAAAACTGCGTGGCCAGCCATTCACCGACGGGACGCCAATGCAACCAAAGTGGGTAGGCTGCAACTGAAACCAACATGGCTCGCATGCGGAAATTCAGCCAGCCCGTTTCACGCAGCATGACCACACAGGCATCCACCATGGGCCAACCCGTTTGAGCTGCTTTCAGGGCTTCAAAGTGAGCATGATTGAACTCATTTTCACGAAGGGAGTCATACCCTCTGTGCATGTTTTGCCATTCGATGCTGGGTTGACTTTCAAGTTTTTGAATAAAGTGGCAATGCCAATACAGCCGACTTGTAAACGCAGTCAAGCCAGCTTTGTGTCGGCTGGCTTGCGGTGGCAAGGACGCCATGTGGGCGCGAGTGTGCTGCACCACTTCACGCATGCTGATGCAACCCCATGCCAAATAAGCAGACAGCCTTGAACAAGCATCAGGTGACGACAATGGCGAAGAAATACCACCACGGTACCCAACACTTCGTGCATTTAAGAAGCTCTTGAGGGTTGCCATGGCCATGGGCCGACCGCCTCGTTGACGCCTGGGTGGGTTGTGTTTTAAGTGAGGTGGCGCTTGCATCACCATGGTGGCTTGGGTCTGCGATTGCCAAAACCTCAAGTTCTCGGTATGGCTGATCGGGGCCGCCATGTGCCGCTCCCATGCGCTTTGCCACAGGTTGCGGTCTTTGAGTCTGCGCACAACACCAAACTGCGCAAATTCATGCCAGGTCACAGCATGCGTTTGACACCATGACGCAACTTTCAGGTCGCGTGCATAGGTAAAAGAATTCCCTGTTTCTTCATGGGAGTAAAGATGGGTAAAGGGTGCGTCTTGCCAAATTTGGCGAAGTACATCGGGCATTTCTCCAGTGTAGATTTCTACACCACCGCCTTGCGATCTGAAGTGCCTGTCAAGTGCTTGCAAGGATTCACGGACAAATTCAAAGTGTTGAAGAGCTGCATCGGGTTGAAGCCACAGGGCTGGCTCAATGACATAAATGCACCTAACCGGCCCCTCACGGGATGCTTCTGTGAGCGCGGCATGATCGGTCCATCGCAAGTCGCGTTTAAACCAAACCAGTGAGTAACTCATACCAATGGCGTTATCAACGTGGTGAGCAATTATTTGGACAAAGCCCTTAAGTTGATGCCTTCGTGCTTGGCCACCATTTCAAGTGCTGACTCAAACAGAGCCCTTGCAGAGCCAGATACGGTGCTGAGATAAGAGTGGAGGTGTGCATCTTCAGTAGATTTGTTTAAGCATTCGCGACTGTACTGCTCAAAGCTTGCAAGTTGCGTGATGATTTCTGCAACGTGCCTTGGACATTCGCACAAGATGTTGCTAGAAATGCCAGCTAATCGCATCAGTTCAATGTCGTCGTACTTTCTTGGCGGAATGATTGTTCCGGCGGCCAGGTGTGCCGCACTTGATTCTGTGTCGACAATTCGGAGGGAGTTGATGAGGTCGGCCAAATCAGAATCGCTGATAGGTTCTCTGCGAACAATCATGCCGCTGCGTTTCATAGACTCAATGATGGGCTCTTGACCGAAGTTGTAAAGAACAATGACTTGCAAGCTGTTGTTTATTTTTGCCAAGCGATGAATATCGACCTGTACTCCTGCATCCAGAGAATTTGTATGGATGAGCAAGATTTGTGTTTTGGTTTGGAAAGTAGCAGACAAAGCTTGTTGGAGGTTACTGAAAATGTCTGTGATGCGAATGGCTTGGTTGTTAAAACTCAGTGTAAATTTTTTAGACTCAATTCTGGCTGCAAGTGTTAGACCAATGACAGCTACAGAAGCAGATTGACCCTGCATTCTGGTTCTGGCTTTTGCTTGGTTCGTGTCTTGTTGTTGTTGCAACAAATGATTCAGTCGTGTGGTGCTCAGTTTTGCAATGTTGCTGATGGCATGACCTTGTTCTGTGAGCCTCTTCAGCAGTGTGGCCTTGAGTACATCATCGTCAGTGAACAAGCGGTGCTTGCTTTCAGTTTTTTGCGGCTGAAAAGTTTGATATCTCAGCTCCCACACTCTCAATGTAGGAGTCGGTACGCCGCTGAGACTTGAGACCGCGCCGATTTTGTGTAAATTTTGACTTGAGGCGTTTTTTTCTATCATTTTAGTTCTTGAATTGATTTTGAGTAATTTTATATGATTATTTTATGATTTTGAATAAATAAAAACTTCTGCATGGTAAATTGTCGACTTATTGAATAGGAGTAACCATGATCAGCAAACGTGCTTCCCTTGGTTTAAAAGTCGTCGCGCACATCGCCAGTACGCCAAGTTACAGAACCACCACGGCAGATGCGCTTGCATCTGCCACGGGTGTTTCCTTGTCCTACATGGAAGGCATCCTGAAAGATGCAAGAGAGCTGGGCTTGGTGCAAGCATCTCGAGGCCCCGGGGGCGGCTACAAATTGGTTTCTTCATTGAACGACCTTTCTGTTTGGGACGTTGTCAGTGGCTTTGGCTATTCAAATGAGACAAGCCATAAAGCTCAATCCTCACCGGAATGGCGCTCAACCCATCTGATTTCAGCAAACGCATTCCAACTCGAAAAAGAATTCCTTCAAGACTTTCCGCTCGTTGATTTGTTGACCGAATTACCCGATTCGGCAGCTTTAAAGCCAACAAAATCGATGGCCATGAACTTCAAACCGCTGCCCTCTGCTTTGGTCCCATTTGCACCTAATTCTGTTTTTAACTTGTCAAATTTTCTAAATCTACAAGCAGCCTAAAACCATCTGTCAAAATATCTTCATGAGAGACGAGCGTATTTCCGAAAATATTCTGGGGCGTCATGAAGGAGCTTGTTGGGTTTGGCACCTCAAGAGAAACATTTCAATTGCCCCCAAAACATTGGCTTACATCTTCATAGCTCTGGGGCTTGTTTCCCTTCTTATCGGCTCAGTTTTCTATTGGGCTGGTGCAAGCTTGATATTGCCGTTTTCTATTTTAGAAATAAGTGCATTGCTAATTGCTTTTTTTTACAACGCGATTCACGCCAACGATTATGAAAAGCTCATTGTTGATGGAAATGTGATTCAAGTTGAAAGCAAAAATGGTTTGAAGTTGAACCAGACACAGCTTGTGAGGTCAATGACCCGTGTTGACACCATAAGCCATTTGAACGAACTCATTCGACTGAAGCAGGGCTCGAAAGATACTTATTTTGGACGGTATGTCCACGCCAATTTAAGACCTTTGCTTGCCCAAAGCATCGCCGATCGTCTGCGTTCTAGTTAAGTACAACTTTGCATGCCTAGTTAGGCGTTTTTTCCAGTTCCCACCATTTGCATGGCCGAAGCGATCAATGAGGAAACCTCAGTCATGTTGCTAGGGACAATGAGAGTGGTTTTGGAATCTTGCGCCACTTTGCCATAAGCAAGAACAGCTTGCTCTGCCACTTTGAGTTGCACAGCTTGTTCGCCCCCTGGCTTTTGAATGGCCGCTGCAATGCGTTCAATGGCTTGGGCTGTGGCTTCTGCTACAGCCATGATAGAGGCGGCATCGCCTTCGGCTTTGTTGATGACTGCCTGCTTTTCACCTTCAGAGCGAGCAATGAAGGCCTCACGCTCACCGGTGGCAATGTTGATTTGTTCTTGACGTCGACCCTCTGAGGCTGCAATGAGGGCTCGCTTTTCGCGCTCAGCTGTAATTTGCGATTGCATGGCATGCAAAATTTCGGCCGGAGGTGTGAGGTCTTTGATTTCGTAGCGCAATACTTTGACGCCCCAGTTAAGGGCAGCTTCGTCAATGGCCGCCACCACTTGTGCGTTGATGATGTCGCGCTCTTCAAATGTTTTGTCTAGTTCTAGTTTGCCAATGACACTGCGCAGGCTGGTTTGGGCTAATTGCGTGACCGCAATGATGTAGTTGGAAGAACCATAGCTGGCCAATTTAGGGTCGGTGACTTGAAAGTACAAAATACCATCGACCTGCAGTTGTGTGTTGTCGCGTGTAATGCAAACTTGGCTGGGAACATCGAGAGGAATTTCTTTGAGACTGTGCTTTTGAATGACCTTGTCAATGAAAGGCACCACAAAGTTAAGGCCTGGTGTGAGGCTTGCGTGGTACTTGCCTAATCGCTCAACCACCCATGCATTTTGCTGTGGCACAACCTTGACCGTTTTGATGACGAACAAGACTGCGACAGCCAAGATGACAATTGCAATTTCCATGATTTTTCTTTCTAAGAAGCTAGGGTTGACTTAAATTTGATGCAGCACCAATGTGTTGCCTTGAATATCTTGAATTTGGTAAACGCCTAAAACTTGCGGAACGCCTTGCGCACAAATGGCCGTCCAGTTGGCGCCTCTGTGTTTAACCAGCGCCGTGCCATTGCTAAGCCATTCATGCACTTCCACTGTTTCGCCTACATCCAAGTGTTGGGCAGAAACTTGTTCTGGATGCGACTTTAATTTTTGCAATGAATAAATGCGCCACAAAATAACGGCCAGGCCGCCCACTGCTGATCCGGTCATGATTTGAGTGCTGAAACTCAGCTGAGCGTGTGCTGCGAACGCACCTGCTGAAGCACCGATAGCCAGCATCAGCAGGTAGAAAGTGCCCGTCATGAGCTCAATGCCTACAAGTGAGCCTGCAATGAGCCACCAAATAGTTGATTCGTTCATGAGTGAGTTGTTCCTTTGAATAAAGTCTCTTCAATTTCTGATACTGCCACGAATTGCCAATCACTGTTGAGATTCCGTCAGTATGAAAGGGATTGCAAGGCCTTTCTGCTCAACTCTTGTCAAGAATGGGCTTTTCTGCGATTGATGCAAACTATTTTAAGGTTGTCGATTGACAACCAATTTTGTATCGATTAATCTGGAGACTCAATTGAAAAGAACTAAGCACCCTAAAAAGTCCATTGAAAGCGCCATTCAGTTTGCAGAGTCACAAAACTGGCGAATTCAAGTGGGAGGGTCTCACGCTTGGGGAAAAATGTATTGCCCATTCAATCAGGAAAGTTGTCGATGTGGTGAATTCTGTATTACCTCAATCTGGAGCACGCCAGCAAATCATGAAAATCATGCAAATGCATTGAAACGTGTTGTTGAAAAGTGTGAAGTACGTTTGTTTAACTTGAGCCAATGAATGAAAACAATCAAGAAAAATCTAAAGAGCTAAAAATGGAATACAACTTTATTTTGAAATATCAAATTGACCATGGTGAAGACGAAGGCAACAGCATTGCTGAGAGATTAGGTGCGGGCGGATGTGATGATGCACTGTTGGGCTTGGGGCAACCCGGTCGAATTGCACTTAATTTTTGCCGTCAAGCAAAGTCTGCTGAAAATGCCCTTTTATCTGCTTTGGTAGATGTTAAAAAGGCCCTGCCAGCTGCAATTTTGATTGAGGCTGCGCCCGATTATGTTGGCTTGTCTGATGTGGCCGACTCTGTCGGAGTTAGCCGGCAAAATCTTCGCAAACTCATGTTGCAACATCACGCCAGTTTTCCAGTGCCGGTCCATGAAGGCAAGACTGTGATGTGGCATCTTTCAGATATGTTGCAATGGCTTCAGCAAAAAATGTCTTACAAAGTCAGCGAAAGCGAGTTGCAATTGGCACAAGTGACCAAGCAAATCAATTTGGCTAAGGCACTACCGCAAGTCAACAAAGAGCTCCTCAAAGATATGAAGTCCCTTATAAATTAATTATCATCAGGGTGTGAATCAAACCTCTTTCAACAACTTGAGCCCTTGGCGCCTTTCCGTTGCGCCCATGATGGACTGGACTGACCGGCACTGCCGGTACTTCCATCGCTTGCTGTCTCAACATACCTTGCTTTACACCGAGATGGTCACTACGGGGGCCTTGCGGCATGGCAGCGTTGAGAGGCACCTTCGTTTCAATACAGAAGAACATCCAGTCGCCTTGCAATTAGGGGGTAGCGTCGCCGCCGATTTGGCCTTTGCCGCCAAACTGGGAGAGCAGTGGGGCTACAACGAAATCAATTTGAACTGTGGTTGTCCCAGCGACCGAGTGCAGCGCGGTGCCTTTGGCGCGTGCCTCATGAATGAGCCACAGTTGGTGGCCGATGGTGTCAAAGCCATGGTCGATGTGGTGTCGGTGCCCGTCACGGTGAAGCACCGCATTGGCATTGACCAAATTGAAAGCTACGACTTTGTCCGTGACTTTGTGGGCACCGTCAAAGAAGCGGGCTGCAATGTGTTCATTGTTCATGCCCGCAATGCCTGGCTCAACGGCTTATCGCCCAAAGAGAATCGAGAGATTCCCCCGTTGCGATATGAACTGGCGTATCAGTTGAAAAAAGATTTTCCGTCGCTCACTATTGCGATCAATGGCGGTATCACACGCAACGAACAAATCGCTCAGCACTTGAACGAAGTCGATGGCGTAATGATTGGCCGTGAGGCTTATTACAACCCCTGGCTGTTAACCACTTGGGATGCGCAGTTCTTCAATGCAAGTGAATCAGACATCACGCGAGAGGTTGTGGAAGAAGCCATGGTGACTTACATGGAGCGCGCTTATCTGGAAGATGCCTGTCCTTGGTACGCGATTGCACGGCACATGTTGGGGCTTTACCATGGTCAAAGAGGCGGGCGCTTGTGGCGTCAGGTTTGGAGCAATCACAAACTAAAACCCATGCTGCCTCGTGAGGTCATGTCCATTGCGCGCGAGGCGCTGGCCAGAGGTGCTGAAGTCCCTGCTTAACCGCTTAACTGCTTGCCGCCATCAAACCATTGGCAAAATGCTCACGCATGCGAGTTGCCGTGGCCAAAGCGTCTTTGGCATTGAGGGCTGCCATGATGGCTTGATGTTCTTTCAAAGACTCGCTGATGCGTCCTGTTTTAAACAGAGAGTTGTGACGATTGAGCTTCATGACTTTGCGCAGGTCAGCCACCATTTGATCGCGCCATTTGTTTTGAGCCAACTCTAGCAAGCACATGTGAAACGCCTCGTTCACTTCAAAGAATTTGTCGTGCTTTTCTTTACCAGGTTTGCCGGCAGCTTCTAGTTCTGCATGAAGGGACTGGAGTTTCTTCAGGTCGGCAGGGGAGGCGGTTTGGGCCACGACAGCGGCGGCATCACTTTCAAGCAAACTCAGCAAGTGATACACATCGCGAAGGTCTTTCTCAGAAACTTCGGTAACGTAGGCGCCGCGTCTAACCTTCATGGTCACCAAGCCCTCAGCGGCCAATACCTTCAGAGCTTCCCGCAATGGGGTACGGCTAATGCCATACGCCTTGGCTATTTGAAGCTCGTCAATCCAGCTGCCAGGCTCTAGCTCGCGACTGAAGATGCGCTGCCGAATCAGTTCGGCAACTTCTTCATACAGCGCACGAGGCGCCAAAGACGAAACAGCAGGCAGTGAAGACATGGTGGATAAATCGTGAAAATTGACCTAAAGTGAGTCGTTTTGCAAATTGTAAGACATGTACAATATTTTGCATCAATAATTATGAATCATGTTGAGGATTTCGTGAAATGACCCACCCGAAGAATGAATTCAAAAACACGCAGCTAGAAGATTGGATGCGTGCGGCGCAAAAATCTGCACCCGGTGGCAATGTCGAAGCCCTCAATTGGAAAACGCCCGACGGCATCTCCGTCAAGCCTTTGTACACAGCTGAAGACACAGCTGCTTTGCCTTACGCCAACACCTTGCCTGGCTTCGAGCCGTTCTTGCGCGGCCCTCAAGCCACCATGTACTCGGTCCGTCCATGGACCATTCGCCAGTACGCTGGTTTTTCAACGGCTGAAGAGTCCAATGCGTTCTATCGCAAGGCTTTGGCGGCTGGTGGTCAGGGTGTTTCAGTGGCTTTCGATTTGGCCACGCACCGTGGCTACGACTCTGACCATCCCCGTGTCACAGGCGACGTCGGCAAGGCCGGTGTGGCCATCGACTCTGTGGAAGACATGAAGATTTTGTTTGACCAGATTCCCCTCGACAAGGTGTCTGTGTCCATGACCATGAACGGCGCGGTCCTGCCCGTGTTGGCAGGCTATGTGGTGGCAGCCGAAGAGCAGGGTGTCAGCCAAGACAAATTGTCTGGAACCATTCAGAACGACATTCTGAAAGAGTTCATGGTGCGCAACACCTACATTTACCCACCCGAGCCTTCGATGAAAATCATTGGCGACATCATTGAGTACACGGCCAAAAACATGCCGAAGTTCAACTCAATTTCGATTTCGGGTTATCACATGCAAGAAGCTGGTGCCAACCAGGCGCTTGAGATGGCCTTTACGTTGGCCGATGGCAAAGAGTATGTGAAAACCGCCATTGCCAAGGGAATGGACGTGGATGACTTTGCAGGCCGCTTGTCCTTCTTCTGGGCGGTGGGCATGAATTTCTATTTGGAGATTGCCAAGATGCGCGCTGCACGTTTGTTGTGGTGCCGCATCATGAAGGGCTTCGATGCCAAGAACCCCAAGAGCCTCATGCTGCGCACGCACAGCCAAACTTCTGGTTGGTCGCTCACCGAGCAAGACCCCTACAACAATGTGGTGCGCACCACCATTGAAGCCATGGCGGCTGTGTTTGGCGGTACGCAATCTTTGCACACCAACAGCTTTGACGAAGCCATTGCTTTGCCTACCGAGTTCAGCTCGCGCATTGCCCGCAACACGCAGTTGATCATTCAAGAAGAGACGCACATCACCAACGTGATCGATCCATGGGCAGGCAGCTACATGATGGAATCGCTCACGCAAGAGATGGCCGACAAAGCTTGGGCCATCATTGAAGAAGTGGAAGCCATGGGCGGTATGACCAAGGCCGTGGACAGCGGTTGGGCCAAGCTCAAAATTGAAGCGGCTGCCGCAGAAAAGCAAGCACGCATTGACTCTGGCAAAGACGTCATTGTGGGCGTGAACAAATACAAGCTGGCCAAAGAAGACCCCATCGACATCTTGGCCATCGACAACGTCAAAGTGCGTGACGGTCAGATCGATCGTTTGAAGAAAATTCGCGCCACGCGCGACAGCGCCAAGGTGCAAGCTGCACTGGATGCGCTGACAGCATCGGCTGAAAGCGGCCAGGGCAATTTGCTCGACCTCAGCATTCAAGCCATTCGCTTGCGCGCCACGGTGGGTGAAGTGTCCGATGCGTTGGAAAAAGTCTTTGGGCGCCACCGTGC
>Ga0114979_10000724_pt1 | contig 21773 bp, 15 predicted proteins | sample S_140625_EF_Meta_FD_87315 | JGI IMG/M metagenome (GOLD analysis project Ga0114979, IMG submission 87315) | Freshwater microbial communities from Lake Simoncouche, Canada to study carbon cycling - S_140625_EF_MetaG | ecosystem: Environmental > Aquatic > Freshwater > Lake | place: Lake...
TCATTGACCACATTCAATGTATCATTAGAGGAACTACTAAAGTTATTAGTGGATGCTAGAGAGTCATTGACCACATTCAATGTATCATTAGAGGAACTACTAAAGTTATTAGTGGATGCTAGAGGATCATTAGATGTACTAAAGTTATTAGTGGATGCTAGAGAATCATTAGAGGAACTACTAAAGTTATTAGTGGATGACAACGAATCATTGACCACATTTAATGCATCAGTAGATGAGCTGCTAAAGTTATTAGTGGATGCTATCGAGTCATTAGATGAGCTACTAAAGTTATTAGTGGATGCTATCGAGTCATTAGAGGAACTACTAAAGTTATTAGTGGATGCTAGAGAATCATTGACCACATTCAATGCATCATTAGAGGAACTACTAAAGTTATTGGAGATAATGGATGATTCAGATATAGTAGATTCTGGAGCAGTATTATAATTTACGATTGTGTTATTTAAATTACTAAATGAACCATTATCCTGATTTATTGATGATATCGAATTATCAACTGCACTTGATGAATCATATTGAATGTTGTCTATATTATTTGTAGTATTCACTGATGTAATTGAGTTTGGAAAATTATTTCCCAATTTCGAAATTGTAGTATTTGCACCAATATTACTTGATGACAGTGAATTTTCATTTGAATAATTATTTGACGGTGCTACATTTAAGGTATTATCATTTAAATAATTTTCTAAGGATATGGGATTGGTATTTAAGACTGTATCTATATTGTTTGATACATTTATATTATTATTACTGTGCGAATATTGTACTGGATGATTTGTCATTCCTATACCACTATTGGTTAAGGAAGTTAGATTACATTCTAGATTGTCAGAAGATCTATTATTACTATTGATGTTTATAGGTGTATTATTATTTAATATTCTATTATTATAATTTTTATTATGTTTTGCATGTGATCGCAAAATATGATTTTGTACAATATTATCTGTATATTTTATGTTGGAATTTTCATTATCAATTATTAAAGACGAACCATTTGTTATGAAATCATATGGATATTTTGTAATAAATGACATACTATATTCATTTGATGTATTGTCAAATTGTTTAGTATCACTACTAGTGGTCGGATGAACATCCAAACCATATGAGTCGTTCAAGTAATTTGAAATATAATTGATATTGGGTTTTAATTGGTATTTATTATTATAAAGTAGATGTGATTGTATATGTGTAGTATCGACTACAGATGGAGTAGAAGATACAGTATCTACAGAAGAACTAATATTATTATTTCTTGTTTCTATTTTTTGATTATTTATTATATTTTCTGGATTGACAATCTTTTTAATTCCGTGGAATTCAACGGGATTAAAATTAATCACATTAGATATACCACTATTAATATGTTTTAATTGATCGTCAATTTTATAAAATGTAGATTCTTCTCCACCTAATATATTTTTGGTGATATCTATCTCATCGTTTTTTTTTATATTAATACTATAATTTTTTCCACCATCTATTAATTTAATAGGTGCTGACGAATAGTTGTTTCGTTGATCTAAATTTATATTGATATTTACATTTTTATCAGATCCACCAGATACCAATCCAGATCCAGATTCAGAAGTCGATACACCATTGTTAACGAGATCTAGACTAGAAGGCTGAATGTTCGACTGTGAACGCAAAGATAGAGAGTTAGAAAAAATATTTAAAATTTCATTTTTCAAACTGTCTAAATTTTTATTTTCGATCATCTATATCTCTTTCCTGTTTGTAATGACATATCATTTTTCTTATTGGCCAATCTATTATTTTCATTTTCTATGTGCTCCCTCAGTAGTTCCACATACATGTCTCTTTCCCAAGGTATTAGACTTTCCATCTCGGTCAAAGAATACTTGTAAAGATGAATCATCTTGAATACTAGTTCAAAATATGAACCAAGTGATATGTGGCTGAGGCTTATCCGAAAAAATCTTTAATTCCTTTTAGAATTATACTTCGTTCTACTCCATCTGATGTTTTATAACTAACTTCATGTTCTATTCTGGGCATTGTTGCAAAAAATTTGATTATTTGATCAAATTGAATTTTTGTCATATTATCCACAAAATCTTTTAATTCCTCACTAGTAGAATCCTTTGCCATTATTCTTTGATCGGGAGTATCAATATAATCAATGCAAGAAACTGCTAAATCATAAAAATCTAATAGTTGCATACTCTCGACTTCATTTTCAATAAACAATGAAATGCTAGGGTATTTCATTTTAATCATTAGTTCATTTGAAATTTTTAACTCAGTAAAATGATTATCAAATGTCTTTACTTTTATATCTTCGAGATTGATAACCAGTTTTACATTTTGTTTAGTTACAGGACATTCTAATATCGGTGTGACTACTTCCAGTACAGATTTAGATCTTAATTTAATAAAAAGATATTCTAAATCAAAAATTGGAAGAGTGGCAGCATCGGGTAATCCTTCATAGCATTCATTTACAATTGATACTATTGCTTGATGGATTTCATTTTCCTTTCCTGTTTCCTGTGCTATAAGTAGCATTTTTTCTTCTTTTACAATAAATGGCCTAAACCATACAGTTTTATTAGTTGATGGTATTTTTGTTTGATATTTTGGTGATGTTTTTTTTAATAAATCTACTAGTGTCATAATAACTCCATATTTTAGAAAAATTTATATTGTTTGAATGCAAACACAACTACAAATGTTCCATATCCAGTGGATTCCGATGAAAGTGAAGTTGGTGTTATTGAAACAGGATATGCATCTTGCATTAAAACTGCACAAGTTTCTTGACTATTGTCAGATGCATCCAATGTAGATACTAATATAGTACCTAATTGTTTATCTCTCGTATTTGAATAATCAGAATATTGATTCGCAGATACTTCACTACTAAATGGATTACTAAAGAATGGAACAAGTGCCTTTAGAATACCAATACCATCAACACTAGATGGTTCTGTAGCTGTTACGGGAATAACCATATCCATCCATCTCTCAAAGTATCTTCTTTCATACCAATCTTGATATATTATAAAGGTCATTGCACATTCGCCATATTCTCTACGAATTGGTATTTGTTCTGTTGGGCCCCAATATGAAAATGGAACTTGAACGAATGATCTTTGTGGTAAAGTTACAGATTCTGGATAACAGAATATTGGTTGTAAACTAGGATCAACAAATGTACATTTATATCTAGATACTTGTTGAATACCTTTATTATCTAGAACTCTTTGTCTAAAATTGGTTATTGTATTTGCGGTTCTGTCCATTAAAACAAATCCTCTTCCGTTAGTATTTTAAATTTTATATTTTTATCTTTACAAAAATTTGAAGCAGATTTCCATTTTGCTTCATTGATTTTGTATACCATGCTTTCTTGAAGAAATGTATTTTTTTTCTTTTTACCCAGTTTTGGTTCTTTTGTTTGTTTTTTTGGTTTAATTTCTATTATTATGGTTTCTATAGTTCCACTTTTATCTTTAGTTTCTATGATAAAATCTGGTATATAATTATGCATCTTATTATCAATAGGAGATAAATACGGTATCTTTAAAGATTCAAATGCCCAGCGTATTATATTTTTATTTGTATCTAAATATTTACAAAATTTTCTTTCCCATAAAGAACGGCATGAAATTATTTTTATATTACCTATATACTTTGAAGGGTTCTCTGGTGTATATTTTGTCTTGTATGCCATATTACTATATATTAGAATAGGTATAGAAAAATGCTATGATCACACAAATTTTTCCAGCAAGTCCAGAATTACGAGGTCAAATACCTCTGTGGTTGAAATTTTATTGCTATGAGTATTCAAATAATTCACTACTTCGAGCGGTTACTAGTGTCGTTGGGGCCCCAATGCTTAGAGTTATTCAAGTACCAGCACCCAGAGAATTTGCCACAATAACTGATGTGGAATACAATACAAAACTTGGAGTCACGGAAACTCTCACAGAAGCAGATCCAATGGATGGATTGATGGAACCACTTTCTTGGTTTGCTGGTTGGCCTGATGCTTTTTTGAATTCTATCGGTATAGGTGTAAGTGTAGATATGGATATGTCTGATACTAAATTTATCGGTGTAAATAAAAGAGTATTTACATTTAAATTAGTATTACCAGCAAGAACCGAAGAAGATGCTCAAGCTGCATCAGATATAGCTGATGCCTTTGAAGCATTAAGTTTACCAACTGCTAGATTGGCTTCAATAAGTAAAAAAATCAATCATCCCCCGATGTGGTCATTTGGTATGGGAGCAATTGATGATCTTCAAAACGATAGAGCATGGACTGGTCAACCCCAATTATCATTATTAGATAAAGTAACAGTCAATAAATCAGCATTTCAAGATTCTTATGCAATTTCTAATGGTGGTAAGTTAAAACCTTTAGCACAAACTATAATTTTAAGTTTTATTGAGTTAGAACCAGCAATGCGTTCTTCTATGCCATTTACAAATGATATAATCAATAGATCAACTGCATTTTACACTCTCGGCGGTTTAGCAAAATCTGGACTGAATGCAGGACAAGCAATAGGAAGAGCAGTAGGATTAGGATAATATGTATTTTAATAAATTTCCAAAAATAGATTATAAATTTTCAAACAATCAAACTTTACCAGTTGTTGATATTTTTAGAAAGGTATCTTTTTCCCAAGAAAGCCTTCAAAATTCAAATATATTCATTAATATAGTTAATGGTGAAGGCAAAAAAGCAGAAATACTAGCATATGAATATTATAGTAATCCAGAATTTTCTTGGTTATTATTCATGGCAAATCAAACAGTAAATCCCAGTTTAGATTGGCCTGTTAATTATGATACATTTAAACTAAATCTAAACTCAAGATATAGTGGTTTTGTATATTATACAGTAAATATTAATAAATTACAAGAGGGTGACATTATAATGAGTGCCATTATAACAACGCCAAGTGGTGTACCCAATATAGCCTCTATTGATGTTACAACTTATGGAATGATTACTAGTATAAATAGAGAATTAAGATATTTTCATTCAATAGATTTTATTAACTCTATGTTACCTTCGTCAAAGGCTATAATTTTAAGATTAAATTCAAATGGTAAATATAGACCAGTAGAAGATGAAAATGGTATTTTAATTGTCATTAACATATTGAAAAAAGAACCATATATAACTGCACCGAAATATTTTAAATATGGACCATTGATAATATCACCATATAGAATATTTAATGTAGCAGGATTAACAGATGCTACTGCATCTCCTGTTACAACTGGAATTTATGAACCAACAGTGACTTCTGATCCGAATACATTATACAATACTATTATTTATTCGTATATGCTTTATAATCCTATACCATCTGGAGTAGTAAAAGTATCAATACAAGAAGATGAATTTGCAATTCAAAATGCAAAATACAATATAAAAGTCATAAAGCCAGAACTTATTTCTGACATAGTTGACCTATTTGATAAGACAATAAATAGTAATAGCATAGGAAGAGCTCAACAGATAGAGCTATTCATTTAATATTATAGAAAATTACAATGGAATATAATGTAACAGACAATACCCCAAGCCCATTTCCATCATTTCTCCAAGAGATAAATTTTTATGATAAAAATTATCCAAAGACTGATGATTCCGATTCTGGTAGTTTACTTACTGGTACGGATAAAGGAACAAAGGTGGATGGCAAGAAATATATTCTTTTTAACGATAAGCTAACTGGTTCTGGCTATGGTTTGAGTTCATTGCTTTCATTGGAAATAACAGAATCAATATTTACACCATATATGGCAGGAACATTAAAATTATATGATGAATATAATTTAATAGAAACTGTAAATTTTACTGGAAATGAAACTATTGAAATAGTTTTCCAACTTCGTAGTATTGATGATCCAATAAAATTAAAATTTAGAGTGATATCTGCAAAAGCAATTAGTAATATCGCCACACAAGATAGAATCAATTATATAGAACCAGTTAGAGTGTATAGTCTTGAATTCATTTCTGAAGAAATTTTTAATAGTACATTTACAGATGCATTTTTAAAGGATTATAAAGATTTTATTGGTTATATTGCAACATCTAATAATGAATCAACATTAACCAATAATGGTGATACTGTAGAAATAAAAGGGTTAGTAAATGAAATTGCAAAACAATTAAAATTAGAACCAATTTATATCGAAGGAACAAAAAACGGTATATGGCTAAAGCACAATGAAATTTCATATCCAAGTGGAAAGGATCATGGACAATATTCATTTGCAAATTTATTGCAACAAGTATCAAATTATGCAGTTTCAATGGAAAATCCAAATGCTGTTAATTATTTCTTCTGGAGAGATAGACAAGGTTGGAATTTTAAATCTATTGAAAATTTAATAAAAATAGGAAAATTTAAAAAAGCATTAACTACTTTTGCAGAACTTGGTGGCGCATTTGTAGATGATGGATTTCTAGAAGAAAATAAAATTCAACAATTTATACTTGAGAGTGATGATGAAAAAAATCCATATAAGATATGGAGTGCTGTTTCCCTCACTCAACTCGATAGTATGAAACAATATACTCAAAAAGCTTATTCTGCATATTACAGAGCAATAAAACCAAATTTTAATGATCCATATTCTAATTTTTTGGATACTACTGAAGGATTCACTGGTGGTATTGTGGATTATGATTATCATAGAGATTATGAGAAAGTTTCTCATATTGAAGAATATAAATTAATTTCTGATGATATTGAAACTAGTCCTACTTTAATTAAAAATGAAAATAATAAATTCATACCAAAACAATTACCAATACCTGCATTCAGATATGGTGATGATTCTGTCTTTGGTTTCTATGATAACATGAGATATAATGTTCCGTTTGGTCAATGGGTATATAATTCAACAGATATGGGATTTGGTAAGAAAGTAGATAATCCAGCAGTAGTATGGTGGGATTATTTGGGAAGAAGTGGCGACTCTCGTTGGTCAAATACTGTATGGCAGCCACAATATGATATGACTGATTTAGATGTAAAAATATTACATAAAATCAATAAAAATATCAGAGAACCGTTGAGACAAAAAAGACAAAAATTCGTAGAACAAAAAAATATAAAAAGAAAATGGGAAGTATATCGCTGTGCAGTTTGTTGCCTAGAAGGTGGTGTCATTGGTGGAACTGCGGATGCAGCACTGATAAACCAATTTCAAGGAATAAGTGGTACTACCTATAATATCCTATTTGGTGCGACTGGTATTTTTTCAGAACTTGAGCAAGAATATAAACTAGTTGCGGCTGGTTCATTTACTGATATAATAAATTATAATTCAGGAGATACAGCAAGTCAAAATGGTTTGACATTCTCATACGATTTATCAAAATCTCCATACAACGAATCTATAGGAAAATTTTATAATTTTAATAGTGATCTATCCAATTATGTTAAATATGTATTTGATAGAGGTTTAAATCTTTATGATATATCAATTACAAAAACAGAAGATAGATTATCCAAAGTAGATGGTTTTATCACAAATGTCGATGCATATATTGCAAGTATAGACAACTGGATTACTCAACATATCCAACAATGTCCAGAAGAAACAACACCAGATTCAACTAATAAATTTTATCCAGGATTTGGTGGCGTAAATAATGGTGAAAGAACAACCAACTCTGGACAAAATATTTCATGTGGAAATAATTCAGATTATTCTGGATCATATTCTGCATATCCAAATGGTGGAAAAATACCAAATATTACAATACCAGAAGGAATGTGTTGGAAAACATTTCAATTTTCCTGCCCTGGCTATGATAATTATGAACCACTACCAGAGTTTGTTACTGTATGTTCTCAAGATATAACAGCTGGACCAATTGAAGTAAACAATAATTATGTATCATTGATTGATGGATATTACTATCGTTATTATAATCTATATTCAGATTACTACGAATGGTCATATCAATGGCAAATGAATAGTTATTATGAAGCCAATAATGAACCAGGCGAACTAAAAAGATGTATTGATGCTGGTGATTGCTATAATACTGTATGTTTCAATCCAATTGCTCTTGAAATTCAAAAGAGAATGGCAATAAATGAGAGAAAAGCAATATATGTTCAACTTCAATTATTGAAATACTCTAGAGATTTAGTTTCCACACAACTGCTTCCTAAGTGGTTAAATCAATACACAGAATGGTATAACAGAGAAGCATTCTTCTTCTCGAAACAACCAGGCACAAGTATATTTACGGGTATTACTGGTGGTAGAACTGGGCCAATGAAGCAATCACTGTCATTATATAATATCAAAAGCATAACCCGAAAAGAAATGAAAGGTAGTCGTTATGAAATACTTGCTCGTTCTAAAGGTATAACTGGTTCTGCAATGGGTGAATGGGTATATGATATATTCTTTGGTAATGATCCAAATGTTAATTCATTAATAAAGCATCCATATTATGATCAAGGGTATTCTGATAAAAATGGTAAAGGTTCTTTCATTACTCAAAGAAATGCTCATTATGTGTATTCATTTGAAGATGCCAATCCAGAAAATAATCCACCATGGCAATCTCAATATGCAGAAGAGGCTATAGATCCTTCAGAATTTACAGAACGAGCATATAGTGCATTTCCTCCCAATGTTGTAGATGGAAAACCTGGGTTTACCAAATATAAATTAGCATCAGATGATTTAAATAGTTTATCTGGATTTACAGATGATGGATTTAGAGAAACCTTTAATGTATTCACAAATGATTTGACGAATCAAAAACCACCAAATATAAAAAAGGAAGAATTATCATCATATGTTCGTATAGAATTTGAAACTCCAATTGGTTTGGATAGAATTGGTGATTTTCCAAATGGATTTGTTAGAGATGCTGGTATAGAATACTTTCTACCATATCTCGTCCAACTAACACCTGGACCAAATGGCAGACAAGCAACACGAAATAATATTGCAGTAATAGGTATGGATCCATATGGATTTGATGTTGCAATTAAAAAACATAAAGTAAACGACGATCAACAGAATAAATCAAGAAATTATTGGTGGTGGAAAGAAACACCAATAAACACAGGTCTTAGCGAAAATAGCATGGATCTTTGGCCAGAGATTGGTTTTGAGACTAGTAGACCATATTATACTTCAGATCCAAAGGGATTCTGGAATAATACAGCAGAAGCAAAGGACTATTATGGATATAGTGAATATGGAGACTGGTGGGACTATAGTAGCAATAAAGCACATTGGACCTCGTCGGTAGATCCAGAATATAAATTATCTTCTCTTGGTAGTAACTATATAAATTCTTCTCATAATAAAATAAAACCACATAGATCATGGTGGTCATTTCATTTCCCTAAAAATGTTTTTGTTCCTCAAAGATTTTTTGGTGCATTTAATACTATGTTTAGTGGATGGTATGAAGGATTTTATAGTGGTGCATATTTCACATATGGATATTGGAACTACCAGTGGTGGTATGGTGAAGAGGTAGAACGATGGCTCCGACTTGCAGATACACCTGATACTCAGGAATTGTTATCACAAGCAAATATGAATAATCTCCTCATGCCAAATACAAATGATGGTTTTGCGGAAGCAATGGATGTTTATACTCCAACTTCGATAGAAGATATGCATCCAGACTTAAAGAAATATTTTACTAATACATCATTACATTGGTTTAATTCAGATTATACTGTTTATAGACCTGGTCTGATTGCTTCAGATGTATGGAAATATGATCTAAGTGGCGAAACCGAATACGGTCTAATTACACCTCCAACCTTAGAACCAAATTATGATATATTTGATAATAATTTTGCTGCACAATTTGTTGTGTTTGGTAGATCGACTAGTCTATGTGCTAGATTTACATGTGCAAATCCAAATGGAAAAGTTGAAAACAAAAATTGCCCAGAAGAAAATCCATATTGCAATTGTCCAGCACAAGAACACATGCCAGAGGAAAGAGAACCAAGTTATCTAGAACTTTATCAACTATATAATGAATTAAGAGAATGCGATCTAATAGAAGAACATCTAGGAGAAGAGTATCTTGGATGTGTATGGATTGATCCAAATAATCCATGTAGCTGTAATTGTCCAGAAATTGGTAAGAAATTTCCAGAATATTTAGAATATACAAAAACATATGCAACATATTGGGACACACCAAAAGACACACCGTTAATTAGAAATGCTCAGATTGCTCAATTTATGTCGCAACAAGTAACTATTTCTATTGCACCCAATAGAAATATAAAAATTGGTGATCTAATTAAGGTAGTTCATAAAAAACTTATTGAGGATGAAATTCCAGGTGATGCAAAAAGATTTGATGGATACTGGATGGTAACAGAAATAAGACATATTTTTACAGAAGAAACAAGTCAGCATATGCAGTTAGTTTTAAATAGAGACAGTATACCAAGAAAAGCAAATTAATTCATGCCCATAAATCCAACAATATTGAAAAATGTATTTTCAGATTTACCAATGTTTTTGACTAAAAATTCATTTACGAATGATATTAATTTAAGAAAAGATTTAGGATGTATTCGAGATTCTATAAAAAATATAATTTTAACCAATACAGGTGAAAGATCATTTGATTTTGAGTTTGGTGGAAATATTTATGCATTATTATTTGAAAATTTAGATAAGTTTCAATTATCTGGATATAGAATAAGTATAGCAAATAAGATTAATCGTTATGAGCCAAGAGTGGATGTGACGCAAGTTCATATTAATTATGGCATTAAAGATATAAATATTGTAATAGAATATTCAGTTATAAGTTTAAACACCAAAGACAAAATAACAATCAATCTCGAAAGGTCGCGTTAATGGCAGCAAATGATAATATACCACCAGTGCTTGGTAGTTTAGATTTTAATGAAATTAAAAATAATCTAATAGAATATTTAAGAAATCAAAATATAATTAAAGACTATAATTATGAAGGTTCTGTAATACGAACTTTGATTGATTTATTAGCCTATAATACATTCTATTATGCATATTATTCCAATATGATTGCAAGTGAGATGTTCTTAGATTCTGCACAACGAATGGAATCTGTTATATCTTTGGTTAAGCCCTTGGGATACACTGTTGCTGGTAGAAGATCAGCAAGAACAACAATAAATTTAACTGGGTTAGCAAATGTTTCTAATAATATAATACCAAAACATTCTATTTTTTATGGCATCAATGATGATGGTAGAAATTATACATTTAGAAATCTAGACGATGTAAATATTGCAGATAGTCAATGTGCAGTAGAAATAATTGAAGCAAAAGGTTTAGTGTATGATACCACAGCAATTCAATCTCTAGATGTAGGAACACAAAAATATTTTATACCAAATTCTGATATTGATTTATCCACACTTCAAATTGAAGTAAAACTACAAAATGAAACATCATACAGCGTATGGAGACTTTCTGGAAATATAGGTAGTTCTAGCGATATAGATCAAAAAATATATTTTGTAGAAAGAACAGTAAATGGTTTTGTTGTTCAGTTTGGTATTCAAAATAATTTAGGTATCTCACTAACAGCAAATGATAATTTAAGAATTAGATATGTAACATCATCTGGTTCTGAAGCAAATGATATATTTGTTTTCCGCTCTGCTGTAATATTTGGAACTGGTAATTTCAATTTAAGTATAGTTGATAAAGCTACTGGTGGATTAAATGAACCAGATTTGAATACTATTAAATTTTTAGCACCAAAGTGGTTTTCTGCTCAAGATAGAGCAGTTACAAAAAATGATTATATTGCATTGATTATGGAATCAGGTTATGCTCAAAGCCTAAATGATTTTGCAGTATTTGGTGGTGAAGAAATATATCCACCAAAATATGGAAGAGTATTTGTTTCATTGAGTACCACTAATCAGACCATAGTAACTAATCTTATAAATTTCTTAAGAGAAAAATCAGTAATTACTATATTTCCCGAATATGTCATTTCGGCATCTCTGGATGTAACTGCAAAATATGCCTTTAACTATAACAATGGATCTGCATCACAAAATGATAAACAAAGAATAATAAATAGTGTAAAATCATATATTCAAACTAATTATTTGATAGCAAATAGTTTCAATGTTACTTTCAATGCACAGACAGTTTGTGATGATGTCAATGCATATTTTTTAGATTCTGGTGTAGTCATGAATCCAGAGGATTTTAAATTATTTTCACAAAAGATAATAAATCCAACTGATGGTGAAATAGTTTTAAATCTTCAAAATGAAATTGATGTCAACATTATAGACGAGCTACAAATAACAACTCCATTTAGAACCAATGAAAACAGAACAATAATTCTATATCTAAGAACAACATATTCCACAGATAGAAATAGATTCGTAGACTTGATCGCCAAAGATGCTACATCAAATACTGATTTAGCTGGATATTTTGGTAAAGTACAAATAAAGAAAGGTGTAATTCAAATACCAGCAATCGCTGCTACAGCATTTACCTTGACTATTCCTTTTCTTAAGAAATATTTCACTTCATCTAATAACAATTTAGTAAGTATATATCAAACTGGAGTTGAAATAATTTGATTACACCGATAATAGTTCAATCTCCAAAAAATCCAAACCACCAACTTGAGGAATTTTTTAATTTATTATCAACATATGTTGATGATGGTTTACCGTCAGATGGAAATACTAATCCACAATTAAAATATTTACTACCAAATGGCATAGAACAAGCATTAGATGGTTTTCAACCAAAACTCGATACATGTGGTTCGGTATTTGATATTTCTAGATACATTCCATTATGGGTTGTACATGAAAAGAACGATGATCCAGATAAAAGAAATGCAATAAGTGTTTTTGATTTTTTGCAAAAATATTATGATTGGTTATATTGTGATTCCTCTAGTGGAGCACAATATATGCTTTCTGAAAATCTTTTAGATTTAGTTGATATAGAAAAAACAAGAGAAGAATTTTATAAGAGATATATCTACACATATATCAATGGTTTGAGTGAAAATATTCTTGTAAGTAATGGGGGAACGGTTGTTCCTTCTGCATTTGTTGATTTTGTAAAAGGAATTCGTAGAGAATTTTACCAAAGAAAAACAACCATAAATGGAATTAAATATTTCTTTAAGGTATTATTTTCAGTAAATGAAGATGATATCTATGTGTATGAAACAAAAAGAAATATATTAAGACTAAATGGTGGTAAATTTATATCTGATAAATTTAAATTTAGTGGAGTAACTGGTGATTATGATAATGTAAATAATTTAGCTGGTTCATATTTAAATAATGCTAGATTTCATGATAATGATTGGATTCATGAATATTCATATCTATTATCTGTTGGAATAACTGCTGCATATTATGCCCAATCATATCTGGACTCAGTACATCCAGCTGGATTACGCATAGTTTTTGAAAGAAAAATTTCAGATTATATTGCACCAACTGATGACATAATAACCAATGGCATATGTGAAATTTCAGTACTAAAACACTATTCTGCATATAGAATAAATACAGCATATACTACACAAATTGCAACAGGGCCTGATGGTTCTTCATTGTATGGATTGACTGCATGTGGTGGATGTACTGGTTATGGTGGATTCACAGGTTCAACATATTTCTTTCCAAATTGGTCACCAACTATAAGTGAAACTAAATTCAACGATATAAATATTTTTGACTTTTTCAATATGTGTTTAGATTCTGGAATTACTACTCCAAATGAAAATTTATCATGTGCAAATTGTTGATCACATTACATTGTCACAATAGGATACTAATATGTCTGTAAAATCGGATAAAGTTCAAAAATATATCTCAGAAATAGGAAGTAAAACTCAAAAATATTTACTCCTTGGAAAAAGCAGAACTTCATCTGCTACAGATAATAGCAATACATCATCTATTAATTTATGGAGAGATTCACAAATTACTTATAGAATTGGAAAAAATGATGTCGTTGGTGTTGTTCCTAATGTATCATGGAATAAAAGCACAGTATATACTCCATGGAGTTCTTCTGGTATAAATACTGGTTCATTCTATAGTCACAATAAATCTAACGGAATAGTCTATCTTTGTTTATCTGACAATAGTAAAAATAGAAAAGATTTACGGGGAAAAAGTGCTTCCACAATAGCACCATCACATGAAACGGGTGTTCAGAGATATAATGATGGATATGAGTGGCTTGCTCTTTATAAAATAACACCTTCTTTGAGTAGATTTGTTAGTTCTTCATGGATTCCTGTAATATCTTTAAATGATTTTCAATTTGATACTACTATTACAAAATATTCACAGGTATTGAATTTTTGTAGTGGAGAAACAGGTGCTTGTGGTAATTGTGGTGTATATGTTAAGGAAAATACCCAATTACCCGCAACAGCATCGACTAATACTACTTATCTATCTGGAGAGTTATATACTACTCTGACAGATGTATTTTGTTATGATTGCTTTACTATGTTTGATGATGATGATAATTTTGTTTCTATATTCTATGGATCAGATGCTTCTGAATCGTCAATTACCATAAATGATAAATTAACAGAGATAGGAGAATATGTAAATAATAATCAATTAGCACCAAGTTCTCCATATAATCAGCTATATAAAATGGCAATCAATAGTCCAGAAGATGGTGCATTATTATCTTGTTTTATAGATTTATCTTCATTTAGTGAAAATGATCTAATAGTAACAGCAGCAAATCCAGAATTTACCATACTTACTGCTACAGGAACTGGTGCATCAATACGATTAACGACTCATATAAATTCATCTGGTTTATATGTTGTAGATGGAATTGAATTATTAAATAGAGGTTCTGGATATTATGATGTAGATTTAAATCTATCAGAATATCTTTTTCCAAATATAGATGTAGATTTGTTTATATCAACTATAGATTTAAATTTTGATAAAATAGATAGTATAGGAATAGATCCAATATCTACTCTAGAATGTAAAAATATTTCTACTGATATACAAATTTCAACAACTCAATTAATAGAAAATAATATAACCATTCCATCACAAATTGATTTTTATGGATTTGTTGATAATCCTTTATTAACCACAGATGATGATGAAATCGTCCCTGCGGGAACCACAATAAGCAAATATCAATCATCTATTCAAACAAATAATACAAAAATTCAAATAACAAAAACAGGAGGAAGTTCTCCTTCTGTTGGAAGTAATATAGTTTTGAATAATACAAATACTTCCAATATAATGTATGATGTAAATGTAGTAAATGCTACAAATGAAACAGAAAATGATATAATATTGGAAGTAAATGGTGTAGATACAACGGCACTTACAAATTTCAATACAGCATCAAATGCAATTACAATATATGATGGTACAAATTCATATAGTGTATCGGCTTATACTGAAGTACCTCCAATTGTTCAATATAGTGGTAATATATCTGGAACAAAATCAATATCATCTCAAGTATTAGTATCCGCAAGCGGCGAAGTACCAAAAATAATAAGAATTAATAGAATAGAGGCAATATAATGGCAGGAATAACACCATTCCTTTCGGGAAATACACCACTAAAAAATGCACCATATTTTAGTAGAGTAGCAAGTACAAATATAATTGATAGCGTAGATAATGTAAATTATCCAATGCTTGCATTTAAGCCAGGCTATGCTCTTCAGGCATCAGAATTAAATGAAATACAAGAAAATTTCTATGTTCAAAAAACTCTATCAGATAATCTTCTTCAAAAATGGTGGAAAACTGGAACAAATTTACAACTAACTGGAGTCGCAACAGACTCATTATATGGTCCTGGATGGGAAGGTGTCATACCACTAGATCCACTTCAATTGATTTCTGCTATTATTCCTCAAGGTAATAATAATATATTGGTATTTAACTCCAATGAAGCTGGTGGATATGCTCCTGGATATCGCTGGTATTTGGTTACAGATCCTACTACTAAATTTAAATTCTGGATGAGTATAAATGTAAATGCCATGGGTATTTCTCTATTTACTAGTACTTTACCTCCATTGACATATGTTGGTTTACAGGTAAATACATCATTTGTAAATTGTTCTTCTACAGAAACGAACCCTGGTTATATTTTTAATGATAATTCTTCTGGAAATTATATTCAAAATACATGTGGTGCAAGTAGATATAAAATTGCTCCAAAGAACACACCTTGGGTGTCACGAACCACGCTCACGGCCGATTTTCTACCATTATTGAAGATAAGAAAAAATGCTGATACAGCATCGCAGGGTGTAATTTTAATTCAGTATATGAATAATTATTTAATAGCAAAGACACCTGCATAATGTCTGTATTATATTTGGATGACAATACTGCATGTAATAGAGGAGGTCTTGCTTATGTCAAAGAAAAGCACGACTTATATGTTTGGAATTATGCATCTTGGCCTACCTCCGAACCCATATTTGGAACCGTTCAAATTCCCAGTTTACATGGAGGATTATTTCCAAATGGATATAATCTAAACAGTTATGCCAACGACACTGCCCCCTTTATTCCAGATTTTAGTGGTAAGAGTATAAGAATAAAACGATATGGTGTTCCTCAAGGGAATCTTAATTATATTAATTTTGATTTAACTTATTGTGTGCCCTCAGATTTAAACACAATATCTCCAGATTTATTATCAAAAATTACAAATATAGCATATTGGAATAATGGTCAGCCTACTGGTGTACTAATATCCCCAAGACATGTTATTATTTGTGGTCATTTCTTGGGATCAGGACCAGCAACATATGAATTTTTATTCTTATTAAAGAATGGAACAACGATATCGTGTCCTTCTCAGAAGGTGCTACGAGCGGATGGATCTCCTTTGGTAACTGGAGACATGCATGTCTATAGACTAGATCAATCTTTACAAGACTATGTTACTTCAAATTTAATAGCAGTATATAATGATTATTTTGATCCAAACGATATTGCAGTAGAAACATATTTTAATGCTAATCATAATACTGCTTTTAGTCGTGCAATATCTTGGAGAATATGTGGAGCAGAAAAAATTGTTAGAGGAACTCTTAATTTACAGGTAACATCAAATCCACAATACAATTATTATTATATAAACTTTAGAAATAATACAGCAGAACTATATTCTACAAATATTTTTACAAATCAACCTTATGATGCGTCAGTATTTGTGGGCGACAGTGGTAGTCCATTATTTGTTTATAATAAAACTACAAATAAAACAATATTAATGGGATTGCAATTTGGCGGCGAATTGACTCATGTAATATCTGCTAATGGTAGTTTAAATTTATTCTCTTTACAAAGTGAATTAGCTACATATGGGTATTCTATGAACAAACTAACACCATCTAATGTAGATTTAGTAAGTGTATCTGATTATATTACCGTAGTTCCGAGTACAATAAATCCGATTAACGATATTAATACCTTTAAAAATATCAATACATCGCCACTATATAAATATCCTTATAGTAGCAGAATTTATAGCAAATGATTAACAATTATTCTCATATTGGTTTTTTACCAAGCAATTCTTTACAATCATCCGAATTGAATGAAATTCAGGAAAGATTTTATTTAGACCAAACATTACAAAATACTTTTTTATTTAACTGGTTAATTCTAACAGAAAATAATTCTATTATAACTGGTCTAGATTCTAGTCCATATTTAGGACCATATGTTACTAATGCTATACCAATAAATCCAAATCTAATAGAAGCATATAAAACTGCTGACAATATTATAGTGAATTTAAATATCGGTTGGTATAAAATAAATAATTCAATAACAAATAATATAAGTATTTGGTGTTATTTGGATGAAATGAAAACAATATCACTTCCAATATCTTCCTCTGCTGGTCTATATACTATTACATTGGATGTTTCATTTACAGATATTCCATGTTCACCCGAAGAATCTGAAGAAGGATATACATTCAATAGTAATGTTGGTGGTTACATTGAACCATGGATTTTTGGTTCCAATAGATTTAAATTAGTAATAAATGATTTACAAGTAAAATATCCCACAGATCAAACACTAGATGATTTAACGATTATTAAAATAAGAACTGGTATAGATGGTATTGCATTTGGTAGATTTTTAATACAATTTAATAATAATTACAAAATCAATGATATAAATATCTGATAAGAGGAAAATAATGCCAATTACATCAACATCTCAAATTAATACACTTGGAGCGAATACTACTTTTTACGATTGGTATACTAAAGAAAATGACGAAATAATTGCCAAATTAAATCTCATTAGCGCATTTTCAGCTACGGGTGGAGATGGTATTTTAGCTACAACCAATAGTTCAGGTCTTGTGACAATAGCAATCGGTGGAACTGCTGGAAAAATCAACGCAGGATTAACATTTAATGGTGATGTAGTTTTTAATGGTTTTGTTTCTATTCCAAATTTATCATATAAAATAACAGGTATTACTACTGGTACATCTGGATATTCATTTGGTTCTGCTATTCGATATGTGAATACCACTAGTGGATATACTCTAGCAAAAGCAGACAATCAAGAAAAGGCAGAAAGTATAGGGTTAATCTCTAAGATAACCGATACGGGTTCTTATGTAACTATTCTTGGTAGAATTGATGGCTCATTTACTAATGTAAATGGAAATGGTGGAACTACTCTGTCTGCTGGATGTTTTTACTTTTTGAGTCCATCGGTGACTGGTGGTATTTCTATTACCGAGCCAACCAATAGTGGACAAGTTTCTAAACCACTCATGCTTGCTCTAGGACAGACTGCGGGTATAGTCCTACAATATCGCGGTAATTATATAAACAGTGCTGCGAGCGGTTCTGGTAGCACAGGTGGTAATAGAATATTCATAACTTTAGATTCATCATTAGCTGGTCTAAGTGCTCAATTTGGAGTAGGTAATGTAGTTTCATTTAATCCAGCACTAGATGAAACCGATACTACTACAATTAATTATTTTGCAGACAATGGTAATAGAAATTTATTCAATGGCTGGTTCTTAAGTAGAGCAACTAATAATTTCGATCTTCCATTTAGTGGAAGAGAAGAAGATTTTGTCGTTGGAATAATAACAACAGTTACAGATTTAGGTTCTGTATATGGATATGAGATTGCTGTTTCGGGAAATGTTCAATATAATTTAGGTACGCCTGGTGTATATTATTTAAATACCGATTATGATGTAGACACTCCATCAAGCAGTCAATTGGTTATTTCCAGTTCTCTAAACTATAATGGTAAAATATTTGCAATACAGTATGATATTTCTAATCTCATTGTGATAAATAATCCAAGAAAAGGAATATTTGGCCAGAGCGCACTTGCAGCATCATTTACTTCTGGTAGTTCTGCTGGTTCTTATATTAATACAGAAAATTTATTCCTAAATGGTGATTTTTCAATATGGCAAAGATCTTGGACAGGAAAGAATGCTGGATATACTGGTACAGGTGATTTATTATTTGCCGATATGTGGCGTCGTCATGATGGTATATCAGGAAGCAACGCAACAAAGAATTATAATATTCAAAGACAAACTTTTTCAAATATTCAATCAGATGTAGAAGGTAATCCCAAATATTATATTGATGTTAAGGCACTTGGATTATCTGGAGCAACTGGTGATACCATGAATATTGGTCATGTTGTTCGAAATTCAAAATCATACAATGGACAATATGTTACTCTTAGTTTTTATGCTAAATGTACATATTCAGATTATACTATAAGTCCATACTATGCAAGATATAATGGTGTGACTGAAATTGATTATCACGATTTAAGTTCTCCAGTAACATTATCCACAAGTTGGCAACGATTCGATGTTCCATTTTATGTGGAAACATTGCCAAATCCTGGTGTTGATTTAGCAGATGATTACCTAGAAATTGGTTTTGATTTTTATTCATTGATAAAATTGGCAAACACAAACGCCATTCCACTTGGTCAGAATCTAACAGTAAGTATTGCATCAGTATGCCTATATGGAAATCAAGCATATACCTTTCCACACATTCATAAAGATGTAAACGAAAGATTAAAACACTGTCATCAATTATACTATAGCACATATCCATTAGATGAAAATGTTCTAGATGAAAGTATGATCAATAAGAATGAAGCATCTTTGAGTTGTAAAAATCATGTATTGCTACCAATAAATAATTGTAACTATGTTCAATGGCCAAATGAAATGCGAGAAGAACCATCTATCTCAATATTTTCACCAAAAACTGGATATACAGGTGATGCATATAATCAAACAGCACTTAGAGATTTGAGAAATTGTTCTGGTACTTTGGGATATAATTCTGCAAGAAGAGTTGCAAAATTGGATGCTCCGACTATAGATACAATATCTTCAAAAAATGGTATTAGAATATGTGTTTCGGGTGGTGGCGTTCCCTATGATAATATATTTTATCATATAATAGCAGATGCAGATTATCCAATATGAGCACAAATACTTCTTCATTTTCTTCTAGCACCGTCTTTATTGAAGGTAATGATGGGGGTTCCAGATTACTCGTAAACCTACCAAGTGGTTCCTGCACGGGTGGTGTTGGTGAGGGAGATGTTATTCATTATGATGCTATAACTTTATTTTATAAAAAATCTATAGCAGATAATCCTCCAAATTCTGAAGTTTTTGGAATAGTTGAAGCTTTAAATCTAGATGGTTCGGTTGATGTAGTAATTTATGGTTCTATAGCATTACCATCAGAAGCAATAGAAGATATTCCTGCTGGTTCAACTGGATCTGGTGGTGGTTCTGATATTTATTTTTTAAGCCCAGATACGGCAGGCAAAATAAGAAACACAACACCAAATGAATTAACACAAATAATAAAACCAATATATCAAGTTGCACCACATGGTCTATATAGTGGAATAGTCATGAATTATATTGGATACAAAGTTCCATCAGATATAACCACAACTACACCACAGAATAGATCAACCCCTACTGGTTCAATTGAATATTATCTTCCTTTACCATTCTATAATGAAATTACTACTATTTCTAATAACTATAGAAACATAAATCTAAATCCTACTGCAATTCCAAATTTGATTGATAATTCAAATGGTGAATTTTCAGAGTTTGTAACTAAATACGGAGATTATTTTGGTAAATTTTTCGTAGCAAGTTTTACGCCAGTGGCAGTTAATGATTTTGCTGGTCTTCCTTATCCAACATGGGATCCTGTGGCTGTATATAATACTTTCGGATATAGATATAGACCTTGTATTATGTGTATTGTTCCTAGTTCTCTTAATGTACTCTACAGTTCATGTATAGTGGATTTTTTAGAATCCAAAATATTTATTCCACAATCATATGCATATAACATATCTACGCCTCCAAATCTAACAATAGGTGCTGGTGTTACATATAATATTAGATATAACGACAATCCTGGTCAGGGCGGCCCGCCTGGTGGAGGAGGAAATTTCGTATTAACATCAATATCAACAAATCCAGCCAAGCGGCCGCTGCCGGCAGTATATTCTACATTTAGTAGTTGTTTTTCCTTTCAAGATCAAGATGATGCGGTCATTGGATCAGATATTATGGATGATATAATAATATCATTACTAAAGGTAAAGACACAATCAACTTCAAATATAGTGTCGAGTTTTCAAGCA
>Ga0114979_10000726_pt1 | contig 21748 bp, 21 predicted proteins | sample S_140625_EF_Meta_FD_87315 | JGI IMG/M metagenome (GOLD analysis project Ga0114979, IMG submission 87315) | Freshwater microbial communities from Lake Simoncouche, Canada to study carbon cycling - S_140625_EF_MetaG | ecosystem: Environmental > Aquatic > Freshwater > Lake | place: Lake...
TGATACTATATAGTAATTTCACCTAATATATCCACCTTATTCAATTTATTTAATAGGGTGCTTATAGATTATTTTAATTTGCTTATCTCATTCATTTTAAGCATTTTTTAAAATTATTTCTTTAGAACAAAAATAAAATATTTAGTATTTAAAAAAAGTCTAATTTTTTTATTTTTTTAAGTATAAAAATTAAATAAAAACATTTAAAATTATAATATCATATATAGTATAATACAATAATGTCTAGTTTTATGTCTACTAGTTCCCCCACCCCTGTCTTTGGACAATCCCCTCTATCTATTGAAGATAAAAAAGTTATTGCATACAATAACAAAAAAGATAAACAACATTTAAAAATAATGAATGAATCAAAACCAATGACCCGCCGGTTTAATGTAAATCAATTTTTAACAAATATGAAAAAAGAAAAGCCTACTTATTTTAAAATGCTTTCGGATGCTTACCCAAATTTAGAAAGCGTTAGAGATATAAAATATTTTTTACAAGGTTATGATGACGATGACGACGAAACAATTATTTTAAGAGAACCTTACGTTTTTGATAAACAAGTCCAAAATAAAACAGCCTTAAAAATAGAATTAATTAAATTTGTAATATATTTATTATATGAAAACTATTACACAACCTCAAACGAATTAATGAATATTTTTTTAATAGCTCAACATTTAATAAAATATAGTTTTACGGCTAGATTTAAAATATTATCTAAACATAATAAAAATGTGTCATTAACATCAATAAATAAATTAGTTTGTTTTTTATTAAATCCAGATAAAAACAGTGATATAATATTTAATGAAGATATAATTATAGAAGAAGAAGAAGAAGACATTATTATAGATGAATCTCAGAGAAATTGTTGTTGTTGTTTTGACACATATCAAAAAAATTTAAATTATATACAGTGTTCTTGTAGTGTTGAAATTTGTCTAAATTGTTTTTTAAATCTAACCCCGCGAAGGTGTCCACAGTGTAGAAACGAAGATATAAAAATGATATGCACGGGCGATATAATAAATGAAAAAAAAGATAAAAGAAAATTTCAATTTACATCATTATCAAAAGTAAAAGCAGAAACCGAAATAAATTTAAAACATTATTGTCATGATGTAAATGAATTTTTGTTAATGTGGCAGGAAGAAAAACAAATAAGATATACAGAGTTAAAAATACAAAGCATGTCCGAAATAATTAAAGATGAATATGATAATTTAATAGATGATTTAGAAAATTATAGAATACCGAACGAAGAAATATTATATTATTTAGATTGTGAAGTAAATTCAGATTTTAACGGCATTATATCGCATGGTATGATTAATTACATGAGAGAAGAAGAACCAGACGACGCGGGGAAAAATTTAAAAAAAATACTAAAAATTAATAATATTAACGATTATAAAAGTTTTAGACGTTATAGAAACTTCGAATATGAGAAGGAGGACAGCGTAAGACGTGAATTATATAGAACTTACAACGATGATGAAAATGAAAGATATTTTTTTACTATGTTAGATGATAAAACATCATACGAAAAATATGAAACGTATGAAATAGACAGCGATGACGAAGAGATAGAACATAAAATATTTAATTTAAATACTAATACATACGGGGCTAATATTAATATCACCCGTTTTAATTATGGAGATGAAGTAATTATTTAAATCAATTAATATATATATTTAACGAAAATTAATAAATTTTCATTAAAATATAATGATACAATAACATGAAGAAATTATTTAAAATATTATAAGTGAAATTATCTAATGATGTAAAAAATAAAACCCTTATATTATATCATCTTTATAAATTAATAATAAAAAAATCATCTTTATAAATCACTAATATTATATCATCTTTATAAATCACTAATATTATATCATCTTTATAAATCACTAATTGATCAATTAGTGATTTATATAATGATTTCACCTAATAGCCTATATAAAATAATTAATTTTACTATTTAAAGAAAATAAAAAAAACATTTAAAAATTTATCTAGTATATATTATATAATGTCTGAAGTTTTCGGCGAGTCTTGGGCGGTGGTTGAGGGTGAATATAAAATTAATAATTTTGGTATCTTTAAAAAAGGTGAAAGAATTTTAAATGGCACTATATCTAGAAGAGATAACATAAAAATATTTAGTATAGGTAAAAAAAAATATTTAGGTTCTCATTTAGTGTATAACAGTTTTAAAAATCCTAGTCTACCTAATGCTGAACATATAATTTTTTTAGATGGTGATAAATCTAATATAAAATTTTCAAACTTAAAAAATTTAAATTATGATGAATATAGGGATTATATGAGTAATCTTATAATATTTAACGGAAAAGATAAAGAAAATAAAAGCGGAGAAAGAAACATTAAAATAATATATTACGCAAATAATCGCCCCGCCTATCATTTAAGAATGAAAGGATATAATAAAGTATTTAACACAATGACGGAAGCCGTGAGGGTGAGAGATGTAAAAAATTTTTTAATGTTCACAAGAAGAGAAAATATTAAATTTAATTCGGATAATTTAGAAAGATTTATTAAACCTATTATTACATTAGACCGCAATATAGTAATAGATTATGAAAATAATGAGGCAATAGTATAATGAATAAGCAACACCCGCACTTTTTGAAATTATTTTATAAATCTTAAATGAATAAGATTAATAAAATGATATTTTTATAGTTTTTTAAAATATTTAGTATATTATATAAATGAATAAGGGGGCTAAATCAAAAAATGCCGGTTTTTTATTTTCAGGCAAAAAATTTTTAGACTGTCTAAACTTCAAACCATTTACCAGTTAGACGGGGTATTTTTAACGTTTTGGAGTAAATGGATATAATCCAGTATTAACTTTCCTATCTACTTCATATTTATAGATATCAGTCGCTAATTTGTGTACACTCTTATGTTTTCCGCCAGATAAAACACTGATTCCATATTTCTTTGCATAGTGCTTAAGATTTTGGTAGTCAACTTTTTTCTTCATTATAATAGTTTATATATTTTTTGAATAATAATTAATTTAAAATAATAAAATATCTAGTTTTTTTTATTTTCTATACTATATTAATGAGTTTTAGAAACGATTTAAAATTAGGTGAATTTTACGAAAGACAATTAATCAATCATATTGAATCAGCACACGTGGTAGACAAGATAACAGGTAGATTTTCAGCGTATGATGTAGCGGTGATGGATAACTTTGGTAGAGAAGTAAAGTATGAATGTAAGTGTGATAGATTGGCTCAGAAAACAGGTAATCTAGCAATTGAATATGAATGTAATAATAAACCATCAGGTATAACAACAACTGAATCAGACTTTTATGGATACTTTATAATTAGAGAGATAGGATATGATTTATATCTAATACCTACGGAAGAAATAAGAACATCTATAAATAATAAAGAATATAAACGTGTAGTGAAAGGTGGTGATGGATGGAAGAGTAAAATGTATCTATTTGAATTAGAAACATTTAAAAAATATTTGTATGTTGATAAAAATAAAAATGTCATTATTAATAATATATAATGCCTTTACCTACAGATGCTAATTTGTACCAAGAAGCAAGAGATTTTATAATGAGTAAATATAAGAAGAACTCAGCCTTCGCAAGTGGTGCGATAGTCAAACATTACAAGCAACAATTTAAAAAGAAGTATGGAGAAGATACACCTCCATATTCTGATGATGGTAAAACAAAGAACTTAAAAAGATGGTTTGAAGAAAAATGGGTTGATGTAAATCCTCTATTAGGTGAGACAAATCCAAATGCTTATCCTGTTTTCCGTCCAACCAAGAGAGTTAATTCAAAGACACCAACAACATATCAGGAAATACCAAAAGCAAATTTAAAAGAACAATATAGATTAAAACAAAAATACCGTGGAGAACATAACCTACCTACATTCAAAAAGAAGATGGTGGTGCACAATGGCGGTAAATTAAAAATATCTACTTTTAAAAATTTATTAAAAAGTTCTTATAATCCTGAAGATGAAGTTGACGGTTTTATATTAGATAAAAATTTATCCTCTAAAACATCTAAAGTATATGTTAATCCAAATACTAATCAAACAGTTGTGGCACATAAAGGAACATCAGGTTTTTCTGATTGGATGAATAATGCTGTATATGCTGTTGGAGGACAAACACTATATAAAATGACACCAAGGTATAAAGAAGCAGAAAAGGTTCAAAAGGAAGCAGAGAAAAAATATGGAAGTAAGAACATCACAACTATCGGTCATTCTCAAGCAGGTCTTCAAGCCGAGTTATTAGGCGGCGATACAAATGAAATAATAACATTAAATAAAGCAACACGTCCATTTAGTAATACAAGAAAAGAAAATCAATATGATGTTCAATCTGGAGGTGATTATATTTCAGCATTAAATCCATTTCAACCTAAAAATTATAATGAAATAATTATACCATCAAAAACATCAAATCCATTAACAGAACATTCTTTAGATGTATTACAACGTCTTGAAGGTGATAGAGAGATAGGTAGATAATCTTACATGAAATTACCATAATATATTCCTACTTAAATTATTAGGACTATAACCATTTTTCTTCCAATCACCTTTAATATTAAAACTTCTATTTAAGTAATTTAATCTACGGGTTGGGTCTTTATGTTTAGTATAATCTTCATAATCCATTTGACCAAAGTTTATAATTTTACCTTCAGGAGATATAATAGAATATTTTTTACTTTTAGTTTTACTTCTTAATAGTATCGCAGTTGGTCCATATACTTCAAAGGCTTTTGCTTGTGCACGTCTTGGGTCGGAAAACATCCATATACCATCTTCTGGAGGGAAACGTTCTTGAAAGTTCATATATTATAATACACTATATTTTAATATATAAATTTTAATTAATGAAAAATAGAATTTTTTACAAAAGGTTTAGGAGTTGGTAGAGGTGGTTGCTCAGGTAATGATTCAATTATATTACCATCAGCATCTTTTATTGGTCCATAATCAATTGGTTTAATTTCTTTTTTCTTAATTTTTGTTTTATCATCCATACATTCAGCAGGTGCACCACAAAACATTGAATTAATTTTATTTTCAAATTCTTCATCAACTTCTACTTCTTCATAGCCTTTAAATTCCATTATTGGTTTACCATCTTCATACACGATATTATCTTTTACAACTTGAGACATTATATATATTATGCTAGAAAAAATAAAACAAAGTTTTAATTTTAGTACTAATACAATATTTTAATATTGATATTTCTAGAAAAAAATTAAACTATATATTTTTATTTATATTAATGTCATAAAACTTAATTCTTGCGTCCCATTTGATGTCATAACTCCGAATTTTTGTGCTATAAAATCAACTGAATTAACCGCAGAAGAAGAATTAGAACCAATAACAAATGCTAATACACTTTCAGTTGGTGCATATGGTCCTCTAGGATTATTAACTGGGGATTGTATCATAGTTTGAATATTAGAAGCGTATGCAGAAGGATTTGGACATGTCCCACTAGCATTCATAAACATAGTATAAGATGTATTCACCACAGGTGTTGTATTAATTATATAAACCATTACAGAATGTGCGAAAGTTGGTATAGCATCACCACTTCCAGTCGGTTTTGTATAAACGACGATGAAAGGTGAATTATCATTACTTGTTGTACTGCAATTAAAATAACGCATATATAAACCTAAAATATCACTTACTATCATTCCAGTAGCAGGAGGCATATACCAATTTATTTTTAATCCAACAGTTAAGTTCTTAAAATACCATCCGAATTGAGCATATGTATTTGAAGTAATACTTGGAACAGGTGTTGGTGGTGCCCCATCAGCATAAATAGCAGGTGAACTATAAACATTTATTAAATTAGTTTGTTTTATTTTTAACGTATTGATGTTAGTTGTATTTGATGCAACAGCAGTAGGTAATGAAACACCATCAAAAGTCAAATCTGATTCGGTTAATTGAGATGAATGAATACCATTATTAAAAAATATATTTGGATTCTCTGAACTATTATTTATTCTAACATTTGATAGACCACCAGAATAAAATATAAATGATTCATTATTTAATAAACATTGGAATGTATCATCAGTAAAAGTTAAGTTATTATATGCTAAACTTAAATTTGTATTACCTGAATCATTAGTTAAAGAAGTATTTAATAACATAGCAGTTTTATTTATTTCTAATGTTTTTACTGGTGCAGTTGTTGAATTACTAGCATAAAATTGATGACCTCCTTCACCTGTACCAGATGCATTAAGAAATTTTAATGCTCCTGTACTTGAATCAGTATAATGGGAATGACATGTAGATGAACCAGTTGATGTAGATGGAAATGTCCCAGTCAATAAAGTTGTTCCATTAACATTAGATGTTAACACACCCTGATGGAAAATGTTCCCAGAATTATCCCCTAGTTGTAATGTTGTGTTCGCAGGTAATAATCCACTCATATATATATAAACTTATAAATAAATTTTTATAATAAATTTTTTATCAAATATTCTATATATATTTATTGTATTACAGTTATTCCTGAAAAATTAAAAGTATATAAACATGTCGCTGAAGCAGGTGATGGTGTGTTTAATATAATATTAAAAGCATTGCCTGCAGCACTTGATGTAAATCCAGATGAAGTACTAATTGATGTATATTGATTACTATAAGATTGATTTATTAAAGAAGCATTCTGAAAATTTGAAATAACTGTGTAAGGTAATGATGGAGAAAAACCAAAAGTAAATTTAGGAGCAGAACCATAACCAAAAAATTGTACAGAACCGCTATACCAAAGAGTTGTTCCCATTATATACGCAGTCATATAATTAGGCGAACCAAGAGTTGGTTCAACATATGAAGCAGCAGTAAAAGTACAATTAATTGTATTAAATATTGAATTTACATAACCAATAGTAGCAAAATTTTGTGTAGCAGCACTAGGAAATGTTTGTGATATAGTTGTTGAAGGTACATTTGAATTAAATGTATTTATTCCAGTAAAAGGATTAGTAGCAGCGAGATAAACATCACCACCTCCACCACCTCCACCACCACCAATACTATCAATAGCAGTCTGCACAAAGTTTTGTGTCGCTGCTAAATTACCATAAGAGGATGTACCACTAAATGCTGTCTGTGATGGTAAAGTTATCGCAGTAGTAAAAACAGTAGGACTACCATCATTATACACTATTATTTTAGCAGGTGTTGAATCTGAAACAGCAGTACTTTGAGCATAAATACTTAAACCCCTAGTGGTTAAAGGATTAATACAAATAATATCCACTTCTTTAGCACTATTAGTCATATTAGCCCCAATTGTTAAACCTCTATTTGTTTGTTGAACACCAGCAAAATTATTATAAAAATTATTAAATCCAGTAAAAAGATTATTTCCAGCAAGTGAAACATCACCACTACCACCACTATTAATAGCACTTTGAACAAATGCTTGTGTAGCAGTAGAATCACCATAAGGTGTCCCACTATTATAAGCAGTTTGTGTAGGAACAAATAATGAAACACTACTTGTTAAACCAGTTGGACTACCTGTTAAAGTTCCATAACCACCAAATAAAATCACAGGATTACTTTTTAACAACAAACCAGCAGTTGAATTAATTATAACATTACTATTTAAACCTGAACATGTTATGGTTATATCAGTATCATCAGTAGTTTGTGTTATTGATGGAGTTGTTATTGAAGGAGAAGTAAAATTAACACTACTTGACAAACCAGTTGAACCACCTGTTAAATTTCCATAAGTTGAAAATTTAAGAGAAGCATTATGTACTAATTGAACTCCAGCATCACTTTTTAATTGAATAGTACCACCTGTATTATTAGAAATTATTGATACTATCCCATTAACTGCAGATGCTTGAAAATTAGATGCTGTTCCATCTGGTAATAATTGTATTTGAGGTGTGGCGAAAGATGCACTATTTGTAGTTAATGCAAAAATACATAAACCAGTAGTTGTATTAGGTATATAAGCGATAATATCAGTATCACCAGAACCATTAATATATTGATTATTTGTAAAAGTCAAACCTTCATTTAAAGTCGAGCCAAAGGCTTGAGTAGGAGGGAAAAAATTATTAACGCCATAAAATGTATTATTTGTATTTAATATATCACTACCAGCAACAGCGGTATATTGTTTTGTACCATCTGGAAACTCTAAATAATTTGTATTATAAATACCTTGCATAACTAAATTTTGACCTATTGTTGTTGTACCTGTATTTGAAATTCCAGCAAAAGACATATTACCTTGAGCAACTGGGAATTGACAATAATGTTGATTTAAATAAGCGGTATCTATACCTCCCGCATTACCCGCAATCCAGTCTGAAGGGTTAAATATACTACCATTCTGTGAGTTTGGTGGTGGATAACTAGCCATATAATAATAAGGTATAAAAAAATAAATAATTAAAATATTTATATATAATATATTATAATGGCTAAAAGTAAAAAATCTTCTCAGGCAGAATTACTAGATTGGTACAAAAAGATTCCTTCAAAATACTTAACTAAATCTCACAACCCTAACTATAATGTTCATGGTATTAAAGTCCCATTTAGAATGCTTATCATAGGTTCATCTGGTTCAGGTAAGACACAAACACTATTAAATTTAATACATAATATGGGTAATACATTTAACGACATTTACATCATAACAAAAAATAAACAAGAACCTTTATATGAATACTTAGAAGATAAACTTGGTAAGCAAGGACTAACAGTTGTAGAAGGTATTGATAACGCACCTGACCTAGATAAAGACATAAATAAAAAAGACCAAACATTAATTATAATGGATGATTTAGTTTTAGAAAGAAATCAAAGACATTTAGAAGAATTCTTTTTAAGGGCACGAAAACAGAACTGTTCCCTTGTATACATTAGTCAAAGTTATTTTGCTGTTCCACAAATGATAAGAAAGAATTTAACTTATTTAGTTATTAAACAACTTGCTAATCTACCAGATTTATTTAGAATACTCAGAGAATACAGTTTAGGAGTTGATAAAAAACAATTGATGAAGATATATGAAGATAGTACAAAGGATAACAAACAGGATTTCTTATTAGTTGACTTAGACGCAGAACCAAAAGATAGATTTAGAAAGAATTTCAATGATGTATATGACTTGAGTGAATGATTTCATAAAATTTCAAAAAAATATCTAGAAATATCAATATTAAAGATATTGTATTAGTACTAAAATTAAAACTTTGTTTTATTTTTTCTAGAAATATATTTTCTAATACATATTAATGCTTATAAGAAATGTTAATTCACTATTTGAATTAGAAAACTTAAAAAAACAACAAGCCACAATTCTACAACTACAGATAGATAATGAAGCAATAAAAGAAAAACGTGTAGCAGATTTCAAGAATCCTAATAAACCACCACCTATGCCAGAACAATATAAGACATCATCTGAAATACAAAAAGATGTTATGGCTCAACAAAAAATAACAATTGACCATTTAAAAAGTCTTGGGTTGGATAACTTCCTAGCATCTCAAGTTGCAATAGATATGTCTCAATTAGCGGAAGGTGATGGAGCATTTTTTAAATTCAATTCATACTTTCCAGCATTTAAAAAGAAAATTGAAAATAATAGAAATCTTAAAAGTTTAGTTAAATCATCTCAAATAATAGAAGTAATTGAAAAATTTTTTATTGAAATTGATGAATCAACTGGTTTAAGTGTAGATTCTTCAACATCAACTAATTTTTTCAATAATGATACAAATTTTGCAGTTGATTTATTACCTTCTAAAGAATTATTAGGCGAAATTTTAGGTGTTATTAGAATGGGAGTACAAAAATATGAGGATGCCTTAGTAAAACAAGAAGTGGAAAGTATATCAGCATTAATAGAGTATATTTATAAAAATTCACCTAATATAGAAGAGATTCGTAATATTGAGACATTACCGAATATTGAAAAAACCTTTATTAATAAAAATATTAATTTTTTATTAGCAAGGTATAATTTCCCATCTACTAGAAAACTTATAATTTTATTAGATATGATAAATGGGAGATATGAAGGACCAGCAAAAGCAGTTGGTGTTGATGAAAATTTTGGTTTAGCACCTGATGATTTTGAAGAAATTGTATTCGCACAAAAAACAGATGGGGAATTAGAAAAATATAAAAAATTCATAACCATTTTATCCAGATTATTTTCTAATTTTGATGATAAAGCAGAGAAAAAATTTAGTGAAGTTGTCGGTTTAATACAAGGAGTTGGAGCAGGCATACAACAAAATATGGGTCGATTAGACGTGGGAAATAAAGATAATCAATTAAAATTCATAACTAATCAAATAAAAGTTGCTAGTCAAAATTATTTAGCACGTAATATTGAAAATTTTTCAAGAAACGATGAACAATATTTTCCTGAAGATGAAGGTTATGATGCAAATTCACTATTTGATGAATATTATTTTTTATCACCACCAACAATTGATGGTAAACCACCAAATGGTTCGAATGATGCGGATGATAATATAATTTATGAACCAGTAAAAGTTGTTAAAAATAGGAAAACATTTACAGGTGAAGCATTTTTAAGAAATGGGCAGAGAATACGAATACATAATGGACAATTCCAATTATTGAATGAATTTAATGCAGGTAGATGGCTAGTTGGAGGAAATCCTTTATTAAGTAGTGGTTCTTTTGAAAATCCATCACAATTAATGAGAATAAATGAAGGAAAAGAAAGCGAGTTTAACATATCTGAATCCAAATATAAAGAAGACGATAATATTTCTAGTTTAAATCAGTATTTATTATTTGTAAGAGAGCCAGATAGAGAACCTGAAATGAGATATTCAAAAGCAGAATTGGAAAAACTTATATTAGCCCATGAACTACCAAATTTAAAATTAAAACTTGATAAAGACCCTAATTACCAACCATTAAATAGAGGAGAAACAAGATTTTATTCTGAAAGAAATGAGGATGATGAACCTGTAATGACAGGTAATACACAAGGTTGGGGTGTTAAACCAAAAAAAGCAAAAAAGAAATCTAAAAAAGATAGTGAGAGTTCAAGTGATGAAGAAAAAAGTGTTCATATTGATATTAACTCACATAATGGAAAGAACTATAAAATGTCAGGAGATGGTTTCATTAAAAGAAGAATTAAGATTGGGAAAGGTTTAGAAGTTAGAAATGACGAACCTAAATTTAGACAGTTTGGTAAGTATATTATACATATGCCTCAACTTCGTAATAATAATGTATTAAATTTAAAACATAAATCAGGAGGAAGCATTCCATCAATAAAACCTGTTCATGTTGAAGACAATTATAAAGATTTTATTATTGATATATTAGATAGTGGGAGAGTGAATGATAGGCATTATAAAACATTAACTGAACCAGAACAAAACCATTTTTTAAAAGCAGTAAGAGGAGCAGGTATAATGAGTGATTTAAAATTGAAAACATCTAACCATGATAAAGAACAAGAAGAAATTAAAAGACTAGAATTATTAATAGGTGAGGTAAATGCGGGAAATGATAACGCAGGAATATTAAAAGAAGCAAGAACATTAATTAAAAAGTATGTTAGTAATGGGAGGATATCTAGACAAAAAGGTTTAGATATGTTATTTGAACTCGAATAAAATAAAAATATCTACTTATTTTTTCTAATTATATTTATATGCCTAGAACTGTAATCTTAAATCAGAATAATATTGTAGCAAATACAGGTAATTCCATATTCCAATATGATTTTCCATTAGGAGGTATCTCTTTCAAAGATGAGTTAATTGCCGTACAACAAATTTCTTTATACCAATCAGTTTTTAATATTACACAAGCAAATAATAATAATAAGTTTGCTTATCAATGGGTTGATGGTAGTATCACACAAATAACTATACCTGACGGATATTATGAATTAGAAGATATTATGGCTTATTTTCGTGATGTAATGACATCTAATACACATTACTTAATTAGTGGAACTTCTTACATATACTTATTAGAAATTGTTGTTAATGTATCAAAATATGCTGACCAAATTAATTCATTTCAAATTAGTGAGCAAATAGCAACTGATAATAGTTGGACACTACCACCAGATGCGACATGGGAATTACCTGTTAATGTTATATGCCCTATCTTCATAGTTCAAAATAATGCTTTTAAAAATGTAATTGGTTATAATGCTGGAAACTACCCATCAGGAGTTATATCGGGAGTCGCACCAGACCAAATACAAACTCCTACATATGATGCAACACAATCTTTTTTATCTGCTACTGCTCCTCAAATTGTACCTCAACCATCTTATTTATGTTTATGTTCTTTAGTAAATAATAGATTAACTATACCATCTCAATTAATTTATAGTTTAACACCTTCTAGTAGTGCTTTTGGAACAATCTACTCAATTCAAATTTCGGAATTAGCATTTAATAAAATAGAAGATGGTAATTATACTAATTTACGTTTCACATTTGTGGACCAATTAGGGAATCCTATTGTTTTTCAAGACCCTAATATGTTAATCTTATTGATTGTTAAAAATAAGTCAGAATTAGGATATACGTAAAAAAAAAATATCTAAGTTTATTATAATGTATCTTCTAAAACGTGGTAAATATGGTGGAGGATTTAATATAAAACCAAATAAACGTGGGGGTTTTGCTAGATTAATGAGAAATAAAAGTGAAGGTTATGGTATTGGAAAAGAGATGCATGATAATGCACAAAATGTGAATAAAACTCCAATGCAACACCTTACTCAAAAAATGGACCATCTTAAAATTAGGTCGGGCAAACCTAGAAAATATATATCTTTAAATTTATGAAGATTTATGAAGATTTATAATTTAGTTTAAATTATTTAATAATATTTAAATAATTTAATTTAAAAATTTTTTTTATCATGTTATTATATATATATAGAATGGCTGATAATCTAGTCTATGAAGAAAGTTTGAATACTGAAGTTCATACCTCTGAATTCATTTCTAAAAAATGGGTTTATGTAAATGACAATAATTCGCAGAACTATACAAGTCAGGTTGTAATTGACTCAACTCCACTTTCCAACGCAGGTGGCTATATCTCATATCAAGAGGGCTTCATTGTCATGCCTTTAACAGTTCAGTTAACCGCTCCTGCAGGTTCTAACGCTCTTCCTGTGAATGGTTCTTTGGCTGATTATGCTTGGGCTTTTAAATCAGGATTTTGGAATATGATTAATTCTATGACTGTTGAATTTAATAATCAAAATATTATACAACAAACACCATTTTTAAATGTTTTCACATCATTTAAAGCAAATACAAGTTTTAGTTTAGACGACCTTAATAATGTGGGTCCAACCACTGGTTTCTATCCAGATACTGCCGATAGTTGGGCTTATGGTGATACTGCAGCATTTTTTGGAAATACAGTTTTTACAAATAATAATAATAATTCTAATGTTGGTGCTACTTTAGTACCTATTAATGCTAAGGGTGCTTATACTCTTCCTAATTCAATTTGTGCTGGTGCTGTAAATGGTTCGACTGCAGTTGATTTTTTACTCCAACCAGGCGACCCAATTATATATGATGGTGATGGAACTATATATAAACATAATCAAGGTTTATTTCAAAGACAACAATATAATAATTATAATCCATATGCTAATTGTAATAATCAGGGTAGTATTAATAATGCTGGTACATGTAATACTGTTTATAGAAATGGATTACAACAAGCAAGTGTTGATAATTATTCTTGGCAGGTATACGCAAAATTAAGATTAAAAGATTTGGCAGATTTCTTTGAAAAAATGCCACTTTTAAAAGGTTCAACAATTCGTTTTTATATTAATACTAATCAATCACAAGTATCTTTTAATGTTGACCCAACATCAACCGATGCTACTGATGGTAGTTTATTACAAGCATCATTAAACATTTCAGATGTGCAAGTTGTTGGTGGACTTTCAACACCTCTTATGATTACATCTCCTGTTGCAGGTGGTGGTACATCAACATTACCCGCATTAGCAGGAACAAACAAATATATTTTAACTGTAGCGATATTTAAAAATAATTTTAATACTAATAATGGAGCAATTGGTTCATCAACTGCATTAGCATCATGTAGATTATACGCTCCAATCTATTACATGAATCCATTAGCAGAATCAAAATATCTTTCCTTAACACCAACTAAAAAAATAATGTATAAAGATATTTTTCAATATCAATTTAATGGAGTGAAATCAAAAGATAATTTTAATTTCCTTGTTAGTAATGGAATAAGTAATATTTGCGGTGTTTTAGTTGTTCCATTTATTTCTAAAACACAAGATGGATATAATCTTCCTTTCAACTCAACATTAAACCCTTGCTCATCTTCTCCATCAATGCCTGACCCAATTACATTTACCTCATTCAATATTTTAATTTCGGGAGTGAATCTGTTTTTAAATAATGAAATGTACGATTATGAGGCTTTTTTAGAACAACTAAATCAATCTAATCAAATTAATGGTGGTTTAACTACAGGTTTAGCATCTGGTCTTGTGAATGAATATATGTTTTCAAGTGGTTATAGATATTATTATGGAGATGCTGCAAGAATTTTACCTTCAGAACAAGGTGTTTCTAGGTCTGTTCAAATTGTAGGACAAAATGTGTCATTAATAGCATGCGATATAATGGTTTTCGTAATCTTCAACAGAGAGATAACTATTGATATTTCTACTGGTGCTAGAATTGAATAGAAACTATAATGAATTGAATAAAAAACATTTAAAAATGAATTTAAAATACGGGTTTTTAAAATATATTAATTTAAATAAATATTTAAATTATTATATCATGTTATTATATAATGCCTCATAATATGATGATAGCACCGAGAGTTGATGGGAGTATGATTCCGCATCAACTTCATATTGCGAAAACAAAAATCAAAAAAATGCTTTCTGGACTACCTGTGAATATACCATTAGCACATATGGGGTCAGGAGTTGGAGAACATATAATTATGCTTCGTCCACATAATGCAAGAAAACTACTTACTGCATATACCAAAGGAAAAGGTATGAAACTTCAAATGCATCCTGAAGAAATACATCACACTATTCACCATGGTTATGGATTTTTTGATTCTGCAAAGAAGTTATATAAATCTGCTGGTGAAACACTTAGTAAAGCACTAAGTAATCCTGTTATAAATAAAGTCGCACAACAAGCAACTCGTTATGGTGCTGATGCATTAGGTACTGCTGTTGGGGCTTATTTTGGGAATCCTGAAGCAGGTCATATGGTTGGGGATATGCTCGGACGTGCTGGTGAGGACGCTATTAAACATCAATCAATTGATATTGGTGCTAAAAAATTATATGGTGATGCATCGGGTCAGGCTAAAGAAATTGCATTTGATGCGATTCATAATAAAATAGATGAACTACCAGCGCAATATAGAGGTGTTGCGAAAGAAGCATTACAAGCAAGTTTTTCAAATGGTGGTAAAAAACTTGGGAAAGCACATATGAAATCAACTGGAGGTAAACTTAAAAAAGGAAGTGCTGAAGCAAAAGCATTTATGGCGTCAATTAGAAATAGAAAAGGAGGTGGAAAAATAAGTTTTAAAGATATGGGTAAGAAAATTTTAGGAGGTTTAAAAACTGGTGCACATTATGCCATACCCGCTATTACTGGCACACTTGGAGGGATAGCAGGAGCGGAATTAGGTCCTGTTGGTTCAATGGCTGGTTCTGCTGGTGGTTCTTATGTTGGTAATCAAATCAATAAATCACTTGGTATAGGATTACGAAAACGTGGCAGACCCCGCAAAGTAGGAGGAGATTTAGCAACTGTTTCATTGCCTTTTAGAAGAGCACTTAGAAATAACTTTGGAGGTTTAAGTTTAAATAATAATATTCAAGAGCAGACACCACCAGCAGGTAAATATGGGGTTAATCCAAAAGTTAGACCATCATCAACTGAAATGACATTAAGTCCTTATCAATCATTATCTTCACCTGCTATGAATCCATTTGTACCAAAAAGTTATACACAAATGGGAGGAACTAGTTCTGGTTATGGAGGTGCTGGATTATATGGATTACCTCGTCGTGGTGTTGGATTATTTGGACCCTAGATAATTTATTATAGAATATTTAATTTGTCAATATAATTATATGTTAACAAATTTTGATATAGAAAGAATTTGTAAAAAACTTGATTTACCTATTGTTGGTGTCTTTAGTAAAAATGAATTATATAATATCCCTAGAAAAATTGGGAGTTATTATATTAATCTTATGGATGATGATAAAGTTGATGGTGAAGGAAACAATGGCTCACATTGGGTGTTTGCAAAAATTTATAGTGATGCGGATAGAGAAGAAAGTGATTCAGAAGATGATAAACCTAGATTAGTTCATGCTTTATATTTTGACGCATTTGGATTTGGAATGCCTAAATCAGTTTCTGATTTCTTAAAACCTTTTAAACCTGTTTATTGTAATAATAGAGAAATACAAAATATTAATAGCACTGAATGTGGATGGTATTGCATCGTATGTGATTATATACTTGAAGAATGGCAAGATGGAGAAACATATTTAGATGATTATAGTAAGTTTCTAAATCTTTGGAATAAAGATGTAAAAAAAAATTTAACAATATTAAAATCATTATTAAAAAAGATATGGAAAGAAAATGATTTTATACATAGTGAAAAACAATTTGCAAAACTAATATATTAAAAATAAACTGTTATATTTTTTTCTATAATAACTTCATGAGGTTTTACAGCAAGATTTTTTGAAATTAAATAATTCATATCACTTCTAGGATATAAACCATCTATTTCTTGTCTTCTAATGCGTTGGTAGTCTAATAATTTTTGACGATTTTTCCAATAATAAACAGTTCTAAAGTAAAATTTCTGTTTCTCATTGATTTTAATTCTGTCATTATGATATCTCTTTAGAGAATTACTAGATTTTTCTTCCATATATATTTAATTATAAAATAAAAATATCTAGTTTTTTAAAAAATAAAATAAAAATGATTTAAAAAAATAATTTTCTAATATTATATTATATAGAATGTTTTTTTTAAATTCAATCGAATACATGCAGGACAAACAAGACAACAAAACTGATGAGTGGACTAATATTAAAAGTTTAGTAGAATTTGAGGCACAACAAAAAGAAGCAGATAAAGTAGTTGTTAATTTTGTTGGTGAGAAAGATGAGAATCCGATTATTGAAATTAAAAAGAATACATACTCTCCAGCCTGTAGAGTTGCACAACAAAAATATAGAGATAAATACCCTGATAAATATTGTGCATTACAAAGAAAACTTTATCAAAATAAAAAGGGTGATGATGAATGGAAGAAAAAATATAATGAGAGAAGTAAAATTAATAATGCTAAATATAGAGAAAAGAAAATGAAAGAATTTTTAGATGCAGGTGGAGTGGTTAAACCAAAAGGTAGACCCAAGAAAACTAAAGAAATAGTTGTTGATGTAGAACAACCCATTAAAGAATTTTTATTAGATGACTCAAGTAATGATGATGTCAAACCCGTAGTTATAGAAAAACCCAAACGTAAATATGTAAAAAAGGAAAAAAAGGTCTAGTTTTTTTAAATAATAATTAATTTAATTTATATTTAAAAGAAAAATATTATCTAGTATTATATATATGCCAAGAATTAGTGCTAAACAAAGATTACTTAACGAAGTTATTGCTGAATTAAACAATGCGAGAAATAAAATTGATGGGAGAACATGGTGGGCTCTCTATAGAAAACTAACTCAGACTGCAAGGATTGATACAATTAAAAAAACAAGAGTTAGAATTGAAAATCTAATTAAACCAAAACCTGTACCTGTATTTCCTAAAATTACTGGATTCAAACTAATTGATAAAATTAAATTCTTTTCAAAATTTTTATTTGAAGTAAGTAATGTTTATACATTAGAAGGACTTTATAATTTAATAATGAGAGGTTTTGAAGAGGTGGATAATAAACTAGGTATCACACCAAACTCAAATTCAAAAAGTGCAACATCAGCCACATTATATTTTAATAGTCTTATTGATGGTAATCCAAGATATGTTAGTATCATGAGACAAGAAATGACAACATATGAATTATTTAAAGAACAATATGATTTAATAGCGAGTGGTAATTTTAAAACAGGTAAAATTAAAATTGGGGGAATTAATCAATCTGTTTCTAGTGATGCTATTGACCCTAATGTATGGGAATTAAATTTAAATGTATTTTCTATTTCATGTGCAAATTTAAAAACTGAAGGTAATGGGAGTAGTGATAAAATGATATTTGAAGTTGAGGGTATTGAAGAGACAAAATCAACTATTAAAGGAAAAGAAGTTGGTAATAAAGATTGTGCTTATCAGTGTTTACTTAAAATAAAAAACCAAGGAATGAAAATTAATCTTGATAAAGTCAAACCATCTGAATTAAGAGATTTTAATAATCTAAAAGAATTTATTAAACAAAATAACCTACCAATTAATATTATAGGTAATTCATTTACATTAAGAAAAACACCTCCTGAAATTATTAGAGAGAATGGTTTGATGTATGTTGAATATACAGATAAGAATGGTAATGTTAGAAAATGTGGAAGTTCAACAATTGATATTGAACATGATATTAATATCGCATATTTATATTGTAATAAAAATACTGCTGATGGAGTGGAGGCTACAATTATCTTTGATGAAGTTAACAAGCATTACGATGTGATAAAAGGAGACCTTAAAATTTGCGATGATGTTTACATCACATTGTCAAGTTATATTCTTAAGAATGGTGAACTATTATTTAAACCAAAAGAAATGAATATTAATAGTCGTAGTAATGTTCATGTTGAATTAAAATATGTTTTCTTTGATTATGAAACTGTTATTGATTTTGAACAAAGTCATTGTATGAAAGAATATAGTTTATCTATTCTTGTTTTAACTAATGATGAACTATGTGAACTTAATAAAGCAGACTTAGAAAAAGATATGGAAAAAGTTCAACAAATTAGAAAAGATAAATGCATTACATTTTTAGGTTATAATTGTTCTAATGAATTTATTAATTGGATATTAGAAAATCAATTTGATACAGCGTTTGTTTTCATCGGGTTTAATAATACAAATTTCGACAATTTTATTTTTCTTGATGCATTATTGAGATATAAAGGTCCTAATTCAGAATTTTCAATTACTGATATCTTTTATAATGGTAGTCAATTACTTAACTTTCATATGTGTGGTAGACATAATACATTTGATATCCATAAACATTTAATGGGTTCATTAAAAAGTAATTGCGAATCATTTAAAATTAATTGCTGTGCAAAGAAAAGTTTTGACCATAACAAAGCACAACAACTATATCTAAATGGAGGTCTGATTAATTTTATTACCGATAATGAGGAACTAAAAGAATATAACGAATATGATGTACTTGCGACAGCAGTATTATTTTTCAAATATAGAGAAGCACTTGAATCAATTAAAGCGACAGAAAAATACGCAAAAAATTTACATGAAATAAAAACTGTTGGTTCATTAATCTATAAAGTGTTTGAGGATAATAAGAAAAATAAAGATTTCAAATTACCTAATCTCACATTTGAAGAATATACTGATTTACAGAATTCTAAAATTGCAGGTAGGGTTGAATTATTTAATGGTGTTCAGAAAGTGGAAGAACGTTTAGTATCTACTGACGTATGTTCTTTATATCCTTATAGTATGTCTGTAGCACCTGTATATTATCCATGTGGGGAAAAACTAAATACTGATGTTTATATGGGACCTGATGTTATTGGTTTTTATTATTGTGATATTGACCAATCTAATTTAAGAGCAAAGAACCTACCAAAAATTTATGCAAAGAAATCTAAAATTGAGAATGATTGGGGTCATGAAGAAGTATTAGAAAATTATTTGATTAGTAATGTTATGATTGAATTATTATTAAAGTATGAATGTAAAGTTGTTATTAAGAATGGATTTTATTTTACTGATAGAAAAAAGAGTTGTGATATGTTTGATTTCTTATTAGACTTTATGCAGGCTAAAAATGAACAAGATGATAAAAAGAAAAATAAAGATGTATCATATAATTCAGCATTAAGGGAGACATTAAAATTATTAATGAACTCTTTATCTGGGAAGGTTATAGAAGGTTTACATACAGAAAAAACTAGTGAAGTTAAATGTGTGAGTGATTACCTTCAGATACAGGATAAAGCAGAATCTGTAAACTTTATTAACTCTATTGGTGGGAAATTATTTTTATCATATGAAGTAAGCGGTGAAAGTTTGATTAAAAGACAAAGACCTATTTACTTAGGTGTTTTGATTTATGATTACTCTAAAAGATATATGTATGACTATTCATATAGTAAAGTTGGTTTAGACCAATTATTATATACTGATACAGATGCATCTAAATTTAGGTATAGTAGATTTTTAGAATGGAAAGAATGGGTTGATAAAGAGAACGTTCAAGTACCACATTGGGAGGAAGTTGAGAAGATTGATGAGCGATATAAAAATCATAGAGTCTTTGAATATGGTAGTAAAATATTTGGAGCATTTGAAGATGAGTTAGAAGATAGTTTAGGTAATGATTATGTATTCTATTGTCTTGAGAAAAAATCATGGTGTTATGCTGTTGATAATAAAGCAAAATTTAGATTCAAAGGTTTGAATGAAAATGCTTTGATGTTAACTATGAAAGAAGATTTCATTAAACAAAAAACTATTAAGCATGGGGTAAAAGGTGAAGCAGTTGCATGGGATGAGGAGAAATATTATGTAGAACCTAATAAGGAATTAGAAGTATATAATTTTGCACAAGATAATAAACATCTTGCTATCGGTTCTAAAAATGAAGTTAAATTTTTTGAACAAATTTATACAACAGGTGAGGCGTATCTACTATGTAATTCATTTAGAAAAATTGTAAAGAATAGTGCCCGTAATGTCAAACTAGGTGAAGAAACTAAATACAATAACTTGATGAATAAGATACAGGTGAATTATATGATGAAACATATAAGTCTTAAAAAAAATGTATAGTAATATAATGTATAAAAAGAATACTTTGTTATTGCGAGCAAAAGAATTGGAAGATGCAAAAAAATTAGAAGAGAGAAAAAAAATGTTGGGGAAAAATAAAACAACTGGAATGGCAAGAACTTTATTAGATACCGCAAAAATTAAAAAAAGTTTAGATACTACACTGATACAAAGGGGATTAGATTATCAACGTAATTTAGGAAAGGATAAAACTAACTTAACACTTTTAGAGAAGGGTTTACTTGAGGGAAATGAGTATATGAAATTAGGAAATAGACAAAGTAAAAAACCAATAGTTAATGATATTGTTGAAATAAAAGATACAAATAATCTAACAACACCGCATGATGAGAAATTCAATAAGATACTTCATTATGCAAAAAAATATAAGATACCATATCACGCACATGGAGTGCGAAAAACGTATAAGCAACTGCTTGAAGAAATTCACAGATACGAAATCAGAAATACTAAAGAACTTGTTAAGCAAGGACTTGATTCTAAATATCATGAACACGGACACTACATAAAAGTAGTGTAAAA
>Ga0114979_10000727_pt1 | contig 21742 bp, 28 predicted proteins | sample S_140625_EF_Meta_FD_87315 | JGI IMG/M metagenome (GOLD analysis project Ga0114979, IMG submission 87315) | Freshwater microbial communities from Lake Simoncouche, Canada to study carbon cycling - S_140625_EF_MetaG | ecosystem: Environmental > Aquatic > Freshwater > Lake | place: Lake...
TATACGTCCAGGTCTTATTAAAGCTTTATCAATTCTTTCAGGAAAATTTGTTGATATTGCTAAAATTCTACCTTCAGATTCTAAAGTTCCATCTAATAAATTTAAAATAAATGATAAATCAATAGGTTCATCTTCCTGAATTACATTACCTAATTCATCAAATTCTACTTTCTTTGAAACTGGTTTTTTCCATTCACGTTTCAAAACTAAGTCACCCATTGCATCAATATCTTCAATAACATACATACGTTCACTTACAGGAATATTATAACGTTCAGTTTTACCATTATCCCATACATGAATATCATCATTAAAAAATAAGTGATTCAATTGTTCTTTTGATTTAATTTCAGATAAATGAAGATTAATTATATGACGATTACCAACATTTGCAATAGCTTTAATAGTTGAAGTTTTTCCACATCCAGGTTCACCATAAAACATAAATCCTAATGTATGTGGTATACCTTTTTTATTATACCAATCTTTTCTTGTAAGAAAAAATTCAGTATGTGATTGTATATTTTCTTTTTCTTCAAAAAAAACATTATCAAATGTTCTTGAAGTTTTAAAAATATGTTTTGTAAACATGATATATGTTGAAGGTAAAGGATTTTGTAAACCTTTTTTTTGTTGTATCATCATATTAAAAAAATATTTATTTCTACCTAATTTATTTAACATATATCTTTCATAATCTAATGTACATGTTTCAATATATTTTTGTAAATATTGTGAATCTTTTTCATAAGAAAATAATTTAAATTTAATAAATTCAATAGAACCTTCATGAAGTTTAATATCTAATAATTGAAAATATATAAATGATTCAATTTGTAATTCTTCAAAATTATATGGTAAATAATCATGATTAATTATAGATAATAATTTTGTTATAGATGGAATTTTTGATATTGTATGAATAATAGCATCCATACGATTTTGAAATTGTGTAGGTTGTTTTTTATCATCTTTTGTTCTTTCAAATAAAATTTCAGAAATACATTTTTTTTCTATGAATGTAGATTTATAATTTCTTGAACGACAAAATATATCATAGAAAAAAGTACAATTATGTAATACTTTTTCAAATAATGTAATTAAAATAAAATTTTTTACAGTATTTGAAGAATTTAAAATTGTTTGAAATTTTATAATATCTAAAATTTGATTCATGTTTTTACTATATTATTGTTTAGGTATACATAAATCTAATGTTGGTATATTTAAATTGACGGGTTTTGAACGTTTTAATCGTAAAGATTCTGTAGCATTATATAATGTTTCACTAGATAATCCAATATTTTTCTTAATATCTTTTAATGGTGATTGTATTGCCATAGTAGGAAATAATAATTTTACGGGGGGATAATCAAAATTAATAATATCATTTGATGATGAATATATATAAGATCTATATTGTTTAATATCTAGAGGTCCACCAAATAATCGTAATAATTCTTTTGGTGGTGATGGTGTTATACATTCTTCATATAATTCTTTATATAATGTACTTAATAATACATGTCTATTCCATCTTGTAGAATCTGATACAGTATAATCACTATATAAATATGCTAAAGAACATTCTGGTGAACAAAAATTTCCTTTACATACATAAATATTTTTATATGTATCATATGTTATAGGTAAATGAAATTTTGTTGTTTTAAATGAATGACAACACCAAAAACATGCAATATTTTCAGAATATTCAATACATTTTATTGAATCTAAAATAGTTTTTAAAATATCTTTTGAAAATCTTGGATTTTCTTGTATTTCTGTTGTTTCTAAAATATCTGAATAATTTAAAGATTCTGCTATAGGATTTATTGTTTCTTCTTGATATAATTTTAAAAAGAATATTATAGGAGTTTCTTGAATATCAAGATTTTTTTTCTTTCTTGGCATTTTCTTTTTATACTTTTTGAATGTTAAAAACGGATTAATTTTTTATAAGGAACTGGTTTTTTAACGCACTAGGCCAATCGATCTAGTGCACGAGCTTTTCTCAAAGCTCACAAGTTTTACTCTCTCTCCAAAATGCCTCCTCCTAAGAAGCCCAAGACTCCTCTCCCCTCCGGCCCCGCAAACTGGGAGCCAGCAGCAAAGGCTGTCAAGGAGGCGTTGAATGAGTGGAATGTATCCATACCAAAACTCCGCAGTCTTTATGTACCGTTTGTTCTTGGACAACTCTCTGCTCTTCCCTCCCTTGCTAGTAAAGCGATGGATACACCCCAGTACCATGAGGGAGGCTGGAAAGAAGTTGGGATAAAGCAAAACATCGACTTTCTCAACCTAATTCGCAACGACCCAGGCGAACTCAAGGTGTTTCTTGGTAAGCTCAAAGTGTACCTCGAAAAGGAGCTTGGAACGCTTCCCCTCCAGCCTCCTCCCTCTCCTCCCCCTCAGCCCTCCCTAGCGGACCAGGGATTCACTCCCTTTCAGCAGCCCTCTTCCCCCGAGCAGCAGCAGCCCCCTCCCTCCTCCTTCCTCCCTCCCTTCTACCAACAGCAGCAGCAGCCCACTTTCACCTCCTCTCCTATGGAGGGTGGCGGTGGTTGTCTTCTCCCCGAGCAGCAGTTTCTCTTCTACCAGCAGCAGCAGCTCTTACTCCAGCAGTTCTTCCCCCCCCAGCCTTCTCCCCTTCCCCCTGATGTTTGTCTAGCTCTCTCTCACTACTACGCAAATTCTTTCGGAAATTCTTTCTGAAATCGTTAAGGCTCTTCCCCCACATTAATGACCAGTCTTGTCCTTTGACCATGGTATGTAAAAGAAAAAGGACCCTTTTATTCGTCTATGGTCGGACAATAAATTGTATCAGCTTTACCCTTTAACAAAAGATCTCTATTCCTCAGACTGGAAGTTGAGATGAGTTTTTGTGTTTTTTTACTTTGAAAAAATATGTAGAAGAATCATATTCAAGAGTTTTCATAAACTTTATTAATGTATCTGTATCTTTTGCAGAAAAAGAACGATAAAAAGAATATGCATTATCTAATTCATCATCTACATTAACAATTAAATCTTTTTGTGGACGTTTTCTTAATGGATGTAAAATTAATTCTGGTATAGATTCTAATTGATAATTTGAATCTTTTGCAGTATGTTGATATTGTAAAACTTGTTTTGATGTTTTTTTTAAAAAAGAACGTATACGTGGAGCATCTCCAATTGATAAAGTAATCATTCCAGTAACATCTGGATATTTACGTATCATAGTTTCACTAACACATGGATTAAATTTTGCATGCATACCTTTTCCTTTATAAGGTATACAACCTGGTTTAATATTTGTACAACGTGTAATAAAATTACGTTTTGTATTTTTTGTAACTCTTGAATATTTAGATGGTAAAAGAAGCCAAAGAACTTTTACGGGATGTTCTAAAATATATACTGACATATAATTAGATTTTGAAGACCACATTTCTAAAGCTTCTTTTGCTAAAAAAGGATTTGGATAAAAGAAAACATTATGATTTGGTGAAATACATCTTGTACCATCACTATTTGGTATACCACGAATTTCATCATTATTTTTTTTAGTAACTAAACGAAATAAAACTGTACCTTTTGGAATTGTTTTAACTAAAAGTTTTGTATTTCTATAAGGAATTTCTTCCATTATTTATTAGCTTCTTTTTGTTTTAATGACTTCGCAAGTTTTTCTTCAAATTCTTTTAATTGTTGTTTTGTTTGTACACATAATGTTTCTGGTATTACAAAAAACATACGTGCAGTCATAATAGAAGTCATTAATAATAATGCATAAATAAAACCAACTAAATTTGGATTTTGTGTTAGACTATTAAATGGATCTGAAAAAATAGGTAATAAATATACGTTTGTATATGGAAGTGTAAACAAAGTATATAAAATAGATATTGGTAATGACCATATAATTCCTTCATATAAAAATGTTACATACGAAGAATTTGATTGTGGACAATTAGAATATAAAGTTAACCATGATAAAAAAAAACCAACAACACATAAAACAAGAAAAAAAAACAAGGATTGTATATATGGATTTTCAAAATGAAACATTTCTTTATAATAAAACATGAGTATTAAATGTTTTAACAATACGTTCAACAGAATCTAATAATTCTTCACGTTGTGTAAAATGAGGTCTTTTTAATTGATGACATTCTTCTATAGATTTCCATTCAATTGCAGATATTTCTTTCTTTTGTGATTCAGAAAATGTTTTTGTTAAATCAATTTCTTCATTTAACAAAGCAATATAATATAAATGTTGATATAATTTATCATTTGTTCCTTTAAATGTTTCTTTTAAAATTAAATTTGAACAGATTGTATAAGAATCTCTTGAAATATTTGTTTCTTCAGAAAATTCACGTATTGAACATTCTAAATCAATTTCTTTATAACATCTTCTACCTTTTGGAAATCCCCATTCAGATTCTTCAAAATAACTTATATCTTTTAATAAACTATTTAAATTTAATTGTAAAAATTTTTCTTTTGATATTTCATAATCTTTTGTTTTATTATCATCTCCCCAATGTTCATTCCATAATTCTTCAAATGATTTTGTTTGTATTTTTTTATGTTCTTCTTGTGTCATATTTGATAATAAATTTTTAATATAATATTCATCATCTACTTCATATTTCCCTCTTAAAAATTCTGTAAATGTCATACTATCTTTTCGTCTTACCATTAAAATCTTATACGTTTCATTTATTGGTAATGTTGGTTTATTAATTAAGATTATTCCGCATGACATAATCGGATTGTTACATATTTTAAATATATGTCCTTTTTTACCACAATTATTGCAAAACATTCTCTTATATTTTAAAAGTTCATTATCTGTATATTTATTTGTTAGAAAGAAAACAAATGGGAGGAACATCAAGTAAAGTTGTTTTACCCGAAGAACCTAGGTTTGATACATCACAAGCGACTGTAACATTAGATAAAGTAGCTGAATTTGAACATACTGCACAAGATGCTGTTCATAAAGCATCTGATGAAGCACAACGTTTATTAGGTCAAAATTCAACATTAACTTATATTCTTTGGTTAATATTCATTGTAATTATTGGTTATCTTATATATGAATATGTTTACATACCATATTTAAAAGATATATTTCAAAGATTTTTTCCAAGTTCAACAAGTTCAACGGGTGCAACGGGTGGAACTGGATATTCTAGTGGACAAGAATATACACCTCCTAATGTTACTGGTTCCTCATATACGGGAGGTTTAAAAGATGGAACAATAATGTCAACAAAACAAACAAGTATATCAAATACAGCAAAACAATATAGTTATCAATTTTGGATTTTTATAAAAGATTGGAATTACAATTTTGGAAAAGATAAATATATATTAGCAAGAAAAAATCCAGCGAATCCTTCTATAATAAATCCACTTATAAAATTACATCCCGTTGATAATGTTTTACAAATTAGTATTTCTGTATATCCTAATGAACAAACATCTAAAAATGATCCAGCACCTTATGAAAATTCAAGTTCAACAGATGATGTTTTCTTATGTGAAGTTCCAAATATACCATTACAAAAATGGGTATCAATAAATGTAAGTGTATCTACAAGAAATTTAGATGTATATGTAGATGGTAATTTATCAAAATCATGTTTATTAAGTGGTATACCAAAACCAATCACAGGTGATACAACATTAAATGAAAATGGTGGATTTTCTGGATGGTTATGTAATGTAGATTTTTCATCAAATTCATTAAGTCCTAGTGATGCACAATCATTTCATACTTCTGGTCCACCATGTAATATACCAGAAATACCATTAAAAGGAACATTTGGATATTTTGATTCATCTGGAAAACAAGTATCAAATTATATATTTTAAAAGAATAATGGAAGATCTTTTAATTATAATAAGTATTGTTTTATTATTTTTTGGAAGTATATATTATTTCTTTGGGGAATCATTATATCCGTCCTTAATTATTAATTCAATAAAAGATGGAAAAGAAGAAACAATAGTAACACAACAACAATCAAGTCAAATATCATTTATAGGATGGATACGTATTGATGATTTTGATTATAAACAAGGGAATGAACGTATAATATTTGTAAAAGGTTCTTCTGATTTATCATTAGCATGTCCATCTTTATCAATTGATCCACATACAAATACTTTATTAGTAAAAGTTGATACATTTGATTCACAACATATTATTCCTATAGATAATATACCTACAAAAAAATGGTTACATTTTGCTTTAACTGTTAATGAACATGATTTAAAAGTTTATATTAATGGTATTGAAAAAGCATATCAATATTTACCATCTCTTATAAAAACAAATAAATCACCAATAGTAGTATCACCAAATGGTGGATTTTCTGGTAGAGTTGTATCATTAAAATATTTTAATAAAGTTTTATCATATGATGAAATACAAACATTATCAAAAAATATACCATCTACTGGAAATGAAACAAATCAAATATTTCCACCTTATTTTGATAGTTCATGGTTTAGATCTTAGTATTTGCATGTAATAAAGATTGTGCTTGTGAAGCTTGTGTTGATGCAGATTTCATACGTTCTTCTTGTGTATCTAAAGTAGTTTTTAATTTTTTTACATGTTTTTCAAGATTTATAACTTTTGTATCTAAATCTTGAACTGTTAAATTTTCTCTTAAACACCATGTATAAGCAACTAAATAAGAAAAGAAAAATAAAATTAAATATAAAATCATTATATATTTATAAAAATGACAGGAATTATAAATGGAAGATTTTCTTTAACAGCAAATGATAAAATTATAAAAGATACATGTTTTCTTGCTAAAAAACCAATTGTATCTTCATCAGAAATTATTGAACAAAAAGATAATTTATTACAATCTTTAACAATTGATGATTATAAAACAAATCCTAGACAAACATTTAATCTTGGTTATATTTATAGTAATGGAACACGATTAAAATATATAGAAAATCGTTCTACATTAAGTATATCACAATCATATAATAATAATGGTGGTCTTGTAACATCAGCATATGAAGGTAATACTTCAATAGATTCAAAATTACCAACTAGTTAATTATACATTGTTCTCCATGGTTCATATTCTTTTTTGTCTGTATCAAATAATAATTTTTTAATATGTTGTACATTTAATTGTAATGGAAAATCTACTGAAATATAAAATTCATATACTTTCATAGTTTCTTCATCTGCAATACGTAACATATTTAATCTTGTTATTAACATTTCAGCACTTCGTATTAAATTACGTACTCCTTCTTCTTTTGATGAATATTCTGAAATTAAATAATTAGATGAATCAGTAGATAAAAGAATATCATCTTTTTTAAATTGTAATCGTTCTAATAAATCTGGCCATACATAATCATGTAAAATAACTTGTTTTTCTTTAATAGTATACCCAGAACATTCAATAATTTGCATTCTATCTTTTAAAATAGGATTTATATATTGTATTTCATTAAATGAAAAAACAAATAAACATTTAGATAAATCAAAATCTATACCAGTAAAATATCTATCATGAAATTGAGAATTTTGTGTTCTATCAATTAAATGTATTAACATATTTGTAATTTCTTCACCATGAGGTGTACCAGAAATTTTATCTAATTCATCAAAATACATAATAGGATTCATACATTTAGAATGCATTAATGATTCTACAATTCTACCACAAATTGAACCTTCATATGTATAAGAATGTCCAATAAAATTTGATATATCAGAAGAACCACCTAAAGAAAAAAATTCAAAAGGTCTACATAAAGCTTTTGATATACCATTTTTTGCTATTGATGTTTTACCTACACCAGCTGGTCCTTTTAATGCTATAACATTACCACCACAATTAGGATTTGTTATCCATTGTGAAAGAATTTGCATAATTTGAGTTTTTACATTTGTCATACCAAATACAGCTTTATCTAATATTATTCTAGATTCTTTTAAAAATTTAGAACATTTATCTTTTCCATGATGTATTGATACTGGTACATTTATAATTTTACCAAATGGTATTTTTAAGAAAGAATCAATCCAATTTTTTAATTTATAATGTTCTCCAGAATCATCTTCTAAAGCTTGAAGTTTTTTCATAACATTTGATTTTATAAAATCAGATACTGGTAATTTTAAAATATGAAATTTTAATGGAATTTCTGGATCATCTGTAAATTTTTTTAAAGATTCCATTGATGTATTTAAAAGAAGTTGTTCTGTTAGTGGTAAACTTCTAAAATAAATTAATTCTTTTCTAGTTAAAAATAAAGAAGGTTCAATCATTTCTTCTAATTTTCTTTTTAATCTTTTTTTAGGGGGAGGATTTTGTGGTTCGGATGAATTTTCCATAGAAGGTAAATTTGACATTTTCTATTCTTATTATGAATAGAATAGTAATTTTAAAGTCTTAATTTAAAAAATAAGAATGGAAGATATTGAAGAAAAACAAGAAGAAGGAATGCCAAATACAAGAATTAATACAGAAGATATAGAAAAAGCAGTAGAAATTGCAAAAGAAATTATTGAAAAAAAAGCAGCGGGTGATCCTTCTATTAAACAAATGATGTCAATTGTTCATAAATTTATACAAAAACAACCAGTAATTTGTTATGGTGGTACTGCAATTAATAATATTTTACCAAAAGAAAAACAATTTTATAATCCAGATATAGATATACCAGATTATGATTTCTTTTCTGAAACTCCACAAGAACATTGTATACAATTATGTAAAAAATTAAAAAAAGCTGGTTTACAAAATATTGAAGCAAAACCTGGATTACATTTAGGAACGTTTAAAGTATTTTGTGAATTTATTGGTGTAGCTGATATATCAGCTATAAATAAAGATTTATTTCGTAAATTATGGAGTGAATCAATTGTTAAAGATAAAATACATTATTCACCACCAAATTTTTTACGTATGAATGTATATTTAGAATTAAGTAGACCTATGGGTGATGTTAGTAGATGGGTAAAAGTATATAAACGTTTAGAACTTTTAAATTCAGAATATCCAATAGAATGTCCTTCTTTATATGGTTCTATATTTGAAGAATCATTAGTACCAAAAATAAAACAAAAAATTGAAGATTTATTAATTAAAGAAAAAGTAATTTTATTAGGATTTAATGGAAGTTTATTACAAGAAGAAAAACAATCATGGAAATTACCATTAGATTTATTAGTTGAAGAAGCTAATGTGACAAAATTAACAAAACAATTAATTGAAATTTTTGGAAAAGGAATTGTTAAATCTAGATCGTATGAAGAATATGCTGAAATTTTACCAGCACATACTGATATTGTTGAAGGAAATGTTTTATTTGTAAGAATTTATGAAACTATGGCATGTCATTCTTATCATGAATTAAAATCGGGATTACATATTGCATCAATACCAACATTATTAAATTTCTTTTTTGGTATGTTATATGCAGATAAAGATTTTCTTCAACATACAACACGACAAAGAATTATTTGTACAGCACAAAGATTAATACAAATGGCAAAAGATTCATCAAAACGTAAATTTAAATTATTAACACCTATAACATGTTTAGGAAAACAAAAAGAATTACTTGATATGAGAAAAGAAAGAAATGAATTATATGAAAAAACAAAATCAAATAAAACATTATTTCGTAAATATTTCTTTTCTTATAAACCTTAAAGTTTATTTAAATCATCAGCAAGATCATCCATTAAATCATCTTGTGGACCTTCTTGATATTTAGCCATACAAATTTCACATAAATAAAATTCCATAGGTTCAATATTATAAGCATCACGTTCATCTAAAATTTCTTTTTCACAATCATAACAATAAATCTCCATTTTTTTCCTTTCTTTATTTTTAGAATAAAAAAATTTCCATTTTCTTTTATTCTGCTTCAATATCTATATCTGATTCCATAAAATCATAATCTTCAAATGGAGAAAGCCATACATCCCATTCATTTTCGGGAATATTATATTCTTTTAAAATATCTTTTGCTTTTTCAATTCGATTTGGATCATGACGAATTTCTGCTAGTTTTTCTTGAATAGAAGCTTTTTGTTCTATAACAATATAACCAGATAGAATATTACATAATCTAGATAGATTACCTTGATGACACAAACCAATATTATCTTCCATTTCGGTAGCTAATATTTTATATAAGTTTATTTTATCATCAGATTGAATAATAAATTGCCAAACAGAATTTAAAACTTTAGAATAGATTCCAATACCTAATTCATAAATGTCAACTTCTTCACAATATTTTACCATCATTTGCCATGCTGCATTTTTAGATAATTTACATTCTAAAATAATTTCACCAGGTGTTTTTAATGTATCTGTTTGATACTCTGGTGGTACTGGAATTTCCAGTATTTTTTTTACTAAACTTGTAACATTATGTACTACAATAGAAGTATGAACGTTTTGTTTATCTTCAACAAATTGTTCTAATAAACGAAGATTTCGTCTTTCAACATGTTGTTGTATTAATTGTTGTCTACGTTGTTGTCTTTCTTGGAATATAATGAGTCTACGTTGTCTTCTTCTTTCTATGGCTTCAAAATCTGCATCATAACCTAATTTTTGTGTTTCTTCTTGAATTTTTAGTTCTAATTCATTAACACTTGTTAAATGTCTAATTTGTTCTTGCCTTAAAAGAAAATTATATTCGTCTCTATCATTCCTATAGTTTCTTTGTAAATTTCTATTATTTTTTTGATTTATATATTTCATTTCAAATCTTCTTACTGTATTAGGTCCCCATAGTTCTTCTTTTTTTTTATGTATTTTACATCTTGTATGATCTCCTACACATAAAACAGAACATTGATTTCCATCTGATTTAATACCAATACATTGCATTTAGTAATTTCTTTTAAAATATTTTTTTAAGAAATTTTAAAAATTCGTTTTTAAACCAATTAAATAAAAACTTCTAATTTTATTTTTATATATTTTTTCAATATTTGGTAATGTTTTTAATCTAAAAAATGTAAAATTACGTGGAACTTTTAAAAAAATATAAGATGGTTTCCATGATTCTTTTAATATTTTTTTTAAAAATAAATCTAAACGTTTTGTTCCTAAATATAAATCAAGTTTATTCATTTCAATTAATTTATAATCTGGTCCACCCCATGGTGCATCAATATATAAAATATCAGTTTTCCAATTATAAATTTTTAAAGAATCACCATGATATAATCGTATATTTTTTAAATCATATACTTTAACATTATTTTTTAATACTTCAAAATTTTCATCTGACATTTCAATAGAATGTACAAGTTTAAAATGTAAACCAAAATTTATTGTATCACCACCTACATTTCCAGTTAAATCTGTAAGTTCTAATTCAGATGGTTTTAATGGATCAATAATCTCACATATATGTTTTAAAATTTGTTGTGAATCTTGTTTTTTTGTTATACTATATTTTCCTTCTTCTGTTAATTTTAATTTCGAAAAATCAATATTCTTTTTATCTGGGAAAAGTTCATTCATTATTAGAAACAAAAGAAAAAAGTTTATTTTTTTTAAACTTGTATTTTTCCTAGTTTATATAAAAGAGGAAGAATAAAAGAAGGGAAGAGAGAAGGGTATGTATTTATTAAATGCAAGTTTTTCTGAAGAAGTCTTTCTAAAATAGTTTCATTTTCTTGATTATCATATATACACTCTATGAGTGTCCTAACTTTTTGTTGAGTAGAGCTAGGAAGAGTGTCAATAAAACAACAAGGAATAGAATACATTTATTTATAGTAAGATTATAAACTTTACTTTAAAAAAATCCGTTTTACTTGTTATAAATAATACAAGTATTACAATTTACTGTAATATTTCCAATTTGTTTTGTTATATTTTCTATTTCCATATCTTCAAGACTTTCAAATAAATTTGTACATAGTATAGAATATTTTTTTCCATCACAATATATAAGTTTATTATATTTTAAACTTTGTAATTTACTTTGTAGAAATTCTTGTAAAGTAGTATATTCTTTTTTTGTAATGTAACAAAACCATATATTATGTTTACTCCAATAAGTTAAACGTTCAACAAATCCATCTATGTATATACAAGGATTTGATGTTTTTTTTTGTAATTTTGTTAGAAATCTATTTTCTTTATATTTTTCATCTTGTAAATCAAGAAATGTAAAATTTTGTTTTAGAAATTCGTCCATTTTTTTTTTAAAATAATTATGAATTAAAAAGACTAATCCGTTTTTATATACGATTTAGTTTTCTAAAACATTCTGAACAATAAAATTTTCTTTCTGTTGCTTCTTTTAATGAATAATAGGAAGAATTACAACCTATTGTAAAACATAGATATCCAATAGGAATTTTAATACGTAAATCTTCTTGTGGTATTTCTTTTTGTTGTTTGTGAAACAAAGATAAAATATATTGTAACATTTTTTTTATAATTTTTTATTAAATCAACATAAAAAAATCCATTTTTTTAAATGTGAAAAGTCGTTCGCTTTATACGAGGAGGAGAGCGGAGAGATGGCTGAGGCGGGGAGTAAGACTCTGGGAAGTAAGAGAGAAAAGAAGAGTCAAGTGCATAAGGATACTCATACTCCGAGGGAGATACGGGTTCAAGCATACGCATTCTTTTAGTTGCTGTTGTTACTGCTATTTGTGCAGATGCTACGGTTTCTTCAGCTGATTTTGCTGCTTCCGCTGCTTCTGCTTCTGCTTCTGCTAGACGCTTCTTTAAAGAGAGTATCTCGTCATCTCTCTCTTTAATAATAGCATCTTGTTTATAAAGTAACGCTTGGATTATGTTGGGGGAACAAAGTATTAGCGCCACGATTTGTTGTTCAACTATTTCACTAGTGGACATTTTTATAACAAATTGTAAATCTTTCTAAAAAAAATCCGTTTTTTATAATAATTTTTTAATTGTAATTTTTGATATGACCGCTAAAATAAATGTCCACCACCATAAAGGAAAAATTGTAGAACCACGTTTACTAACACCAAATGGTTTTATAGAACCTTTTTTTGTAAATACAATAGAAGGTTTTAAATATAGAAAAAATGCAAATAAAAATAAAAATAATGATAAGGTCCATAAAAAAGGACTTTTTCGTAGAAAGTTCTCCATTATCATTTCCTTGCTAAAATTTAAGTGTGAAGAATGTCTTATGTTTTACCTTCAAGAAAAGCATTTTCTGATTTTATTACACGAATATATAAGAATTATCGTGATACATCGGATAAAGAAATAAAAGAAGTTGATTTATGTATAGAACGACAAGGACCAGGGAAAGAATTATTACCTTATCAAAAATTAGTTCGTGATTATTTAATAGCAGAAACACCATATAGAGGTCTATTAATTTATCATGGATTAGGTTCTGGAAAAACATGTTCAGCAATTAGTGTAGCTGAATCATTAATTGATACAAGAAAAATATTTGTTATGTTACCTGGATCATTAGAATCAAATTTTCGTGGTGAATTAAGAAAATGTGGTAATCCATTTTATCAAGAAGAAAATTATTGGGAACTTCGAAAAATTCTAACAGAAAAAGATTATGAACAACCAAAACAATTAGGATTATCAAGAAAATTTTTAGATAAATATATGGAATATTATGTAACTATACCAGAAAAATCATCAAATTTTAAAACTTTAGATGCATTTACAAAAAAGAAAATTGATGAACAAATTAATGATGTAATTGATCAAAAATTTACATTCATACATTTTAATGGTATATCTAAATTAAATATTGATACTATATTTCCACCAGATAAACCAGATTATTTAGATAATTCTGTAATTATAATTGATGAAGTACATAATTTTATAAGATCTGTATTAAATGAATCTGAATTAAAAATGCGTATGTATAATTTAATATATAAAGCTCGTAATTCAAAATTAGTTCTTTTATCTGGAACACCTATTATAAATAAACCTACTGAAATATCTTATTTATTAAATTTAATTCGTGGACCTATTGAACGAGTATCTATACCAACAAAACCTATTTCATGGGATGAAGGTATTATGACAGTATTTTTTCGTAGTTTAACAGATGTTGATACAATAGAATATAATTCAGTTAAAAAGATTATTATGTTAACAAGAAATCCACCAAATTTTGAATCTGTATATAATGAAAAAAATGAACGTATATCTGTAAAATATAATAAAGATTTACCAGAACAAAAAGATATTTTAGAATGGGTTTTATCATGGAAACAAAAATTTATTGAAAAATTTGGTATGGAACTTGGTGATCCTATAAAAGAAGAATTAGAATGTTTACCTACAAAAAAAGAAGAGTTTTATGAAAAATATGTAGATGGTTTAAAAGTAAAAAATGCATTAATGTTTCAACGTAGAATACAAGGTTTAGTATCTTATTTTAAAGGTGCAGATGAACGTTTATTACCAAAACGTATAGAAAGTGAAAAAGAATTAATTAAAGTTGAAATGTCATCAGAACAATTTTTAAGATATCTTGAAGTACGTTGGAGAGAAATTAAACAAGATTCAAGAAGAGGAAGAGGTGGTGATGATAATCCTACTTATAGATCAGCATCAAGATTAGTATGTAATTATGCTTTACCAGGTGAATTAACAGATGAAAATAAAGATGCTTTAAATATATTAGAAGTAATAAAAAAAGATAGAAAACGTTATTTATCAAAAGAAGGATTACAATCTTTTTCACCAAAATTTTTAGAAATATCAACAAGAATTAAAGATTATTGTGGAACAAAACCATTTAAAAATCAATTTGTATATTCTAATTATAAAACATTAGAAGGTTCTGGTATACTTGCATTAATTTTAGAAGAATTAGGATTTCAAGAATATAAATTAAAACATACACAAACTGGTTATATAGAAGATCCATCTATGGATCCTTCAAAACCATCCTATACATTTTTTAATGCTGATTATTCAACTGAATTAGAAAGAGATTTATGTCGACAAATATTTAATGAAGATTATGAAGATGGATTTCCATCTGTATTAAAAGCATCTATAAAATCTAGAATATGTGTATTATTCGGTTCTGGATCAGCAAAAGAAGGTATAACATTAAAAAAAGTACGAGAAGTTCATATTGTAGAATCACAATGGAATCCATCTGATATAGATCAATCAATAGGAAGAGCAAATCGTATATGTTCACATGCAAATTTACCTATGAATGAAAGAACATTTCGTGTACATATATATTTAAGTGTATTTTCACAAAAACAAATAACAGATATTGAAGGACCAAATATAGTTTTAATAAGACGTAATGATATGATATTAAAAAGATATGATGGTGAACCTATTGATACATTCATGTCAACAGATGAATATATGTATGAAAAAGCATATGAAAAAGATCGATTAAATAAAAATTTTAATTTATTATTAAAACAATCTGCTATTGATTGTGAAATTCATAGAAAATTACATTCTAAAAATGGTGAAGTTTTACAATGTATGAGATTTGATACAACAACACAAAAAGAAGATTTAGCATATAATCCATCTGATTTAAAAGATGATCGAGATGAATTTTTTAAACGAAATACTATACGAAGAAAACGTAGATTACAAAAAATTACTATAAAAGGGTTTGAATTAATTTTAGATCCAGATACAAAAGAAATATTTGATGCACAAGCATTTGAAGATAATTATAGATTATTAAAATTAGGTGTAATGGAATCACAACAAATTATATGGTTTAAAATATAAAAAAATGATGTATCCATCAACAAGTGATTATATTCGATTTAAAAAATTAGGAGTTGTTCGTGGATATGGATTAGCTGGTGGTGAATTATCTAGTGGAAAAGATTTAATATCTTCTGTAGTTCCTTCTCAAGGTATTATAGGAAAATTAAAAACAACACGTGAAACATCAAAATATTTAGATTGGAAATCTTCACAAGTTTCAGATTTTATAACATTTAGAGAATATTCTCCACAATCATCAACATTAAAAAAAGATGCTACATTAAAGGAAGATGGAACTATAGATTATAATGATACGACTGAAAAATCTATTTCAAGAGGATTTGGTATACGAAGATATAGAACAGCTTTATGTCCTACTGGAGATTGTATACCTAAAGAAATAGTTACAAAAGTAATAACAAAGTATTAAAATATATTTTAAAGATTTAGTTCTTTGAATAATAATAAGATGCCAGGTGGATTAATACAATTAGTAAATAAAGGTGCACAAGATCAACTTGTGACTGGACAACCTTCCTTTACTCATTTTAAATCTATGTATAAACGTCATACAGAATTTGCTATGGAACATTTCCGATTAGATTTTAGAAGTTCAAATTTAGATTTAGGAACTTTACCTAAAAGTATGAGATTACGTGTTGATAGAAATGCACAATTAGTTCATGATATGTATGTTCATGTAACATTACCAGATATTTTTTCACCAGTACGTTCTATTCCAATAAATACAAAATCTGAATTAGCACCAGATGCAAAAGCAATAGGATATGAATTTCGTTGGATACGTAATATAGGATATAATATGATACGTTCTGTATCTATATTAATTAATGGAACAGCTGTTGTTACACATACAGGGGAATGGTTAAAATTATATTCTTATATTACACATGATTCAAATCGTAGAAAAATAATAGATGAAATGGTTGGTAATATTCCAGAATTATATGATCCAGCAAATGCATTTCGAAGACATAATCAGTATCCACATGCTATTACTGGAATAAAAAATGCTGAACCATCTATTTTAGGAAGAAATTTAGTTATACCTTTACATTTTTGGTTTTGTGAAAATATTGGACAAGCATTACCATTAATAGCATTACAATATTCAGAAGTTGAAATTGTTGTAGAATTCGCAACAATATATGATTTATTTACAATTCGTGATATTCGTCCAAATTCTCCAACATTTGGAAAAAGAATTAAACCAGATGCTACAGCTGAATTATCAATAACTAATTTTTTAAGTGTTCCATTAATTAATGCAAGTCCAACAATTTCAACATTAACAACATGGTCATTAAATCCATATATAGAAGCAAATTATATTTTTTTAAGTGATACAGAACTTATAAATTTAGCAAAAAGTGATACTTCCTTTATAATTCGTGATGTACGTTTTTTAAATACACGTGGTTTATATGGTGGTGGTAATGATGTAGAATTAACATTACATAATTTATGTACAAGAATTGTATGGGTAACACAAAGATCAGATGTTGAAGAATTAAATGGTTATGATAATTATACAAATATAGCAGAAGATTTATATTCTTCTTTTTTTTCAACAGAAGGTATGAAACCATGGTATACAAGTGGAAGTTCAATTGGACAAAATCAATCATCACATGATATAGTTATAGATGGAACTATATTATTAGATGGAGCAGAAAGATTTACAACAAAACCATCTGATTTTTTTCAATATCAATCAAATTATAAACATACTACTGGAAATCCTATAAAGGGTATATATTCATATTCGTTTGCATTAGATCATACAGAACAACCATCTGGACATATTAATGGTTCTATGTTTAATCGTACATTATTACGATTAACATTACAATTACCACCTTTTACAACACAAACACAAACAAATCAAGCATGTATAATAAAATCAACAGTATTAACACAAAATCCTATTCAAGTTCAATCAACATCAACATTTAATCGAGATAATGTATTAACAATAATATCAAAACCAGATTTACAAGTATATGAGTATACATATTCAGTAAGATCATATGTTGAATCTTATAATTTTTTAAGAATAGCACGTGGGATTGCCAACGTAGTCTTTTCTTCTTAAATATTAAGAATGAGTGAAGAAAAAATAGGTTTAAAAATTTTAAATGTTACATATGGTGTAGATACGAATAGAATTGATATAACAAAAGAAATTCAACAACAAGTACAAGATGGAGAATTAAATTTAACAGTAGATTCAAATACATTTGGAATTGTTGATCCAGCTCCAGGTGTAAAAAAAAGTTTAAATATACAATATTCAGTTAATGGTGGAAAACCTATAAATTTATTAAAAGATGATGGTGAAGTTGTAACATTAAGTGCACCAACACCAAAAGATAAAAAACCAAATCATGGACAATTTTTAGCAGTAACAATAGGTTATTTTATACTTGCATTTGGTACAGCATTTTTAGCAAATTCTATTTATAAATTAAGTTTAGAAGGATTTTTTGGTATGAATTATCAATTTGTTGGTTATATATTATCTGGTATAATTATTGCATCTTCTTTAGGATTAGCATTTTCTGATAATGTTGGTATAATTGGAGCAATAACTTCTTTATTTGGTCATTATATATGGATTTTATCTATAATATTTGGATTTTCATTTTTTTATTTTGTTTATAATTTTAAAACATTAGTACAAACTCCTTTAATTCTTCCAGAAATTACAAAGTAAAAAAATTTTCTTACTTTCGTTTAGAGATCTGAATCTTTAAATTGTCCAACTCCCCAATATCCTTGAAATTCTTCATTTTCTTCATCATAAACACGTTTTGTAGTATCTCCAACGAGATATTCCTTTCCATTAATTGATGCATTTTCCATATCTTCATCATTTAGGTGGGGAGGACCAGTAACAAGTTTTTGTTGTTTTGTAAGATATATACCTGGTTTATTTGTTTGTGAGAGACCTTTCAATTCTTTCAATTGTTTATAAGTTAATTCAGTAGGTTCTACTGGTTTAGGAGTTGTTTCTTCAGATGGTTTACCACCTCCTCCAATCAAAGGTTTCATTGTATTGGAGAATGTTTGCATATGTTCTTCAAGAGTACTAGCTTTATATTGTTCTGAGGTTTGAGTATTTACATATTCAGAAAATTTTGTTTTAAATTTGTCATCCCATTCAATAGTTTCAGTATCAAATATTTCTTTCAATTGTTCACTAAGTTTTTTAGTTAATCTTGGTAAATTCTTTTCAACTTTTTCAGCTTTTTCAGCCTTTTCAGCCTTTTCAACTTTTTCAGACTTTTCAGCCTTTTTAGTAGGTTTTGTTTCATTAAGAATAGAAGATAGTTGTGTAACAATAGTTTCTAGTGTATCTTTGATTTTTTGAAGTTGTTGCTTTTCTGCCATTTTTTTGTTAAATCTGGTTTTGGGATTTTTTATACTTTTTTTAAAAAATAAAAAACAGTAAATCCGTTTTTATATTTTTTTTATTCAAGGTCAAAACTAGAAGAACGTGAACGATTGGGTGTTTCGGGAGGTGTTTCAATTAGTTCTTGTGCTGCAAGATATGCATCATAGTCATTAGGCTCATCCATTTGAATTTGAATGTAAAGAATTATAATGATAGAATTTGAAAGATAAAAAAAATCCGTTTTTATTGAAAGAAATTAAAAAGAATAATTATATAAAAAAATGGGAGATACAGAGAATGCAAAAGTACAATTACGTGAATATTTATCAACATTATTAATTCCAAGAATATCAGAAGGATTTTGGAGTATTTATGAAAGTTCAAAAAAATTATGTGAACAAAATAAACAACCTTTAGAAACTTTAAGAACATTTCAAAATTTATTAACAAAAATTCCAGAATGGACAGAAAAAACATTATCAGAAGAAGTTGAACGTATTATGAAAGTTTCAAAATGTACATATATGGATGATTTATTAATGGGTGTATTTTTATCTTATATGAAATCATTTGCATCATTACAATATAGAGGATCATCATCACAAATTAAAGTAGATTTTGAAAGACCAAATATAACAAAATTTATACATGAATTATATAAACATTCAGCAAGAAAATTATGGCAATCTGCATATTTATTTAAAACAAATATACCTTCTGAACAACAAGCAAAAAATAGACAAGAAATTGAACAAATTATTTATAAAACTTTAGATGATGTTATACGTGCATTTTTACCATGGGAAGTTATTGCAAAATCTTATTTTTCAGAACCTCCTCAAGAAGTACAAGCACCGCCATCAGTAACAAAATCTGTTATTTTTGAAGATATTCCAGATTCTGATACAGATTCTGAAGATTCTGAAGTAGATCAAAGACCACGTAGTTTATCTTTAGGTGAAGACTTAGATATTTCAGCATTAGAATTAAAAGAAGAAGAAGAAACAGAAAAAGAAATTAAAATACCAGAAATAGTAGAAATAGATCCATTAGATGAAATTCAATCAAAACTTGGTGAAGAGACACTCGTTTTAAATTAATATAATTTTATATAGAAACTTTATAAAAAAATGAATCCTTTATATATTGTAATAATTTCAGCATTAGTATGTTTTATTTTATATGTAATAGATAGACGTATGAAAGAAGAACCAATAGATTGGTTAACAGCTATGAAATTATCTAGTATAGGTTCTTTAATAGCTGGTGGTGTATCATATTCAGTAGGAACAGAAGAAATTGCAGAAGTTGTAGAAAAAGTTGTCGAAAGTGTAAAACCAGAATTATCTCAAGAAATGTTTGTTGGTGTTCCTACTTTCTAAAAAACTAAAGTATTAATAAATGAATTGGTTTTATACATTAGTTACAATTTTTGCAGTTATAAGTATTGCAATAAATATTTATATTCTTGTATTTGAAATTCAAGAAAGATTTAAATGGACATTTCTTTTATCAACTTCATTAGGTATATTCTTTGGATTTTTTAGATTATATACTATTTATGGAATGAAAAATTAATTTAAATTATTCAATAATTAATGGAATTTCATCTAAAGGACATTCACCAAGAAAACAATCTAAAGAAGAAATTTCTTTATGTGGAATAGCATTTTTAGCATATTTAGCAATTGCTTTATATAAAGTAAATCCAGGATATCTATCAAGTTTTGGATTTTTTTTACAAAATAATAATGAGTTTGTATCTACTGTTAACCATTTTATAAATAATTTAAATACAGAATAATTTTGATATTCTGGATGTTCGGGTCCTTCTGGATAAATATCCCAAAATAATGCTGTTGCTAATCTTGTTAAATCAAAAGAAGGATTTGGTTTAATATGTGGAATTTTTGATGTATAAAAAGGATGACAATTATATTGTCCACCAGCTTCTTCAGTAAAATCAAATTGATCACTCATAAATAATTTAGATTCTTTCATACCTTCTAATTTTATAGAACCTATACCTCTATCAAAATCTATAATTTTTAATAAATATCCATATGTTGGTAATTTATATATTTTTCCTTCATATGAATAATATAAAAATTCTTTTGATGTTTGAATATACATAATATTATTTCCATGCAAATCATTATGAGTAAATGCAAATGTATGTTGAGCATATGTTAATGCAAAAATAATTTGTCCAATCCATGCAAGATGACATTCATGATTTGAATTTTTTAATAATTGATATAATGTTCCTTCTAATTTTTCCATTCTAGTAATTTGTACTGGAACATTTTTAAAAATAGCCCATGCAAAAGGTATATCTTCTGAATCTTCATCTTCTGAATCAAGAGATCCGCTATAAGATGATAAAGATTCAATATCAAATAATTCTGTTGTAGATATTGATTCTGTATCTGAATCTTTTGTATCAGATTGAAAAATAGGTGTCATTTCTGCGGGATATGCTTCAATAAATTCAGTAGGAAGTTCTTTAAAAGAATCTAATTCTATTGATTCACCTAATTGTAATTTCATTCTTGCTTTTCTAGAATATTCA
>Ga0114979_10000728_pt1 | contig 21736 bp, 24 predicted proteins | sample S_140625_EF_Meta_FD_87315 | JGI IMG/M metagenome (GOLD analysis project Ga0114979, IMG submission 87315) | Freshwater microbial communities from Lake Simoncouche, Canada to study carbon cycling - S_140625_EF_MetaG | ecosystem: Environmental > Aquatic > Freshwater > Lake | place: Lake...
ATACCGAGCACGGGCATGCCCTTGTTTGCCGCATCGACGACCGCGCTCATGATGGGTGAATGGGCGGCAATTGCACCACAACGCAAATAGTCCCCGTACGAGAAACCGCCGGGGAGGACGATGGCGTCGACGCCGTGCAGGTCATGGTCGCCGTGCCAGAGGGAAACGGGGTCACCGCCAGCAAGTTTGATCGCGCGCAATGCGTCGCGGTCGTCGAGCGACCCAGGGAACGTGATGACTCCGACGCGCACGTTAGTCGGCCACGCGAATCGAGATGACGTCTTCGATGACGTCGTTCGACAGGACGTCTTTCGCGACCTCGTTGATGTGCTCAAGCAGTTTCGGTGTGACCTCGCCATCAATCGTGATCTCGAACCGTTTGCCGATGCGAACGTCAGTGATTTCTCCGTCGCCAAACCGTTGCAGGGCACGTGCCGTTGCCTTTCCAGCGGGGTCGAGCAGAACTTCTTTCGGCATTACCTCGACAATGACCTTCGACACTCTCACTCCTCGACTGATGGACGAATTCTGCCTTCAGTCTATTCGCGCGCATCACGCCCGACGTGAGCCCTCGCGGTGGCCGCCGTTATTCGACCGACGTAAGCCGCGAAATGAGTTCGCGGTATCGATCCGCCGTCTGCGTGACGATTTCATCCGGCAATACGGGCGGAGTTCCGGTCCTGTCCCAGTTCTCCAATAGCCAATCGCGCACGATCTGCTTGTCAAAGGATTCGAGCCGGTTCCGCCCACCAGCGGCATACGCAACGGCATCCCAGTAACGGCTCGAGTCAGAGGTGAGGACTTCGTCGCACAACGTCAATTCGCTGGTGTCGCGATTGCGGCCGAATTCGAATTTTGTGTCGGCAAGAATGAGTCCTTTGGCCTCGGCGATGTCGCTTGCTCGTCGGAAGATTGCGAGGCTCGCATCACGAAGTTCGCGAGCGGTCTCCGCGCCAACGATTTCGACGGCCTGCTCAAAGGAAATGTTCTCGTCGTGTTGCCCGAGCGGCGCCTTAAATGCGGGGGTAAAGATGGGCTCTGGTAGTCGGTCACCGTTCGACAGTCCGGCGGGAAGCGGGATTCCGCACACGGTTCCAGAGTCCTGGTATTCGACCCATCCGCTTCCAGTGAGGTAACCGCGGACGACACATTCCACGGGAAGCATGTTGAGTGTGCACACGACCATCGCGCGGTCGGTGACTTCAGCAGGCGCATCAATTTCCAGAAGATGATTGGGGAATTCGGCCAACTGATCGAACCACCAGCGAGAAAGCCGAGTCAGGAGCGCACCCTTGCCGGGGATACCGGGTTCGAGAACATGGTCGAAAGCGGACACCCGATCGCTGGCAATCAACAGCATCGACGGCGAGGACTCGAGGCTTGATTCCGTTTCAGGAATGTACAGATCGCGGACTTTTCCGGAATAGACGTGACGCCACCCCGGAACAATCATTCGGCGACTCGTTCGGCGATGTCGGTTCGGAAGTGCGAACCATCGAGCGTGATGCGATCGAGTGACATGTAAACGCGCCTACGCGCGTCGGTGAAATTGGCACCGCGCGCGATGACAGAGAGCACCCGTCCGCCGGTCGACACGAAGCCGTCACCGTCTCGCGCTGTTGCCGCGTGCGCGATGGACACACCAGGAACCTCGAGCGCGTCGGCCAGTCCCAGAATCGGCTTTCCTGTGAGTGGTGATTCGGGATAACCCTCGCTCGCGAGAACGACGGCCAGCGCGACATCATCCGCAAAGACCGGTTCGGGGACGGAGGCGAGTCGGCCCGTCGCTGTTGCCAGAAGCAGCTCAGCGAGCGACGACTCAAGGAGTTCGAGAACGACCTGGGTTTCTGGGTCGCCGAATCGCGCATTGAATTCGATGACTCGAACGCCCTTGGACGTGACGATCAGTCCGCAGTACAGCAGCCCGACGAACGGGGTGCCCCGACGCGACAATTCGCGAATCGTCGGCTGAGCGACTGTCTCGACGATTTCATCGACGAAACCTTCCGGCAACCACGGAAGCGGCGAATACGCGCCCATGCCGCCGGTGTTCGGGCCTTCGTCGTTGTCGAAGACGCGCTTGTAATCCTGCGCGGGTGATAGCGGAATGACCGCGTCCCCGTCCGACAGAACGAACAGCGACACTTCTTGCCCGTCGAGGAATTCTTCAATAAGGACTGGGCCTTGGTGAATGAAGAACTCGGCGTGATCGCGGGCCGCAGTGCGGTCATGAGTCACGAGCACTCCTTTACCCGCCGCGAGTCCGTCGGCCTTGACGACATAAGGGGAACCGAATTCGTCGAGCGCCGATTCGACCTCCACCATCGATGTCGCCGACATTGATCGACCGGTCGGAACGCGGGCGGCGTTCATGATTTCTTTCGCAAATTCCTTCGAGCCCTCGATTTGGGCGGCAGCCTTATCGGGACCAAAGACGGGGACGCCGACCGCGCGAAGAGCATTCGCAACGCCGGCGACGAGAGGCGCCTCGGGGCCGATGATCACGAGTTCAACACCCTGTTCCGCAGCATAATCAGCGATGAGTGGACCATCCGTCGTATTGAGCGACACCGTCTCGACCACATCGGCAATTCCGGCGTTTCCGGGGGCAACCACAATCTCGTGAGCGGTCGAGTCACGCAGCAGGGCGTTGACGATGGCGTGCTCACGGGCACCGGACCCAATCACGAGTATCTTCACGTGAAAACCCTACCTTTGCCGCTGCTAGCGTGTTGGGCGTGCCCCTTCCCCAAATCGATTCCACGCGCGGCCGAGCCGCTATCTCTCTGGTTCGAGGTGGCTCTGCCGATCGCGACGCGACAGCGGTCGCCGTGAGGTTCGTCCTGCAGGAATTCGGCCGAATCGCTCCCGGCAAATCTGTCGAGGTGCGAGTACCCCCGCACGGGGCGGTTCAGATTGTCGAGGGGCTCGGTCACACGCGAGGGACACCGCCGAATGTCATCGAACTCGATGCCTCGACGCTTGTGGCGCTCGCGGTAGGAGACGAGTCGTGGGATGCGGCCGTCAATCGCGGCGCAGTCCGCGCGTCGGGAACCCGTGCGACCCTCGTCGAACTCGTGCCCTTGCCTGCCCTGCGAGAATAGGACCATGCCGAAAACCGATGTGACCATCCGCCGTGCCCCACGAATCTGGTCATTCATGTTGACCGGGGCGTTCGTAGGACTTGTTGTTGCCGCCATCATCACGGTGGCAACTCCTGTCGACCAGGCCGTCGGAGTCATGCCGACGTTCGGATTCTTCGCGCTCTTCGGATTCGCCATCGGACTGATTCTTGGCGGCTTGGTTGGGGTATTCCTCGATCGGTTCACAAAAACGTCACTGGGCGTCGCTGAGATCACCGAAACAAAAGAACGCCCATCGAAGTCGCGGAAACCCCGAAACTAGGACGACTGGTTTTCTTCGACCCAGCGCAGATATTCGGGAGTGACTGTTCCCGTCACGTAATCGCCCGAGAAGCACGACATTTCGAGTGCTGACACGGCGCTTCCCTCGAGGATGGCGCTCTGCATATCGGCGACCTCTTGATAGATGAGGTGGTCGGCGCCAATCTCGCTGGCAATTTCGGGAATTTTGCGACCCGCGGCTACGAGTTCTGCCCTGCTCGGCATATTGATTCCGTAGACATGGGGGAAACGAACCGGCGGTGCCGCCGACGTGAACGTCACCGAGTTCGCGCCAGCGTTCCGCGCCATGTCTACAATCTCGCGTGAGGTCGTGCCGCGCACGATTGAGTCGTCGACAATGAGCACGTTCTTGCCCTTGAATTCTGACGGCATCGCGTTGAGCTTTTGCTTGACGCCCTTTCGGCGTTCTTCCTGGCCAGGCATGATGAACGTTCGACCGACATAACGGTTCTTATAGAAACCCTCACGGTATTCGATCCCGAGCTTTCGAGCGACCTGCAATGCAGCGGGACGCGACGAGTCCGGAATCGGCATCACAACATCGATATCGCCAGCGGTCGCCCACTTCGCGATGGTGTCGGCGAGGCGGTCACCGAGACGTAACCGCGCTTCGTAAACCGAAATTCCATTCATGACCGAGTCGGGTCGCGCAAGGTAGACGTACTCGAACGAGCACGGTATTAGCACGGGGTTTGTGGCGCACTGGCGCGACACCATCTCACCGTCTTGCGAGATGAAGAGGGCTTCGCCGGGCTCGACATCTCGAACGATTTCGTAACCGCCGGCCTCGAGTACAAGCGATTCGCTGGCCACCGCCCACTCGGCTCCGACAAGCCCAGCATTACGCCGACCCAGAATCAGCGGGCGAATACCGAACGGGTCGCGGAATGCGAGTAGACCGTGACCCGCGATGAGGGCGATTGCGGCATACGATCCCTCGACCCGCTCGTGCAGCCGGGCGACGGCATCAAAGACGTTGTCGGGCGAGAACTTTTCGATGGTCGTTGCGGCCTGTAGCTCGTGTGCGAGCACATTGACGAGAAGTTCGGTGTCGGAATTCGTGTTGAGGTGACGACGGTCATCCTCGTTAAGTTGTTTGGTCAGTTCCCGCGTGTTCGTGAGGTTCCCGTTGTGAACGAGGATGATTCCGTAGGGGGCGTTGACGAAGAACGGCTGTGCTTCCGATTCACGATTCGCGTTGCCGCGGGTCGCGTAGCGAACGTGACCGAGTCCGACATTCCCGAGCAGTCCCCGCATGTCACGTGTTCGGAAGGCTTCGCGAACTTGACCCTTCGCCTTCGCCATGTGAAGGGTCGTGTCCTCGCAGGTCGCAATACCGGTGGAGTCTTGCCCGCGGTGTTGCAGAAGCGCGAGAGCGTCATAGACCTGTTGATTGACGGCCGTGGAGGAGACGATTCCGACGATGCCGCACATGTCGAGAGGGTCTCCTTTGGCTGGGTGTCGATGCCCATCGGCTTCGCTTCAATACTCTCACATCGAGCAGACGACGAGGTCGATAGAATTGCCCAATGACGGCGTCCAATTCATATTCCGCCGCCGGCGTCAACACCGAAGCGGGCGATAAGGCCGTCGAGCTCATGAAAGCAGCCGTATCCGCGACGCACGGACCCGACATCCTCGGCGGTGTTGGCGGCTTCGCCGGGCTCATGGATGTGTCGTTCCTCAAAGATTTCCGCCGCCCGATTCTTGCAACGTCGACTGACGGCGTCGGCACCAAGGTCGCCATTGCCCAAGCGCTTGACGTTCACCACACCATTGGTCACGACCTAGTCGGCATGGTCGTCGATGACATTGTCGTCGTTGGAGCGAAGCCCCTGTTCATGACCGACTACATCGCATGCGGCAAAGTCGTCCCCGAGCGCATCGCCGACATCGTGCGTGGAATCGCCGAAGCGTGTGCGCTGACCGGAACGGCGCTCGTGGGTGGCGAGACGGCCGAACACCCCGGACTTTTGGGCGAACACGACTACGACGTCGCTGGCGCGGCCGTCGGTGCGGTCGAAGCGGACGAGATGTTGGGCGCCGAGCGCGTTCAGCCCGGCGATGTCGTCATCGCGATGGCATCGAGCGGTCTGCACTCGAACGGGTATTCGCTCGTGCGCCACATCGTTGCGAACCGCAAGCTGGCGTTTGATTCGACGGTTCCCGAATTTGACCGTGTCCTCGGACTGGAACTGCTCGAGCCGACCCGCTTGTACACCACACCGCTGTTGGACTCGCTTGCCGACCACCCCGGCACGATTCACGCACTGAGTCACGTCACGGGCGGGGGAATCGCCGCCAACCTCGCTCGCGTGTTGCCCACGGGGATGTGGGTCGATCTGGATCGCTCGACGTGGAGTCCGGCACGCGTCTTCCGTGTTCTCGTGGACTGGGCGGGGGATTCACTCGAATCGACGGAGGGCACCTGGAACCTCGGTGTCGGAATGCTCGCTGTCGTGTCTCACGAATCGGCCAGCACATTGACCCGTGAATGGACGAACGCCGGAATCGATTCCTGGGTTGTCGGTCACGTTTCGGATCGCGAACACTCGTTGGACGGGTATGTCACGGGCGCTAAGGGAGTCGACGGCGGAGCCGTGCGACTGGTCGGGGCTTACGCCGACTGAACCTCGTCTGCGTCGTCGATGTCATCGCCGGTGTCGGTATCGGAACTGGTCGATGCCGGTGACGCATATTCCGGCCACTTCGCCAGATCTTCGTCGAGACGCGGGTTTACCCCGAGTTCCGATTCGAGCTTGGTCAGGTCGGTGTCGGGACTGAAGTATTTCAGTTCGCGCGCAACCTTGGTGTGCTTCGCTTTTTGACGGCCGCGGCCCATAGTGGACCCCTTTCCCTCACACATTTCGCCTCACCGGCGATCGTCGTGTCCGGGGCGTCAGACGTTCAGAATATCACGACCCGAGCAGCGCGATGGCGGAGATATACCCAAGCGCTGCCACAACTATCCCTCCGACGACGTGCGACGTCACCATGATCGCGCCGATCCGCATTTCACGACGTTCGATGTGTTGGGCCGCCACGACGGTCAGAGTCGAAAACGTGGTGAGCCCGGCCGCGAAGGCGAGAACGAGAGACGTGATTGTCCAGTCAAGTGCGTGGGCCGCAAACGCACCGGCCGCAATGCCGACGGCGAGGCTTCCCGCCCCGTTGACTGCAATCAAATCCCGCGACCACACGCCGGGACGGACGACCGTCATTACGCCGAATCGAGCTAGTGCACCGAGTCCGCCCGCCACGATTTGGGCCAGAACCCACCAAGCGTCGATCATGTCGCCGCCGAGCCGCGCGCGCCGAGCCGGAGCCCAGCAATCGCACAGACGAGACCCACAATGATGGACACGACGGCGTAGGACCCCATCGCGACGAGTGGAACGACTCCATGGCGAACAATCGGTAGCGCGACGTCGAGCGAAATCGTGGACAGGGTCGTGAAAGCTCCGAGAAATCCAGTTGTAACTCCGAGGCGCACCCAGGTGGGCGCTGACGACATGCGCCGAGCGACGAGATACCCCAGCACGAATGAACCGACCAGGTTGACCACAAGTGTCGGGTAAGGCCACCAGTAATCGTCAAATCGTCCCGCAACAAGAGCGATACTGATGCGCGCTGCGCTACCCGCAATTCCACCGACAAAAACGGCTAAAACGGGCTTCAGTGACGTGTGCACAATCGCCAGCGTACTCGTGTCGGTAGCCCATAATTTGGCGGTTAGGCTTGTCACACGACGCCAAAGGAGTGCCCGTGTCAGTAGTTCCGCTCTTCAGTCACGATGACCATCGGGGCGAGGTCGTTGAACGCTGGGGCACGAAGGCCTGGACCCAGTCGTCGTCGTGGTGGAAGCACCTCGACGCCATTGGCCGCGATGCGTTCCTCGCCGAAGGTGTAGCCCTCAAGGCCGCATATTTAGGCGCGAAAGACGCCGCGTTAGCCGTAACGGACTCCGCCGTCGTTGCTCTTGTCCTTCGTCACCGGAACTGGATCACACAAGGTTGGGGTGGAATCGAGCCCACCGCCGACCAATTCATTGGCCTAGGGAACATGTATGTCGCAGACGAGCGCTTCGCTCGTCATTACGGCGGAGTTGACGGTGCTCGCTTTGTTCGCGACGCGATCGTCGCGTGGGTCGCCGCAACGCCACAGTCTTCGGAGTCATCCAGCACACGCCACCGTGCAGCTAAAGGAACGAAAGCGTGAACCGTCTCGCCATATTCAGCCTCAGGAACCGAGCGCTCATCGCCCTGGTCACGGTTGTGGTTGCGATTTTCGGCGGCATCGCGATGTCGCTTCTCAAACTCGAGTTGATTCCCTCGATTACGTTTCCGCAACTCGTTGTGGTCACGAACTACCCAGGTGCATCTCCTGTCATTGTCGAGAAGGAAGTTTCGACCCCGATTGAGACGGCGATTCAGGGAGTCAACGGACTCGAATCGACGACCGCGACATCGCAGAATGGTCTTTCTCAAATCACGGCGGCGTTTGCCTACGGCACGAGTCTTGAATCGGCGGAACAAAAAGTTCAACTGGCAATCAACCGGATTTCAAGCCTGCTACCGGCTGGAATCGAGCCGCAGGTGATCGCCGGGTCATTTTCGGATATCCCGGTGCTTCAATTGGCGGTGACGAGCGATCTTGCTCCCGATCAACTGAACCAAGCCTTGAAAGACATCGCGGTTAAAGAACTGACCAAGTTGGATGGGGTTCGAGCCGCTGCGGTGTTTGGCGCTAACGGTGAACACATCGCTATCGTTCCCGACGATAAAGACTTGGAACGGCTCGGATTGACGACCACCGACATTCAGACCGCACTGCAGACCGCCGGAATTCGAATCGGTGCGGGCAGCGTTATGTCCGCCAATGGCGAACTGTCAATTGTGTCGGGAACTCCTCTCGCGAGCCTCCGTGACATCCGCTCAGTCCCCGTCACGATTCCCTATAAGCCGGCGGCAGTTACCGTGCCGAAAGTGCCCGATTTTCCGACCATCGCGGTAAGTCCCCGATTGGCTGGGGATTGGAGCCTGGACGAATTGAACGGCGGAGAGTGCATCGAGCCCTACGACCCCGGCATGACCCCGGCTTCCTACACCGTCGTGCATTGTGACACCGCGCACTCGGCTCAGCTTGTTCGCGTTGGAGACCTCCGCACCGACGCGGGCATTCCGATTTACCCCGGGGATGCCGCAATTGGTCCTGTCGCAATGGGCGAGTGCATTTCATCGGGAGTCATCTCGGCGACTGCAAAAGCGGCCTACCCGTTATTGACCACCGCCCCTTTGTTGACGACAGATTTCTTCTATCCGACGAGCCAGACCCAGTGGAACAAGGGGAACACGTTCTATTACTGCATTGCGCACAGCTTCTCTGCTGGCCCCGTCACGGAAAGTGTCGCTGGCAGCAGGGTGAACACCGTTGTACCCGCCGCGCCAGCAATCCCCGGATCGTCCGCGACCGGCTCGTCGGCTTTTGGTTCGTCCGGTGCGCCGACAATCCCGACGACCCGCTCGGTCACCACGATTGGTGAACTCTCGCGAGTGTCCATTCAGCCCGATGTCATCACGTCCATTTCACGGGTCAACGGCCAGCCGTCGCTGACTCTTGCCATCACGAAACGTGCCGATGCGAACACGGTTGACGTGTCCCGCGCGGTTGTCGCTGCTCTTCCCGCCATCACTGACCTGCTCGGTAACGGCACCGAATTTACGGTGGTCTTTAACCAAGCGCCGTTTATCGAAAAAAGCATTGACTCGCTCGCAGTTGAAGGCCTCCTTGGGCTGATCTTTGCCATTATCGTGATTCTCGTATTCCTGATGTCGATTCGATCGACTCTCGTCACCGCAGTATCAATCCCGACGTCGCTGCTACTCACGTTCATTGGGATGTGGGCGAGTGACTTCTCGCTCAACATCCTCACTATCGGCGCCGTCACTATCTCAATCGGTCGAGTAGTCGACGACTCGATTGTGGTCGTGGAGAACATCAAGCGGCACCTGTCACTCGGTGAAGAGCGAATGGACGCTATTCGCACGGCGGTGAAAGAGGTCGCCACCGCGGTCACCGCCTCGACTATCACCACGGTTGCCGTGTTCCTGCCACTAGCGTTCGTGGGCGGTTTGTCCGGCGAACTATTCAAGCCGTTTGCCGTGACCGTGACCATCGCCCTTGTCGCGTCGTTGTTCGTGTCGCTCACGATTGTCCCCGTGCTCGCCTATTGGTTCCTTGGAGACAAGAAGCCGAAAAAGACCACGTCGTCAAAACCAGCCAAGCCGGTCACGTCGGGATCGGAAGACAACGACTACCTGCAACGCGGATACCGCCCCATTGTCCGTTGGACCGTCACGCACCCGCTCGCGACCATGCTCATCGCAATCCTCACACTGGGCGGGACTCTCGCCCTCGCTCCGCTGATGAAGACGAACTTCGTCGGGGGAAGCGGCCAGTCAACGATTACTCTGACCCACTCGACGCCAGGCGGGCTCACGCTCATGGACCGTGCTGCGGTCGCCGAAGACGTCGAAGCGAAACTGCTGGACTACCCCGGAATCGAGACCGTCCAAACATCGATTGGTGGCGGAAACGGCTTCGCGGCCTTCAACGGCCAGGCGGGGAACATCATTTACCAGATCACTATCTCGGACGCGGTGGACGCTGATCTCGTCCGTGCTGAAGTCACGCGTGACTTGGAAACCATTACGGACACGGGCGAAATTGTGTCGGCTCAGGGTGGTGCGTTTGGTTCACAGACCATAGACATCACGGTGAAAGCCCCGTCGGAAGAGACGCTCACCGCGGTTACCGCAGCCATCGCCGCGGCAATCACCGAGACGAAAGCCGCCGACAGCGTTACGACGTCGCTCGACGACACGCAGTCCTACATTTCGATTTCCATCAAGCGGAAAGAAGCTGCGCGTTACGCGCTGTCCGAGGTTCTGATCGGACGGACACTGTCGGGACTCATTGCCCCCAGCGCGATTGGTCAGGTTGTGATCGACGACGTCACGATGGACCTTATTGTCGAAACGAAGAATTCGCCAGACACCCTGCGTGAATTGCGCAACTACAAGCTCACCACGCCTCTCGGCGCCACGGTGCTTCTGTCCAAGGTGGCCACCATCGGGATAACCGAAACCGCTGCGTCGCGCACAACCGAACGTGGCGTCCTGTCGGCGTCCGTTGCGGTCACGCCCACGTCGGACAACCTCACTGAATCGACCGCGGCCGTCAATACAGCGCTCGCAAGTGTCGAGTTGCCATCGGGAACCACAGCCACGGTCGGTGGTGTCGCCCAAGACCAGGTCGAGTCATTCCAACAATTGGGCCTGGCGCTTCTCGCCGCAATCCTGATTGTGTACGTCGTCATGGTGGCCACCTTCCGATCGCTGCGCCAACCCTTGTTGTTGCTCGTATCGATTCCGTTCGCCGCGACCGGCGCGATCGCACTCCAGATCATCTCGGGAATCCCGCTCGGAATCTCGTCGCTCATCGGGTTGCTAATGCTCGTCGGAATCGTGGTCACGAACGCCATCGTTCTGATTGACCTTGTGAATCAGTATCGCGAGCGCGGGGGCTCGGTCATCGAATCGTTGCTCGATGGAACGAGCCGACGTGTTCGACCTGTGTTGATGACGGCACTCGCGACGGTGTTCGCGCTTACACCCCTTGCCACTGGAGTGACAGGAAGCGGCGGGTTCATCTCGCAGCCACTCGCGATTGTCGTCATCGGCGGATTGTTGTCGTCGACGATTCTGACTCTGCTGGTCCTCCCAGCGCTCTACTCTCTCGTCGAAGGGCGCAAGGAACGCAAGGCTACTCGTCGAGCCCTCAAGGCCTAAGGTGCCGGGGACAGCACCCACAAAACTTCGGTTGATTCACTCGTCGAGGGGTTGCGCCAGGTGTGTGGCTCGCGTCCCCGGAACGTCATAGCGTCCCCAGCATTGAGGTTGTGCGTGGTGGGGCCGAGAACGATCTCGAATTGTCCCTTGAGGACATAGACAAATTCGATCTCGGTGTCGAGCGCATACAGTTCTTCTCCACCGGAACCCTGCGGGCTGACGATCGAGTGCAAGACCTCGATGTGGGTTTGTGAGCCCGGCGATAAAAGGTATTCGCGTGCGTTAATGCCACCAAAGTTGATCATTGCGCCCTCACCGGCGCGGATAATCGCGCTCGTGGGCGGTTCGAACAGTTCACCGACTCGAAGGCCCAACGCTTCGCACACCGCCACCAGCGACGCAACGGATGGGGAAACGTGGTCACGCTCGAGCTTGCTGACGAACCCCTCGGTAAGCCCAGCCGCTGCTGCGACCTGACCCAGCGTGAGCCCGCGCGCGAGTCTCGTTGCGCGAAGGCGCCCGCCAATGGGAATCGCCTTATCGCTCACCTGTTTTGCTGTGCGTCGGATACTGCCGGCCATGATCAGCGGGTCTCTATCGCAACGGCACGAACGGGCGCGCCGTCAATCCCGACGAACTTCATCGGCAACAACGACACGAGAGGGTCGACAAAGTCGACCGACTCGAGATTGCATAGATTTTCGCAAATGACGCCCCCAACCTCGGCAATGAGGTGGTGGGCGGGGAATCCCTCACCCGGGTGATTGGCGTCGGGCGTCTCGTCGATGTTGAGCGCATCGAGCCCGATACTGCGCACACCGCGTTCAAGCAGGAACGACACGAGTCCGGCGTCGAGGAATGGGTTATCGAAGTAATCCGGGTTGCCGTAGTGACGCGCCCAGCCCGTGTGCACAAGGACGATGTCGCCGGGGCGGGCGGATTCAGCTTCGGTTCGCACGGAATCAAGAGTGATGCGCTCGCGAGCCTGGACGCCGTCGCAATGAATAATCACGCCCCGACCGACGAATCTCTCCAATGGAATCTCGTCGATTTTCTCGGTGTCATCGTCGAAGTGGAATGGCGCATCGACGTGTGTTCCGCTTTGGCTTCCCATCTGAATCGACACGAGATTGAACCCGTCCGTGGCGATCGTCGCGTGTTGGGCGATGTGCGGAACGGGATCACCGGGGTAGACCACCGTCTCGGCGGTGATTTCGCGGGAAAGGTCTACGACACGAACTATCTTCATGAGAAAAAACTATTGCCTGTGAGGCAAGAACGGAATAGCATGGCGTCACATTGTTTTGCCAACCTGTAGAGAGGACAACAATGAGCAACGTTGCTCACAACCCCAAACCCAAAATCACTGAGGTCGAAGGCTTCGGTATTGACACCATTCCTGACGCCGACCGCACGTCGACGCCACGGGACCTTTTCCGCATTCAATTCGGTGGTGCGAACACCTTCGCAACCGTTCTGCTCGGAACTTTCCCCATCTTCTTCGGGCTTTCCTTCTGGGAGGGCGTGGGTGCTGCCGTGCTCGGCGTGCTCGTCGGGACACTCTTCCTTATGCCGATGGGACTCTTCGGACCGCGCACGGGAACCAACAACGCCGTCGCATCCGGCGCACACCTCGGTGTCACCGGGCGTATTGCCGGGTCGTTCCTGTCGCTCTTGACCGCAATCGCGTTCTACTCGATTTCGGTGTGGGTCGGCGGTGACGCCCTCGTCGGCGCATTCGTCCGCTTGTTTGGCGCGGAAGACACCCAGATGCTGCGCATCGGGCTTTACTCGCTTATCGGACTCATCGTCATCATCGTGGTTGTGTACGGCTACCAGTTCATGTTGCTCATCAACCGCATCGCGGTGTGGGCCAACACTGTACTGATGTTGCTCGCCATTGTCGCATTCGCCAGCGTCTTTGACCCCTCGTATGCGGGTTCGGGTGAATATCTGCTCGGTGGGTTCTGGCCGACATTCATTCTGTCCGCGCTCATCGTCATGTCGAACCCGATCTCGTTCGGCGCTTTCCTCGGTGACTGGTCGCGATACATCCCCAACGGCACCTCGAACGGCAAGCTTGCGCTCGCGACGTTTGGAGCCCAAGCGATGACCCTCATTCCGTTCATCTTCGGTGTCGCCACGGCGACTCTGGTGACCGGTGGAGACTACGTCGTCGGATTGATCGGAGCCGCACCCGAGTGGTACGCCTACCTCATCATCATCGTGGCGTTCGTCGGTGGTCTGTCCACAGGAAGCACCTCGCTCTACGGAACCGGACTCGACTTCTCGTCCGTGTTCCCCAAGCTCTCTCGTGTTCAGGCGACCATCGCCATCGGAACCGTTGCCTTTGCCTTCATCGTGGTCGGACGTCTGTACTTTGACCTGCTCGGAGCAGTCAACGGATTCGTCGGTGCGATTGTGGTGACCACCACTCCGTGGATGATCATCATGGCAATCGGATTCTGGAACCGTCGCGGCTGGTACAGCAACGAAGACCTCCAGGTCTTCAACCGCGGCAAGAAGGGTGGCCGTTACTGGTACAGCAACGGAATCAACTGGCGGGCAATGGTCGCGTGGGTCGTCTCGGCGGTTCTCGGGCTTCAGTTCGCGTATTACCCGCCCATCATTGAGGGACAGTGGAATGCCGTCGCTGGCGGTGTCGACCTCAGCCTGATCGTTGCCATTGTCTCGGCAGCTGTGTTGTACGTCGGTGCGTTGATCCTCTTCCCCGAACCCGATTACGTGTTCGGACCGAAGGGACCACGCATTGGTCGGTCGGTTAAATCCACAATTCCGCCCGTCCGTTAGAAATCTGCAATGACTGGTCCCGTCCCCCGCGATGACGCGGGAAACAAGGTCGGACAGGTCGATGCGACGGTGGTGCCCCGGTTCGCCGGGGCACCTACCTTTGCCCGGCTTCCCCGCCGCGATGAAGTTACCCGAGCCGATATTGCGGTGGTGGGAATCCCGTTTGACGCGGGTGTGAGCTATCGTCCCGGCGCTCGTTTTGGGCCGAATCACATTCGAGAATCCTCGCGCTTGCTGCGGCCTTACAACCCTGCCCAGGACGCGATGCCGTTTGCACTCGCCCAAGTGGTCGACGCTGGTGACCTCGGGGTTAACCCCTTCGACATCGCCCAGGCGATTGGTCAGATCGAAGTGGGCATGGACGAACTGACCGCTGACGGCACCAAGGTCGTTACGCTCGGCGGCGACCACACCATTGCCTACCCAATTCTCAAATCCCTGCACAAAAAACACGGCCCGATTGCCGTGATTCACTTCGATGCCCACCTCGACACGTGGGACACCTACTTCGGGGCACCTTTGACCCATGGGACGCCGTTTAGACGCGCGAGCGAGGACGGCTTCCTCGACCTGACGGGTTGTCTGCACGTCGGAATCCGTGGTCCCTTGTATTCCGACACCGACCTGTCGGACGACACCGCGCTAGGTTTTCAGGTGTTGCGTGCCACGGACGCTGACGCTCTCGGAATCGAGGAAATGATTGCACGGATGCTAGCTCGGGTCGGAGACCGACCGGTCTATGTCTCGATTGACGTCGATGTGATGGACCCAGCGTTCACTCCAGGAACGGGTACACCGGAAGCGGGCGGGCTGTCGAGCAGAGAAATGCTCCGACTGGTTCGCGGTCTCGATCGGGTTAACCTTGTCGGTGCGGACATCGTCGAGGTAGCGCCTGCTTATGACCACGCCGAGATCACTGGTATCGCCGCTGCTCACCTCGCTTATGAATTGATTACAGTCCTCTCGCGGAGAATCGCGTGAGCGCGGTTGACGAGGTTCTTGCCGCCGCGGCAAAGATTGTCGACGACTTCGGTAATCACCGAACGAACAACTATTTCTCGGGGTTCGCGGCCGATGCGACGTTTATTTTCTATACGCACACCGAACGACTCAATTCGCGAGGCGAGTACGAGAATTTGTGGGCGTCGTGGGAAAAGAATGACGGATTTCGCGTTCACGGGTGCCGATCGCGTGACCAGCGGGTTCAGGTTCTTGGCGAATCCGCTGCTGTGTTCACACACTATGTCGAGAGCGATGTCGAATTTAGCGGGGAAGTGGCAACAATCAACGAGCGGGAAACCATTGTTTTTGAGCGCCACGGCGGTTCCTGGATTGCTGTTCACGAGCACCTTTCACCGGACAGCGCGGAGTAACTGCGTTTGTTACGCCGTTGACGTAACACAAATACGGCAAATGAGTCACTGTTTGTAGTCTCAAGACACGACATCACTCACCAGGAGACTTTCATGGCGCGCATTTATTCGGACATCACCGAAGCATTTGGTAACACCCCACTCGTCAGGCTCAACCGCGTGACAGACGGATCAGAGGCAATCGTCCTCGCCAAACTCGAGTTCTACAACCCGACCTCAAGCGTTAAAGACCGCCTCGGTGTCGCAATTGTTGACGCCGCCGAAGCGTCGGGCGAACTCAAGCCAGGTGGGACGATTGTCGAGGCGACCAGCGGAAACACAGGGATCGCACTCGCGATGGTTGGTGCGGCACGCGGCTACAAGGTTGTGCTGACGATGCCGGAATCCATGTCGATTGAACGGCGTGCGTTACTCAAGGGATTTGGTGCTGAACTTGTCTTGACCTCAGCTCCCGAGGGAATGAAAGGTGCAGTCTCTCGTGCCGAGGAAATCGCTGCGGAACGCCCCGGCGCGGTTCTTGCGCGACAATTTGAAAACGACGCGAATCCCGAGATTCACCGAAAGACGACCGCTGTCGAGATTTGGAACGACACTGACGGCGCTGTGGATATTTTCGTCGCCGGAGTCGGGACGGGTGGAACCATCACCGGAACCGGCCAGGTACTCAAGGAAAAGAAGCCCAGCGTTCGGGTCGTCGCCGTCGAACCCATCGATTCGCCGATTCTCAACGGCGGGGCACCCGGTCCCCACAAGATTCAGGGAATCGGTGCGAACTTCGTTCCCGACGTGCTCGACCGGGATGTTTATGACGAGGTGATTGACGTGTCAATCACGGATTCGGTAGACACCGCTCGTCGTCTCGCTCGCGAAGAGGGAATTATGGCGGGAATATCGTCCGGTGCGACCGCCTGGGCTGCTCTCGAACTAGCGAAGCGACCCGAGAACAAGGGCAAGACCATCGTTGTCATCCTCGCCTCCTACGGAGAGCGATATCTGTCGACCGTGCTGTTTGAGGGTATTCTCGACTAGGTGACCCCCCTCCAACGCATTCGCGAGGACCTCGCGATGGCGTTGGACCGTGACCCAGCGACGCGCACGCGCACCGAGGCCTTGTGGGTCTTGTCAGGGCTACACGCAGTGTGGTGGTACCGGTTGACACACATGCTGTGGGGCTGGGGGTGGCGTCTCATCGCCCGCCTCATTTCGCAGATCGTGCGATGGTGGACGCTCATCGAAATCCACCCCGGCGCAACTATCGGTCGTCGCTTGTTTATCGATCACGGAGCGGGTGTCGTCATCGGTGAGACCGCAATCATCGGTGACGACTGCACGTTTTATCACGGCGTCACGCTTGGCGGGCAGGGCGATGTAAAGAACGGTCGCCGGCATCCCGCACTGGGAAACGGTGTTGCCATCGGCGCAGGAGCAATACTTCTTGGGCCGGTAACCATCGGCGACAACGCCTTGATTGGCGCCGGCGCTGTCGTACTCAGTGACGTCCCGGCGAATCGAACCGCCGTGGGAGTGCCCGCCCGTGTGCTCCCCCAATCCCCACGACGGCCGCGTTCGTGATTAAATTCATCACGCGCGTGTTGTTTCCGCCCCTCATCCGCATCCTTTTTGCCGCCACGATAGTTGGGCGAGGCAACATGCCGGCCAAGGGCGGCGTGATTCTCGCGAGCAACCATCTGTCCTTTTTTGATTCCGTAATCATCACGCTCTTGTCCCGCCGACCAGTGTCCTTCCTCGCAAAAGCGGAGTATTTCACGGGAAAAGGATTCAAAGGCTGGCTTTCAAAGAAATTCTTTGAGTCAATCGACGCAATCCCGGTTAACCGTGGTTCCGCTTCGGCCGCTCAGGACGCGCTTGATTCCGGCCTCGCTCGACTCGTCGAGGGCGAATCCTTTGCGATGTATCCGGAAGGGACTCGGTCGCTTGACGGGCGCTTGTATCGAGGCAAGACGGGCGTTGCCTGGCTCGCCCTGACCGCCCGCGTCCCAGTCGTCCCGGTTGCGTTGACCGGCACAGACAAGATTCAGCCGGTCGGAACCAAGGGCATCCGCTTCGCCAAGTTGCGCATTGAATACGGCCAACCGATGGACCTTTCGAGCTACGGAGAGGCGTCGAGCGGCAAAGCACGACGCGACGCCACGGATGCCATCATGATCGAAATTCAGAAAATGTCGGGCCAGGACTTTGCTGGGATTTACAACGAGAAGCCCGCCACAACCATCAAGGCAAAGGTCAGGCGCTTGTTCCGGGGTCGGGCTCCGCTGACGTAGCAGTCGCGGCAAGTTCTGCGCGAATGGCATTCATGTCCAGATTGCGAGCCTGCGCGATGATGTCTTCGAGCGCCGATTCCGGCGCAGCGCCGGCCTGATTGAACAGCAAGATTCCGTCGCGGAACATCATGAGCGTCGGGATTGACTTAATTCCTGCCATCGCCGACAACTCTTGTTCCTGCTCGGTGTCGACCTTCGCAAACGTGATGTCGGGATGTTTGTCGCTGACGCGTTCATAGATTGGACCGAACTGCCTGCACGGCCCGCACCATTCCGCCCAAAAGTCGACAAGCACGAACGAGTCTTCCGCGACGATCGCAGCTTCGAAAGCGCTTTTGTCGAATGCTACGGTTGCCATGAATCTCTTCCTGTCGCGCACTCAGTCTAAATCGCGCGACTTCGCCTTCATTTCGCGCGCCGCGAGTACCGCCCTCGCGGTGACTCGTTTACCGTTGCTGAGCGACCACTCGACGGTCAATTCGTCGTAAAGCTCAAGACCCAAGCCAGCGTGATAGCCGGCGGGCAGGCGTGTCCCGTTGTTGGTGGCGACCACCGTCACGGACTCGGGGCTTGACCGCGCTATCGTCATTGCAATTTCAGTTGCGTGCCCGTGGCGGATCGCGTTAGAGATCATTTCGAGCGAAACGATTTGCAGTGCTCTGGAGAAATTGTCGTCGGCCGGAGCGAACTCCCCAACTTCCTGGTCCAGATCGAGCGTTATTGTGCACATCCCCGCCCAAAAATCCACCAGTTGGCGGATTGCCCTCACCGCGTCGACGGAATCTTCCGGCTCTGTCTTGACGACGTCCAACGCCGACGTCACCACATCGATTGCTTGGACGCGTTCCGACGCAGAGATTTTCCCCGCCCCGGACCTAACCAAACGCGCCTCTGCGTGGAGGCGAGACTGAACGGTTGAATGCAACGTGTGTGTGAGATGTCGTTGGCGCAACCACGCGCGCCGACGTGCCTCGGACAATTGCATCAACATGTCAACACGTGCACCATCAAGTCGCGCGAGTTCTGCGCGGCTCGAATACGCACCGAGGACGATGAGTTGATACAAAAGACCCAAAACCGGCATCGCGATGCTGCTCACGAGCCATGGTTGAAATTCACGTCCGGCGGGATAAACCAGGGCTTGGTTGATGAGGTGTGGGGGAATCCAGGCCACCGCGTGGGTGACGGCGATAATGACCCCTGTGACCGCAAATGAGGATTGTCGACTACCGAGGATCACGCCGAGGAGTCGAACAATTCCATAGACAGACAGCCCCGAAATCAGCGCGGCCACAAAACCGTTGGCGAGAGGGAGTACGTCGAGAAGTACGGTACCCGATCCCAGAAAAACACCGAGTCCGGAAAAGGTCGCGTTGATTTGATCTCGACTGGCGGGACGCGCGGGTAACGCTAAAGCACCTAGCGCGACGCCACGCTTTTCCGGGAACGCCGACCCCACTTTGGCCAGCGTGTGGCTGAGTGGGCGGACGATGTCGTTGGCGAATGCGTCAATTTTGTCAGCAATCGTTGAGCGCGAACTTTGTCCGCCGTGTATGTCGTCAACAAGAACAGAAATCGCTGGCCGAAGTTTTTCATCCACCTCCTCCTGCAATCGTTCGTTGCTAGTGTTCACTTCGCCGAGGACGCGGTCGCGTGTCATTTCGGTCGCCGATATCTCGGCGCGTGTCGAGATGGATTTCTCTCGTGCTGTCACGACGCGACTGACAACGAGAGAAATGAGCGCTAGCACGGTTGGCAGGCTGAGCGCTCCGAGGAAAATGCGGGAAATGAGGCGCGAGTCTGCTTCTAGTCCAGTGGTTTCCATTACGGTCGACACAATCGTTCCCCGCAGGAGTCCCGCTACGAGCAGTGCACCGACCACAATGGTGCTGGATTGACGCCACTTGGCGGGCAGAACAATGCGGACGAGAAGTATGAGGCTCACCACCACGGATACCGAGAACCCGGCAACACCGAAGGCTACGGGAAGCGATTGGGCGGACAAGCGCCCCACTTCGGACGCCGTCGTGGGCAATAGCGTGACTGCGGCGTAAGAAACAATCGTGACGGCACGAAATGGCCACCCTGATCCGAGGATGTCGACGAAGTCGCGCGGCCGGGGAACGTATTCATACTGGTCGGACTTATCGACCATTGAGCTGATCCCAGTACAGTCGGGCGAGTTGAACCCGAGCGCTAGGGCCGGGCGCAATATTGGCCGCGATCATCATCCGTAACAACAATCGCTCTACGGCACGAACGGTGGTTGCGCGGGAGTTCGCGATTTCATCATTGGACAGACCCTCCGAAACCAATTTGAGAACGCCAATCTGGGTGTTTGACAACGATTGCGTGGCAGTTCGGGCTACCACCGGGCGAGCGCCCGCCGTTCGGACATCGAGTGCCTCCGAGACTGCGGCGCGTAATGCCGCAGTCGAACCGATTTCGGTCTTGACAATGTACGAGGCGTCGCTCGGGATGGTGTTCCATCCCTTCCCCGTTATGCGCGGATCGGCGAGGTTGGTGATAAAAACGACACCAATCGATGGATCGTCGGCGCGGACTCGCTGAACGACATCGATGCCGGTCGGCCCCATTCCAAGGTCGATATCGGCAATGACCAGTGTGGCGGAGGCAACTCTAACGGCCGTAATCGCCGATAGCGCGTCCTGCGCCTGAGTGACCGCCCACCCCTCGGCCTCCAAGATTTCGGCGATGATGCTGCAAATCAGCGGCTCGTCGTCGACGACAACGGCAGAGCCCACAGACGAACTGATCATGTTACTTTTTGCGCGCAACCGCAATCAACGAGTTGACAATCTGCTCTGCCGTTTGGGATGACGCGACGACCTGTGAGTTCACCCAGGTTGCCGCGACACCCGTGAGCGTGATGGTCACTGCTTTCGACGAGGAAGCGGCGATTGCCGGGGCGGGAGCGTCCTGTTTGTTCTGGCCGCGAACGATGAGCGTGGCGACAGGGAGAGCGATGGTGCACAGCGCGTCGAGGATCAGAATGACAGCGAAGAATCGCCAGTACACATCCTGGAACGACTGTGGCGGAAAGTTTCCGTCAGTGAGGATTACGGGGATCACTAGTGTCGGGACGATTGCAATGAGAATCAGAGCGACCGAGAGCGACGATCGAATCCAGCGAAGTGGCGCGGTTTCCAGAAGCAACATCAGATTGGCGTGGGCAAGCGACACCGCGGCGAGCCCCGAGATCGCGAACGTCTTCGTGATGTTCATGTAAATGCCGCCGGGTTGATACACGTAGTCCCCGAAATTCCACCAAATCAGAACGGTTGCGGTGAGAAGCGCAAGTGCGCTCATTCCGATTCCGATCCAGCCAACGGCCTTGACGTCTCGTTCGACGATGGCGAGGTGGCAGAGCGCGAGAACCGAGAAGGCCGCAATGGCGAGTGTCGTGAGCATGACCTTGCTTTGGGTCTCGCCCAATTCGCCTGAAACGATGGTGTAAATGCCTATCAGTGCGGTGATGACGAGCGCGATAACGACCGTCCAGACCGCGATTCGACGTATGCCTTTGATGTTTCGGATTTCGCCGGCATTCTGTTGTGTGCTCATGGTCACAGACTACAAGCGCCCGCGCGAGAAACGCAGGTTCGTGGGAACCTTGCTACTCGACGATGGGCAGGCCAGTGACGGCTGCGGCGTCATTCACGCCGCCGGCGTTCGTCAGATTTACGAAACCCATGTCGCTCAGCGCGTCGATAGCCTGACCGGCGCGGTTGCCCGATCGGCAATAGATGATGTACGTGCCGGTGGGATCAAACGGCGCAATTTCGTCGAAGAATGTGGCGCCCTGCCAATCGATGTTGACCGCACCGTCGAGGTGGCCGGTGGCGAACTCTTTGGGGGTGCGGACATCGATGACGGCGGTGACGGAACTCATGTCTACATTCTCGGTGGTAGCGGTATCGTCAAAAAAAGAATGAAGCATGCAAACGCATTCGTGACTTTCGCGAAAAATGAAC
>Ga0114979_10000731_pt1 | contig 21733 bp, 20 predicted proteins | sample S_140625_EF_Meta_FD_87315 | JGI IMG/M metagenome (GOLD analysis project Ga0114979, IMG submission 87315) | Freshwater microbial communities from Lake Simoncouche, Canada to study carbon cycling - S_140625_EF_MetaG | ecosystem: Environmental > Aquatic > Freshwater > Lake | place: Lake...
TTTGAAAATTCGGTAAATTACATGAAAAGTATTATTGAAGAAGAGGATAAAAAAGTATCAAATAGTTCGAATAATACAACTATAAAAAACAAACCGATGAGCGATTCCTCATTTTTTCAATCTATTATTTCCGAACATGTTTCAAAAAAATTTCCAGAAAATGATGGTTACAAAACATCTCAAACTGAAAATGTAATTGACCAAATAAATCCTAACAATAATTCTTCTGATGTCGTTCAATTGGCACCTCGAGTTTATCTTCCAAATCCTCAATATGGATGTCTGAAAAATGGAAACTTGCCAACATATAGAACATTTATGAATCAGACAGTTAAACACAGACCAAAAGAATTGCAAAATCAGAATATTTCTATAGTAAATACGAATCCAACTACTTATTCTGTACCTTCTGTTTTTTCTCAACAATCAATTGTGCCAATGGCTACAACTCAAAATACAAACCCTGCAAATATTGAAGAAAGAAATAGAAACGAGAAATTAAAAAACATAAGCGAGATGAAACAGTTACGAGAACTTATGAAAAAAAAAACCTCTGTTGTCCCAAAAAATATGAAATATATAAAACAGAGAAAAACAGTAAAACGAACTTATTATCTTGGAAAATCAAAAGTTTTTCCAAAAGTAGCAGTTTTAGTTTCAAATAAAACGCTACGAAAAAAAATTACAACGCAAGCGCAATTATTGAAACAAGTTCCAATTCAAGATGTCAAAAAATATTTAATGCAAAAAGGATTTATAAAAGTAGGGTCAGTTGCACCAAATGATGTTTTAAGAAAAATGTACGAAAGCGCTGTATTAGTTGGTGGGGAAATACAAAATCATAATTCAGATAATTTTTTGTACAATTATTTTAATGCATAATTAATTTTTGTAATAGTATTTCGCGGTTATAAAATATGATAATCCGACCAACAAAACAAAAGATGTAAATACAATTCTCTTTATAAATGATTTTATTTTTTCAGAATTTCTTTTGTATTCGTCATCATCATCGTCATCATCATCATCGTAATCGCCATCATCGCGGTCGTCCAACCTGTTTATAATACAGTCATTGTTATTCTCGACATTGTTTATTTTGCAATATTCTAAATAATTATTAGCATTTTTATCGGTATTTTTGTTTTCTAAATATTTTTTACACTCTTTGTTCCATTTTTCATTTATGTAATCAATGTATTTTTTTTTCAATTTTTTTTTTGTTGAATTTTTTGATATGGTGGCATTTTTAATTTCAATATCGTCTCTATCAATTATACAAAAGAAACCATAGTCGTCTTCAGATTTCAGATAATTTTTTGGAGAACAATTATTTTTCATTTTGCATGTATTTATTATTATTAGCTATTTTCTTTATGGATTCAATTTTATAGCTAAAAAATTGAATTACTTTTTATTTTATAAATTGTTGGTACTTTTCAACCGTCTCAATTAGCGAAGTTTAATCAGCAATATGGCTTACGTTGGCAACTTTGATTCCTATCAACCTAGCTTGTTTATCAAGCATGTTGACTATAGGACTCGTCCTGACCAAATACATCGAATCCTTTCCAAATTGGACTTCGGTGTAATTAATGCGATTCACGTAAAGCCACCACGACCTGGTCAAACTTTGACGACAGCTTTTGTCAGCTTTCGCTATTGGAAGACGGACGTTACAGAGACTACGCGCGACATGCTAAGAAGAGGTAAGTTTCTAACAGTCTACTACTCAGACAAGTACTTTTGGAAGATCTACGAGTACAGACCGAAGCAGCGAGAAACCGGGTTACTAACCGAGACAACCAACGTTTCGAGCGAGCCAAACGTTGAGAGACGCGGCGGCGAAGATGTAGAGGATGGTGAGGATATGGAGGGTTATGACCCCGTAGAATTGGTGTCGAGAAATCACGACTTTCTGCCAATGACTCCGGACGTTTCTCCGCCATCAACGCCGCGCCATCAACATTTGTCATCGCCGGTGGCAGTAAAAATCAAAAAGACAAAAAAGGTCTCCTCGACTATTTGAACACGCGTTTGCGCGTCACACCTGTCATTTCTGAAACGTAATAAAAAACATAAAAAATAAAAATACAAAAAGGCGCCCCCGCAAAGTTTTGAAATGCAACCTGTTTCACTAACAATTTCTAAAAAAAATGTACATTTGTATATTTTTTTTATACAATTAATATATACAAATATAAATGCCAACCATAATAGTATTTGACACCGAAACAACTGGTTTATCGCCTGAAAAAGAAAAATCAAAAAAATTGTACGATTATTATTCAGAACACCCAATTCCCGAAGCGTGGCCTAGAATTGTGCAGTTTAGTTACATTGTTTATAATACTGATACAAGGGAAGTTCTTTATGTTACAGAAAAACCCGACGATATAGTTCAATTAAAAGAGGGCGTTGCTATACCAGCGGAGTCTTTGAGCAAACACGGAATTTCTTATGAAATGTCAAGAGAATTAGGAAAGCCAATTAAATTTCACATTGATAGATTTATAGATAATTATGAAACACATCATGTAGAAACAATTGTTGCTCATAATGCAAAATTTGATGTTAGTGTATTATGTGCAGAATTGAGTTTATTAATTGAAAGTGAAGAAGATAAAGAGAAATATTCATTTTTTTTAAACAAATTTTTACCAAAACAAAAACAATTTGTAAAGTTGGGAAAAGAAATAAAATACTATGAAATTGCCGATACTTACTGCACTCTTAAAAATGGAAATCCAAAATGTAAATTAGCGGCCATAGTTAGAGACAAAGAAACCGGTATACCAACAGGAGAGATAGCAAGCTATTTTAAAAATCCTAAACTAGAAGAGGCTCACAAAATTTTATTTGGAGAAAACGTAAATGGTGAATTACATAATTCTATGGTTGACGTTGCGGTAACATTGCGCGTTTTTATGAAAATAGCTTATGATGTCGATATTTGTGATGAAAGAAACAGACAATCTCATGAGCATATATGTAATTTAATAAATCCAAGCGATATTGAAACAGAAGATGATTTTCCACTTCAAGTCGATTTGAAAACAAGGACGGTTTATACCCGTCCATTAAAATTAAAAAAAGGTGAAAAAAGTAAAAGCAAACAAACGAAGACTTCAAAATCAAAAGGTGGAAAAAGTAGACGAACAAAACGTAAGTTGTCAAAAAAAAGGTATAATAAGTGATATAAACGTAATAATATGTATAATATAGTTTTAATTTAAATATGCCTCCAAAAGAAGACGCCAAACTATATGCTGATTATTTTAGAATAACAAAAGAATATCAAACAAAATATGGAAAAGAAACTGTATTATTAATGCAAGTTGGGTCATTTTTTGAAATATATGGATTGAAAAATGTAGAAACAAATGAAACAACAAATGATAGTGAAATAATAGCAGTATCAAATATATGTCAATTTAATATTGCTGAAAAAAAAGCCACGTTTAATAATTATCAAATACTTGGAGCTGGATTTCCTGATTACAAGATTGAAAAATATTTGCAAAAAATAACAGAAGGTTCTTTTACAGTAGTTTTGTTTGTCCAAGAAAAAAATGAAAAAAATACAAATCGTATTTTTCACTCTGTTCATTCACCGGGTACATATTTATCATACGATACTGATAGTTGTCCTCAAATAACAAATAATATAATGTGCATTTGGTTTGAAACGTATAAGCCCATTGGATTTGGTTCTCGAGAAATTAGAACCCGTGAAAATATTGTGTGTGGCGTTTCAGTTGCAAATATTTTTACAGGCGAATCTTATTTATTTGAGTATAAAACGCCTTTCTATTTGAATCCAACAACGTTTGATGAATTAGAAAGGTTTATATCAGGGTTCTCTCCCAGTGAGATAATACTAGTTTCCCCGTTTGATGAAAAAACTCTTTCTGTTATTATACAGTATTCCGGAATAAAAGCTTCTGTTCTTCATAAAATATCTCTATCGGATGAAAAGTCACAAAAATGTTGTACACAAAAATATATTCAACATATAATATCAACATTTTATAAAGAAGATACTTATCAAGTGTGTTCTGAGTTTCAAACAAATATAATTGCAACCCAATCATTTTGTTATCTTTTGAATTTTATACAAGAACATAATCCAAATTTGGTTCGAAAAATAACACTACCCAAATTCAACAATTCATCTGACAGAATGATATTGGCAAATCATACGTTAAAGCAATTAAATATTATTGATGATACGTCAATTGATGGTAAAAAATCAGGACAATTATCATCGGTTTTGTCATTTTTGAATAAATGTTGTACTTCAATGGGAACTCGAAGATTTCGAATACAGTTATTGAATCCAACTTTTAACGAAGAATGGTTGAATGTAGAATATAATATGACATCAATTATGTTGTCTAGTAATAACAAAAATTTAATATCGCCATTTCGAAAAATATTGGGACAAATAAAAGATATTGAAAAAATGTGTAGACAAATAATTCTTAAGAAAATATATCCTTCGTCTATTTACGATTTATATAAAGGAATTGGACTTGTTCAACAGTTAAATACATGTTTATTTCATTCGAATGAAATTATTCATTACTTATGTGAGGGGTTTTCAGATAAACTAGACTATATAGATGCAAATTGTAATTCTATAATTGATTTTATTGATAACAATCTACTAATAAATTCTTGTAAAGGTATACATTCAGTAAACAGTTTTGACAATGTAATTATTAAACCCGGTACATCTACAAAGATTGATGAACTTGTTAAAAAACAAAATGATAATTTAAAATTATTCAATGATATAAAGGACGTTCTCAATGGATTAATAAGAAGCAAGGAAAAAACAGTAGACATTGATTATATTAAAGAACATGAAACTGAAAAATCTGGGTCCTCTCTTCAAATAACAAAAAAGAGAGCATCTATTTTGAAGTCTATTTTTTCTGAAATAGCTTCTTCACAAAGTCCATTTGTTAAAATATCTGAATCTTTATCTATTCCTATTAAAGATTTTAAAATATCTAACGCTTCAACAACGAACGATGAAATTGAATGTCCAATTCTTAACAAGGTTGTAAAAGAACTTCTTTCATCGAAAGAAAAAATAAATAAAGAAATAACCATTGTTTATTCGTCATTTATTGATGAGTTTGAGAAAAAGTGGTTTTCTACTTTAGAAAATATTGCTTGTTATGTATCTAAATTGGATGTTTTACAATGTAAAGCATATATTGCTACAGAATTTAATTATTGTAAACCAGTTATAGTTGATTCTGATAAATCATTTATTGATGCGAAAGATTTGAGACATTGTTTAATCGAACATATTCAACATAACGAATTGTATGTTGCTAATGATTTAACAATCGGCAAAGACGTCGATGGAATTCTTTTGTACGGGACGAATGCCGTTGGAAAGACAAGTATGATTCGGGCTTTGGGGATATCTTGCGTTCTTGCGCAGGCGGGAATATTTGTTCCTTGTTCTGAATACAAATACAAACCTTATAAAAGTATATTTTCAAGAATATTAGGAAACGATAATTTATTCAAGGGGTTATCTACATTTGCCGTAGAAATGTCTGAGTTAAGAATTATTTTGAAGATGGCCGACAAAGATAGTCTTATTCTGGGCGATGAGTTATGTAGTGGAACTGAAACTGAGTCTGCTCAGAGTATTTTTGTTGCAGGATTGAATGACTTGTATGAGAAAAAATCGTCTTTTATTTTTGCAACTCATTTTCACGAAATTATAAAATATGATGAAATAGTTTCATTAAATAGATTGAGTTTGAAGCATCTCGACGTTCATTATGACAGAGAATTAGACTGTCTTGTTTATGATAGAAAGTTGAAAAATGGTTCTGGTACAAAGATGTATGGCTTGGAAGTATGTAAGTCATTGCATTTGCCTGATGATTTTTTAGAAAAAGCATATGCGCTTAGAAATAAATATTTTCCTGAAACAAGAGGGGAATTAGATAATGAAGCCACTATTTACAATGCAAAAAAAATTCGAGGAATATGTGAAATATGTAAGACGAGTATGGGGGAAGAGACACATCATTTACAAGAACAGAAAGATGCCAATAATAATGGATTTATTGGAAACATTCATAAAAATCATATTGCAAATTTGATATCAGTTTGCGAAAAATGTCATGATAATATACACTCTCCTAAAAAAGAGGAATTGGGTGAAAAAAATAAAAAAAGAATGGTGAAAAAAAAAACTACAAAGGGTTATGTTATTTTATCTGAAATTGTATAGGTTTTATTGACAGTTTCCGTAACATTTTCCTTTATAAAAATAAACATCTTTATTTATTATAGATTTATCTGAGTAGTTAGAATGCATAAATGGTCCTTTTTCATTACCTGAAACGCATTTGGAACCGCCTAATAAAACACAACATGATGTAGAAGCACATACGTCTGGTGAAATTGACATGCATTTTTGTTCCATAGATAGCGGGTCTTTTGCCATATTATTACAGAACCCGCCCATATTTGAAGCAACTGGATAAGAAATACCCACAGTACTCAACCCAGTAGTTTTTGATAAGTATACACTATCTTCATAGTTTGGAACATAGTTACTTGAACCAAATACAAAAGACCCGGGTCTATAATAAGTTGGAAGAGGTTGGCCGGGAGCATAAGGGAGAGTTTGCATGATTCCGCTCAAGTCTTTTACCATAACTCCTCCAAAACTTAAATCGTATATACCTCGCTGTGATGTTAAGTCGCTAATATTGTCATGATATTGAACGTCATAGTTTTTAGAATCATAAATTGTTTTAGAATCAGATACAGTATTTCCATTAGAAACTGCATTTCCAGATAACAACGTAGTACCTTTTGGTGTTCCGCCCGTTTTACTTAAGTAGTTATCGCTATAGCTGGCTGTTTTTGAAACAGCTATTATATTTGTTTTATCGGGAGTGGCAACATATCCATATGGAACCTTTGCCATTTGAGGAATTGAAATTCCTGATGCATTTTTTGCAGTGACTTGATAGTATCCATCAGGAATGTTAGTAATTCCTCCATATGGGATTGGGCTAATATAATTTCCATAAGGCAATTGTGCCATATTGCTTTCATCTACGCGATAGTATCCATCGGGCATTCTTCCACTATCAGATAAAGGTACTATATTTGTCATGACTTCAAATGTTTCTGGAATTTTTCCAGTTACAATGTACCCTATGGCTAAAATAAATACTATAACTAAAATAATAAAGAAGACTGTTATTATTTTTCGTTTCGTGATATCCATTCTTATGTAATATTGCAATATTATTTTTGAGAATATTTATAAAGAAAATACAAAAAATTGATAAAAATAATATAAAACAAATTGAATTAAAATCTACGAGATAATATAAGTATATTTAGAATGATTATTCCTATTAAGTGTTTTACATGTGGTGGCGTATTGGCAGATAAATATAGATACTTTCAGAATGAAGTGAGAAGGAAAAAAAAAATTGCAAGCGAAACAAATCCAGAAAAGGGTATAAATATTGATAGTGTTATTTATTTTACAAAAAAAAACATGGAAAAAACTGCGGAAGGTGAAGTTTTAGACAAGTTGAAGTTGACAAATGTTTGTTGTAGAAGACATATGTTAACTCATGTTGATATTGAATAAATATTTTATATATTGATTATATATAAAATGGGTTCTCGTAAAAAAAACAGGAAAAATTCAACGAAAAAACGTTCTTTTAAAAGACGAAATTCAAAAAAACAATTGAAAATAAAAAAAGTAAAGGGTGGGTGTGGTTGCGGTAGCAATTCTAGCGATTTCAAACCGTTTGAACAAGTTGGTTTAATAAAAGGGGGCGGAGACTATTTTTTACCGGGATATAAAGAGCCTCCTAGTTTCAATGAAGTTCCAATTCGTTCGTTTTATTCTAATAATACGTATGAAAATGGAACAGATGTACACGGGGCGCAAGTATCATCAAGATTGTTGCAAAATATGTCAGGAGGAAAAAGAACAAAGAAATTGAAAGTTAGATTTTCAAAAAAAATGAAAGGTGGAATACCAATGACAATTACAAATTTAGTTTCGGACCCAATAATGAATGGTAAAACGGATATAATTACAAATCATGGTTCAACGTCAGGAGGGTTATTGGGATACAATATTATGGGGGGAATTATAGAATCGAAATATAATTCATCGCCGGTTGAATTGCAAAAGTCTACAACTTTAGTTTAATTTTATATTGTTTTTTAATAATTTCTTTATTTTTATATATAATGAACCTTGTTGGAATTAGAAAGCTCTGTAAGCCCGCATATGTTTATTTGGTAATATCATTATTTGCAGTATTAATAATGTGGATTCATAATTATTATAATGTTGACGTTTATTGTTTAGGTGATTATTCTTGTAAGATAAGCACTTCTTTAGTATTTATAATAAAAACTATTTACATAATATTCTGGACATGGATTTTGAATCTAGTTTGTGAATCAGGGGCTACTTACATAGCATGGTTTTTAGTACTTTTTCCTTACATTTTATTTTTCATTTTATTATCAACATTGATGATAACAACTTAAATTTTTGTATAAAAATCCGATGATAATATATACAAAATATATTTCAATGAAAAAAAGTAAATATACAATTAAAAATCGTTCAAAAAAACGACATACACGGAAGGTTTATCCAAGACGAAGCAAGTTGTTTGGAAATCTTATTGAAAAGAAAGAAGGGTGGATTGTCATTCATATATACGGCGAACCTTTCCAACGAGGTTTTGCACATGGGGTTTTATTGAAAGATGAAATGGAAAAAATAATGGTATCGTTCCCATTTATTGTCGAAAATACTCTCAAAGTTACATTTGAAAAATATTTGAATATTTGTAATGAAACAGTAAAACCAATAATAATGAATGATTACCCTGAATTATATGAAGAAATTAGAGGTATATCAGAGGGATTTATTTCATCAGGATTAGCGATAAATGTTGACTATTTGATTGGTTGGAATTCATTATTAAGCATGTATTCTTATTTCAGAAATAATAAAATGTATAAATGTAGCGCATTTATTGCCACAGGAGATGCTACAAGTGATGGAAAAATAGTAATGGCTCATAATACTCATGCAGATTTTGTTATAGGACAGTTACAAAATGTAATAATATATGTAACGCCCAGTTCTGGAATGCAATTTGTTATGCAATCTGCGCCGGGGTATATCGCTAGCGGTACGGATTGGTTTATATGTTCAAGTGGAATTATTGGATGCGAAACGACTATATCCAATATAAATTATAAACCAGAATTTGGTTCTCCATATTTTTGCAGAATTAGAGAGGCTATGCAATATGGAAAAACTTTAGATGAGTATGTTGATATTATGTTGAAAAATAACGCGGGTGATTATGCATGTTCTTGGCAATTTGGAGATATAAATACCAATGAAATAATGTTATTTGAAATTGGCCTTAAGAAACATGCTATACAGAGAACCTTTAATGGTGTATATTATGGAATGAATTCTGCAATAGATTTTAAATTAAGAAGCATTGAAACTAATGATAAAGACCTTTATAATTTGGAAAAATCATCGGGTTCTCGAAATTTTCGTTTGAATCAGTTATTAAATGAAGTGTATTATGGAAAAATAAATATTGATACTTCTAAAAAGGTTCTCAGTGACCATTACGACCCATTTTTACATAAAGAAATAATGAACTCAAGAACAATTTGTAAACATAGTGAATTGGACGAAGGAAAATTTACTGGTAAACCTTACTATCCTTTTGGTTGTACAGATGGAAAAGTAGTTGACACAAATATGGCAAAAAAATTATCATTTGAATGTAGATTTGGTTCTTGTTGCGGTAGAGAATTTAATGCAAATTCTCATATAAAAAAATATCCTCGGTATAAAAAGTGGAAAGGTATTTTACAAAACCTTCCCAAAAAAAAATGGATAACAATAGTAAAGTAGAAATAAATGAAAAAATTGATATAAATATATGTTAAGAAATATATATTAATATGTCATCTATTACAATGAATCCAAGAATTGTTCCGGATAGTGTTATTGAAGAAGGAGGAGTATATGAGTTTACGATTGGTGGAATAAACGTTAGTTTAGCTAATGCATTGCGTAGAATAATTTTGTCAGAAATACCAACTATAGGTTTCAATACTGAAAATTATAATGATAATCAATGCGTTATTGATATAAATACTTCTAGATTACATAACGAAATAATTCGTCAGCGACTTGGTTGCATTCCTGTTCATGAAAAAGTTCAAATGGATTCTGAAAATGGTAATCCTTTGACGGGAAAATATATTTTGGAGGTTGACGTATCTAATGAAACGGAAAATATTATATATGTAACAACTGAAGATTTCAAAATAAAAAATAAATCTACTGGTAATTATTGTAGCGAGGAAGAATGTAAACGAATCTTTCCAAAAAATGAAATTACGCAACAATACATTGATTTTGTTCGTCTTCGCCCAAGAGTAAGTGAAAGTATTCCCGGAGAGAGACTGAAACTTTCGTGTGAATTTTCAGTTATGACCGCGAGAGTTAATAGCATGTATAATGTAGTATCTAAATGTTCTTATGCAAACACGCCTGATAAAACAAAACAAACACAGATTTGGGATGAAATGCAACAGAAATTAGAGTCTGTCGGCGAACTTAATTCTGAAGAAATTAATTTACAAAAGCGAAATTTTCAGTTACTTGATGCGCAAAGATACTTTATTGAAGATAGTTTTGATTTTATAATTCAAAGTATCGGAGTTTATGAAAATAGAGAGATAGTAAAAATGGGCTGCGTTGTTTTACAACATAAATTTGTCGACTTAATTAAGGCAATTGATTCCGATTCTATAGACATTACAGTAAGTGAATCTACAATGGATAATAGTTATGATATTACTTTGGACGAAGAAGACTACACCGTTGGAAAAGTGATAGAATACATTTTGTATGAAACGTTTTACAATGGTGAAAAAAAATTATCTTACTGCGGATTCAAAAAATTTCACCCACATGATAGTTATAGCGTTATACGAATTGCGTTCAATGAAAAAATGGAGAAATCAGCAGTTAGACAATGTTTTAGGTCCGCTTGCGTTGATGCACAAGAAGTGTTTAGAAAAATTTATTCATTGTTTTGATAGTATTATATTTTATAAAAATGATTGTGTTGTCAAATAGTTTTATTGCCGAATAAATATTATTAATCTGAATATTATTTATAAAATTGATTTTTTTATGAAATTTTTATTTTTAACACATTTTCTATTTATTATATTGAATAATATGTCTTGTATTGGATTCACTAAGGGTTTTACTTGTTGCTTATTTAATAAAAAAAATAAAAATTCTGATGTTCATTTTCATGACTTGAATAAAGAAATTAGTTTGAAATACAAAGAAGTTTTGAAAAAAAACAATTTTGAAAGCACGATAGATTCTAAAAAAAAGAATGACATTTTCAAACTATTACAACATATTGATTATAAAGGAACTATTCCATTTGTTCCGCCAATATATTATGGCAAAGTTGTAAAAGTATATGATGGTGATACAATTACCATTGCGGGAATTCTTCCTGGAACATGTAATCCAATTTATAGATTTTCAGTTAGGCTATTGGGAATAGACACCCCGGAAATTAAAGGTAATACAGAAGAAGAAAAACGGTTGGCAAAAGTAGCGCGCGACGAACTATCTAATTTAATTTTGAATAAATTTGTTGAATTGAAAAATATCTCTACTGAAAAGTATGGACGAATCCTAGCTGATGTTTATTTTGAAGAAATCCATGTTAATAAATGGTTGTTAGAAAAAGGATTTGCAGTGGAGTATAACGGCGGGACGAAAATTCGACCCGATTCTTGGAATTGAAAATTCTTTTAAGTAGTTTTGATATATTAATATAAAAAATTGAATAAACTCTTTTTTATATTACTCTTTATAACTAATTCATTTATAATGGAAAAACGATTGAATAAGGTAATTGAAAATTACGTAACAACGTTCAAAGATGATATTAAAAATAAACTAACCGAAGTGAACTTTGAAAATAAAGAAAAAGTTAACGATTTGCTAGAATTTGTTTATGATTATAACCGTCTTACTTTAACAAAAGACGATTTTGTAAAACGAAAACGTATCAAAAATACAATTCCGACATTGAATAGATGTAGCGCAAAAAGAGCAAACGGAGAACAATGTACTCGTAGAAGAAAATCGGATTGCGAATTTTGCGGAACGCACTCAAAGGGAACGCCGCATGGTTTGGTTAATGGTGGTGAAAATTTAGAAAATACAAATGAAAAAGTAGAAGTATTTGCAGAAGATATTAAGGGCATTGTTTATTATTTAGACAAATACAACAATGTTTATAGAACAGAAGACATTTTGTCAGAAAAAGAAAATCCTGAAATAATTTCAAAGTGTGTAAAAATAAATGGCAAATATACAATTCCCGAATTTGGACTTGTTTAAATTATAAATCATCCGGTTTATTAATTTTTCTGATAATAGATTCTTTTACGACTTCTTCTCTACTTTCATTGATAAAGTTGTTAATCTCCGATGCTTTTAAAATATCACCTTTATAGTAATCTGATAAAATTCCAAGAAGCGCTTTTTGCGTAATTGGTTTTTTTATATTTCTTTTAACATATTGAATTTCTCCATCCTTTAATTCAAAATTGTCTATATTATTTGTTCGCATAACATCAATTAAATCTGATGAAATTTTCTTTTTTTCATTTTTTCTCGCCAGTTGTTCTTTTTGAAGAGCTCGTATTTCATTGTCAATTTTTACCCTTCGTTTTATTGTGTTAATAAGTTGTTCTTTTGTTTCCATTGAGGTTCTATAATTTATTTATAATATATTTTTATATTATTTTTAAAATACTTGGTTTTAGCAACTTCATAATTGCGAATGTTTTATAAAACATTTATATCGGATAATATATAAATGAAATCTATGTTGTTTACAAATCCAAGAACAAATCAAAGTTACATTTATGGAAACGTGCAAATCCAAAATAAAAATATAACTCTTATGCCGCAACAGTTGAACAACGTTAGGCAGATAATAACAAACTCTGCAGAACCCGTTGTTCCAGAAGCTCCAAAAGAATTAAAAAGACCTAAATCAATGAAATGGGGAGAACCAACATGGTTTTTTTTTCATACAATTGCAGAAAAAGTAAAAGAAGAAAAGTTTGATAGCATTAGAAAAGAGTTGCTAAATCTTGTTTATTCAATATGCGCAAATTTACCTTGTCCAGATTGCGCATCACATGCAAGCGAGTATATGAGGGGTATTAATTTCAATGCAATAAAAACAAAACAACATCTGAAAGATCTATTTTTTAATTTTCATAATGTAGTAAATGAAAAAAAAGGTTTTGAAAAATTTCCTTACGATAAGTTAGATGAAAAATATTCAAAGGCTATTTTTGTAAATATAGTTCAAAACTTTTTATTTCATTTTCAAAATAAACATTCGAGTATACATATGATTGCTAACGATTTGCATAGAAATAGAGTTGTGGAACAAATTAAATCGTGGCTTCAAGAAAATATTGTTCATTTCAATCCATAATTTGGAAATTAATATAACTTAATATTACATTTATTAAGTTATATATTCTATTTTGCATATTGTTGTCAATGTAGAAAAATATTGATAAAAATTGCATACGTTTTGATTAAACGCCTTTTACAACACATTTGAAAGTTTGTTTTGATGGTACAGAACAAGACTCCTTATTACTTAAACCGTTAAAATATTGCAGTTTTGTTAATTTTGTAGAATCTATAAATGCTGACCAACCGACTCCAAATAAGCTGGCAATTATTAATGCGGCTAGAACAGAAAATGGCTTTGCACATCTGTTATAAGCGTTCCATGCAAAGTCGGCGGATATAAGAATAGGGAATATAACAAGAGTTGGAATATTCTGATTGACTAATTTGTATTTTACAATTATGTAAAGTAGGTATCCAAATGTATATGCAAATACTGCTTGACCAAGCGGTAAATTAGACAACGGACCGGTTTTAGATAATGTCAATAAATTACAAACTTGTGTTGTATTCTCATATAATTCGTCTGTTCCAGAACCATCATTTTCAAATATTGAACGTGCCGAATTTCCAATAACAACACATAGAAAACAGGCCATTAAAAGACCACTTAAATAGATAAGACCTTTAAAATCTTGATTGAAAATAGAAGATAATGAGAAAAAACTTACCAATATAAACGGAGCTAAACGATAAGCAATGTATAAAATAGATACAATATTAAGGTCATTCATTATTTTTATATTTTATATTATACAAAGATAAATTTATTTATTTATTCAAATACATATTGAAATACTTCCTTTATGTTAGTTACACTAATAAATTTTTTGTTTTCTAAAATTGATTTATTATTGCATTTTTTAACAAACTCTTCGTAGTCATTAGAATTTGCTTGTGGATACAAAAATAATTCAACGCCGGCTCTAATTCCTCCTAATATTTTTGTTTCTAAACCGCCGATAGCCATAACATCACCTTGAAGATTGATTTCTCCTGTAATTGCTATATTGTTTTTTATTTTTTTGTTATTTAATAAACTGTAAATAACAGTTGTTATAGCCGTTCCGGCAGAGGGTCCATCTTTTGAAACTGCTCCTTCTGGACAGTGTATATGCAATCCTTGAGATTTGGTTGTTTCGAATATTTTTAATAATTCGGTTTTTCTATTTGTTTCTGTTAAGGACCAGGCCAACGTTTTTGCGACATTCATACTTTCTTTCATAACGTCTCCTTGTAATCCAGTCAATCTTAAGTCCAGAAATGTAGACGTTGGAAAGAAAACAGCTTCTATAGGTATTATCCCGCCTTTACCTAAAGAATTTGCCCATAGACCATTTATAACGCCAACTTTGCTATTTATATTAATTTTTTTTTCTTCGATTTTGCTGTATTTTTTTAAATACTTTTTTTCCAACTCTTCTTTGTTTATTAAAACGGGTAAATCTGATATATTCTCGCCTTTTAATAGCTCAATATTGATTTCGCCATATAAGTCAAATAAAATCTCTTTTAATTTTCTAACGCCTGGTTCTAGTGTATAATGTTCAATAATATGTTCTATTAATTCAGAAGATAAAGATACTGTATTCGAGAACCCCATTTTTTTATTTATTTCCGGAAGAATATGTTTTTCTACTATTATCATTTTATCATCAAGTGTTAAGTTATCAAACTTTATTCTATGAATTCTATCTAATAAAACTCTATCAATTTGTTCTGGGTCATTATATGAAAAAATAAATAACGCCTTTGATAAATCAATATCAATTCCGCTGAAATATTTATCTTGAAAAACATCATTTTGTGTTGGGTCGATTAAATGTGTTAAAATTCCTATTATTTCTTTTCCATGTTCTGTTTTACTAACTTTATCTAATTCATCAATATAAATAATTGGGTTCATGCATTTTGTTTCCATAAGTATATCAAGAATTCTTCCCCAATTAGAATTTACATAAGTATAACTATGTCCTTCTAATGTTGAACCATTACATGAGCCGCCTAATGCTATAAATGAAAATGGTCTAGAAATTCCATTTTCGTCTTTCAGACAATTTGCCAAACCTTTCTTTGCTAGAGAAGTTTTACCAACTCCTGGAGAACCTTCAAATCCAAAACAATATCCAGTTTGTTCGCCAGTCATCCATTGTCCAATTATTTTTAATAATTGATTTTTTGCATAACAATGACCGTGTATTGATTCGTCTAATAAATTTGTTATTTTGTTTAGAGAACTACTAATTTCATTAATATTAGTATTTAAATCTCTTATTTCTATTGGCAATCTTGATATAGATTGTGTATAATTTGATATGGGGTTCTCAAAAAGGTCATATATTTTATATAAATGAATTAGCACATTATTATCTAATTGACTATTGGAATAACTAGAATCAAGTAATAAATTCAAATTAGTTAGTTTTTGTGATTTGCTTTTTGAGTTAATAAGATTTTTCAACAGTTCGCAGTCTTTTATAATATTATTTTTTTGAAGATTTTGATAATACTGTATTAATGACGTTAGTTGTTTGGAATTAGCTGTTTTTATTTTTTCTTTAATGTCTTTTGCAAAATGTTTGTAAATATTTTTATTTACAGCATCTAAAATTTTTACTATTTCAAGCTTATTATAAAACTCTTTTCTTTCAAATGAAATTTCATTATAAAAATCAACATTTTTACTTATACTTTCAAAAAAATTCTTGTTTATTTCTTTTAACATTTTTAGAACAGGCTCTTTTTTGTATATACCAAATGGTATTTTTATTATTCCTTCAAGATATTGTTTTGCTTTTGTTGTTGTATCATCAGACTTTCCTTTAATTTCTTTCAGTTTTGACATGGCCTTTTCTTTGACATTTTCAGGAACTTTTAATATATATATTTGTTGTTCTAGAGAAATTCTATTGATATCATATTTTGATGTCATATCTTGAGCATATTTTACAGTTATTTTCATTGTATCTTTAAAGTAGCTCTTAATTTTCCAAGGAAAGCTGTCATATATTAATTTTTGCTCATTCGAATCAAGGTTTTCATTATTCCCAACTGTTATTAAATCATATAGAAGGTATGTAATATAATGTATATCTTCTTCTTTATTATAAGTCAATAAATTTATAAGCATATTCCTTTGGGAGAGCATTTCCATTTCTAAAAATTTTTTTATTGTTATATCAAGCTTATTGTATTTTATAGAATTCACGTCACTATTAATGGCAAGCTGTTTTTTATAAATATCATTATTTCCAGAAACTAATATATCTTTTAGAGTCATCGAATCAACAACTCTTGAAATAATTTCACTATCAAATGTCTGATTTTTTGGAACGTTCTCTATTATATTTTTTTTTCTAAAATTGACATAAGCATTTGATAAAAAATCTAATATTATATCGTCAACAATGCCGGTTACTATAAGAGATTTTTGTAATTTGGGATTTTGTATTACAACTTGTATACCATTTATTTTTGAATAAAACGATTTTGTGTGTTGACATATCTCGAAACATTCTAATGAATTTGCATTTTCAATCAAAATAGTGTCTTCGATTATTTTATTTTCACAATAATATTTTGATAAGTATTCGCACCTTTTTTTATTTTTCCAAGAAACAATTTTGTATCCAGTAGGATGAATATATTTTTTAATTAATTCATATTTAGATTCAATAATTTTATCATCGTATTTAATTTTCTTGAATTCTGTTCCAAAACTAATAAATATAAGGTCTTCTATATTTTTTGTTCCAAAACTTGAAATAACAATTGCCAATTTGTCTATAGTCTTTTGCATTAAATCAATAATATTATCAACGCCAGATTGAGTTTCATTGGAATTGTTTTTTTCAAAAATTAATTTAGTATTTTCATATAATTCATTTAATGTTGTAATACAAACATTATAGTCACTATTGCTAAATATATCATAGTTTTTATTGTCTTTTATTGATAATATTGTATTTCTTATTATTTCCTGAATATATTCAACTTTATCACTTATAAGAAAGCGAATTTCAGAAACACTACTTTCATTTGTATTTATTTTGATTTTAAGTTGACTTTTTGAAATATCGCTCTTGTATTTACTTTTCATCTTATTTTAGGTTTCAAAATTCAATATAGTTTACATTCACAAAATATAATGAACAATTTAATTCTATTTACAAAAAAAATAATTATTTGCAATCGATATAAAAATTACTTATTATTTATTTTAACACTCTTGAAATGGGAATACCTGCATATTTTTCGTATATTATTAAAAATTATTCTAATATTATACGTAATTTGAAATTTCATGAAAAAAATAAAACGCCCTTCAATAGTCTATATATGGATTGCAATTCAATAATATATGATTCATATAATCAATTTTTGAAATCGCCCGAAAGTATGGGCGAATATGATAATTTTGAAAACCTTCTTATAGATACTGTTATAGAAAAAATACAAATGTATGTAAAAGATGTCCATCCAGATAACATTTTATATATTGCATTTGATGGTGTAGCGCCATTTGCAAAGATGGAACAACAACGCGTTCGTAGATATAAGGCTTGGCATTCATCAACAATAAATATTTCTGGTTCTTCGCAACAAAAGAAATGGAATACCGCGTCAATTACTCCTGGGACAAATTTTATGAAAACGCTTTCGCAAAGAATAAAATTTTTCTTTGAAAATAACGAAAAAATGTATGGTTTGAAAAAAATTATTGTTTCTGGTTCTGATAATCCAGGGGAGGGTGAACATAAAATGTTTCAATATATACGCGATAATATGCAACCGAACGATAATATATTAGTGTATGGGTTAGATTCAGATTTAATTATGCTTTCTATTTTTCACGTTGGTTTATGCAATAATATTTTTGTTTTTAGAGAGTCGCCTGAATTTTCAAAAAATATAATTGGCAGCGAGTTTAATAGTAAAGAACTTTTATTTTTAGACATTGATATTTTATGTAGTTCAATTTTAAATGAAATGGGTTGTATAAATGTTGCGTTAGAAAAACATAGAATATATGACTATTTGTTTATTTGTTTTTTCTTAGGGAATGATTTTCTCCCGCATTTTCCTTGTTTGAATATACGCTCTTCGGGCATTCAAATTTTGATAGAAACGTATAAAAAATGCATTGGTAATTTTTTAGATAGATTTTTTATATCAAAAGAAACGGGAAAAATTCAATGGAAATTTGTTGAATTATTTGTTTCAGAAATTTCAAAAATAGAACATGAATTGATTTTGAATGAATATTCATTACGAGATAAAATGGATTTTTATAAATGGCCATGTTCTACGAATGAAGAAAAAGAAAATGCTCTATTGAATTCGCCGGTTATATATAGAGCAGTTGAGAAGTATATTTGTCCAAATGAGAAAATGTGGGAAGAAAGATATTATCGGTCTCTTCTGAATGTTGAAAGAAAAGAGGAAAAAGTCAAAGAAATTTGTATCAATTATATAGAAGGGCTTGAATGGGTTTTCAAATATTATACTGAAGGTTGTCCTAACTGGAAATGGAAATATAAATATAATTATCCGCCATTGTTGTCTGACCTTGTAAAATTTATTCCGAAACTAAATATGGATTTTATTAATTCGACATTAAAATACAATCGACCGTTTTCTTCGGATTTACAACTAGCATATGTATTACCGCCTTCGAATCATTACTTATTGAGCGAAAGAAATAGAAATATTTTAAAAAAAGAGTACAATAATTTTTATACAGATTCATTTGATTATAAGTGGGCATTTTGTAGATATTTTTGGGAATCGCATATTATGTTGCCTGAAATAGATATTGATGAGTTGCATAAAATGGAAACAAAACTTATTTCAGTTTAATTTAATAAGTTCCTTTTGAACAATGTCTTAGGAAACATACAAAATAGAAAATAATGTATTTTATTGAATATACATTATTTTACTTTCTAAAATTGACTTTTGCACTTCCATTATACAAATTTATAAATTCCTATTTGTTGTAATAATAAAGCAATCGTAGCAATAAAGCTGGTATAACTAGTGTAATGACACCATATAGAAGCCCTAGAATCAGTAGTTAACCCTGTAAAAAATCCAAAGGTTGGTATAACAACAATTAAAAATGGTAATAAATAACTTTTATTCCAGAAAATACATATTGGTAAAATAATAAGAAATGCCCAAAAATAGTAAATAAATAAATTAACATATTTATTTTTATGTTTATTTTCAGATGTGCTCCAAAATAAATGACCTTCTTTAGTTACAGTTGTGCATATTTTTTCTGGTTTATAAAATTGATTGAAAGACACTGCTAAAATAATAAATATGGAATAAAAAATAATAAAATTTTTACGAAAATCGCCCGATTTGTTCCAAGGAATTGCATAAAGTGAACCCAATAAACTTCCTAGCGGCTGTAAAACCAATACAATTGGTATAAGTGTCATTGTTATTAGTATATTCCAATTATTGCACCCCTTTCTAGGTTCAGTCAACCATAACAACAATTCATCAAATTGCATACCGCACCAACCAATCAAAGTTACACCTATCCACTGAAAATGCGGTATATTTGATGATAATAAGTAAATAATTGCAAATAAAGAAAAAAATGTAGTTTGTATACTAGTCTCTACACTATAACACATTTCTATATATTTGTAATGATATTTATATTTTATCAACGTTATTTTTTTTGTGGCGATTCAAAAAATTGAAACATTTTCGAACAAGCACACACATTGTACATCTTATATTTTGCTTTCTATGAACCCCGTTTTAGAAAACGTTTGTATTTACATTAAGGGGTATTGTTCCAAGGCAAAGGAATGTTGTCTTGAATGGTATCCTTTCTTAATAAGGACTTTTGGTGTTTATTTTATGTGGATATTTATTCATTACATATCTGCCAAATTGTACATTACTTGGTGCGTTCCTGCCGGTTTAACAGGATTTATTTTAGCATTTATATATGCGCCATCTCCGCACTGCAATGCATTAAGATGGGCTATTTATAATGGAGGAAACAGCATATCGGCAATGTGGATTTTGTTTGGAACCTGGGTTATTAGTTATATTGTGCCAATTAAACAATAAATATATTAAATTTATAAAAATATTTTTATTTATTTTATTTTTTTTAAATCAATTGAGTTAAATATAATATGAGTTTTGTATATAAAAAGAATGAATAATGATATAAAAATTTCAGAGTCGGAAGAAGGAACAATTTTTGAAATAGATTATAATGAGGAAAATTTGAGAATATATACAGATGACTATTTTAAAAATCGCGGAATTGAAGCAACAATAACTTTAGTTATGGATAAAAATGAATTTATGAAAGGCGGTAATGTTTTTTTTGAAGATAATGAAGAAGAAAAAACGCTAACAATTCCTTATCGATATTTTTATTATAGAGCAAAATATTTGACTGGAAGTACAAAAGAAAATGACAATTCGTCTGATAATAAATCAAAAAATAGTAGTATTTTTGTTGACTTTTTTAAAGGATTACCAGACGCTGTTAGTAGTGTTTTTGAAAAAATTAAAGGATTAGGAAAAACCACCTTTTCAAAGCCGGTTGAAATAAAACCAGTTAATGATAACAAAATAGAAAATGAAGTATTTGAAGTAAATGTTAATAAAAATGAAAAAGAATTAGAAGTAGAAGAACCGGGGTTTTCAGAAAATGCCATTGCTGAACCTGTGAAAGTTGATGACGAGCCTCAGAAAGTAGACGTCGAAGAACAAAAAGTTGAGGGCGTAGAACCAGTTTTAGAAAAAAAAATAAAAATAAAGGTTACTTCTAACAAAATAAAAAGGGTCGACAAGAACAAATTATCTTATAAAGAATTGGGAGTAATACTTGGTACTATAACTACTTTAGAAGATAAATTAGATAACAATAACATTCAATGGGAACGAGGCGTTTACATAGTAGAAAAAAGGGGGGCGCTATTAACAATTGGGTTTGGAGAAAAAGACGAATTGAAAGCGGAGACGAGAGAGTGGGAAGGGTCTGGATTGAGCAAGGGTGTGGTGGGTATGTGAGTGAGAGAGTGGTATAATGAAAAAAGGGGTTTTTTTTCTTAATTAATTATAAAATTACAAATAAAA
>Ga0114979_10000732_pt1 | contig 21729 bp, 19 predicted proteins | sample S_140625_EF_Meta_FD_87315 | JGI IMG/M metagenome (GOLD analysis project Ga0114979, IMG submission 87315) | Freshwater microbial communities from Lake Simoncouche, Canada to study carbon cycling - S_140625_EF_MetaG | ecosystem: Environmental > Aquatic > Freshwater > Lake | place: Lake...
AACGTTATTGGACCAATTTTGAATGGTGGTATAACGGACCCGTGCATTTTTCTTGACAATAATCTCAACCACCGCTGAGTGAAGCGAGTCGGATGAGTAGATTGGGGCGGTACAACCTTCCACATAATGGACGTAGGATCCCTCATCCGCAATAATTAAGGTTCTTTCAAACTGACCCATATTTTCCGTATTGATACGAAAATACGCTTGGAGTGGGATGTCCACATGAACCCCTTTAGGGATATAGATGAATGAACCACCAGACCAAACTGCGGTATTGAGCGCTGCAAATTTATTGTCCCCAACGGGAATTACTGAACCAAAATACTCTTTAAAAAGTTCCGGATATTGCTTTAGCGCTGAATCGGTGTCGAGAAAGATTACCCCAAGTTGCTCTAAATCTTCTCTAATAGAATGGTAGACCACTTCCGACTCATACTGAGCTGCTACTCCAGATACTAAGCGGCTTCGCTCAGCTTCTGGAATTCCTAATCGTTCATAAGTATTTTTGATATCTTCTGGCAAATCCTCCCAAGTATTGGCTTGCTTTTCAGTAGAACGAACAAAATACTTTATAGTATCGAAAAATATCCCCTTAAGATCCGAACCCCAAGTTGGCATGGGTTTCTTCTCAAAAAGAGAGAGGCCCTTTAATCTAAATTCAAGCATCCAATTCGGCTCATGCTTTTTTTCAGAGATATCTCTTACTACCTCTTCATTTAATCCTCTACGGCTATTTTTACCGGCATCTTCTTTATCAACCCAACCATAACCATAACTCCCCAGACCTGTTAAATCGTCTTTCTCTTTAGTTGCCATTACCTTCTCCTCGAAAACATATTATATGAAAACATATTATATTACTATATAGTACTATATACCTCTAGGATACTACCGCCTCTATTACTAGAATTTTGCTTGCAATTAAAATGCATCAGTAAAATATAATATGTACCTACAAAGAAAAATAGAGACCCGAAGGTCTCTATTTTGAGGAATTAACCCCATATAAAACAAGCGACTACAGCTGCGCCGACACCGATAAAAGCACCAATTGGTCCTCCAGAATCAAGGTTATCGTTCATCCAGTCACCGATTGAACCAAAAAAATCTCCGATAGCTTCAAAAATTAACATTTTTGTAACCTTTCTAAAAGTTTATAAGTTATAATTATATTGTACTCTAAATCAACGTTATTTCACGGGTTCGCTTTACAAAAGATCTTAGAAACCGCTGAGTTAGCCTAGAGAACTCTAGGGTACAATAAAATATATTAATATTTCCAGTCTAACATGGTATTTATGAGTACTGTAAAGGAGAAGATCTAGGAGTAATTCAGAGCAAAAGGCATGAGCAGAAAGCCAGCCGATATGGAGAGATTATGTGAGAATATTAATGGCACGGGATACCGCCAAGATGACCACTACGCTGGAGATTAATGCCTCCACCATCATTAGTAATTTAGCCCACCGAGAGAGTGGTAGAGTATCGGTCGGAGAAAAAGCAATACTATTAGTAAAGGAGGTATAGAGATAATCGAAGTAGTTCGGTGACCAGCCCTCTTTCGCGTAACGGGGATCAGTCATTTGAGGAAACAAAAAATCCGGGTAAGGGTCCCTAGCTTGAGCCCTGGCCCCAGGACCGCCACGATCGAACTCCCAGTACCATAGCGAAAAGATTACCACATTACTAAACCAAATTATAGCACTACTACTTAGCAAACTAGTAGTGATAAATACTCTTCCTGTTAGTAGAGCATCAATTAGTTTTACCGTAAGCATTACGTTCACAACGGTAAGCAAAAGATTAAGCACTATGGAGAGTAAAAATCTATGTCTTTTATGAACTTTAATCCGCCCTGGATTTAACATAAACAAGGAAATTGTTGTAAGTAATTCAGCATAAACAATCTCTCTCTGGCCAGTCAAAGCTAATGAGGTTGGTAATAGTAACTGTAGTAGAATAACAATGGTAACCACAAAGGTAACTGGCGAACGCAACTCACCTTGGTAAATTTTATTCCAAAATGGAAGTTCGGGTAGATGGTAGGCTAACTTCATATCGAGTATGTTAACTTCTCTTTTTATGAATCTAGCTTTAAAGTTTCGACTTATTTTACTCATTACTTATACTGTCAAAGATATGGATATTTGTAAGCAATTAATGGAATGACAAAATACTATTTACTCGCTTCCAGTATTTAAAATTTTACTCTTCACGAAGAGCTTGGGCTAACTCGCTAAAAGCGTCTGCCACCATTTGGATATCTTCTTCACTATGAGCGAAAGATACCAACCACTGATCATCTAGTCCTGGAGGAGTGACAATTTTACGATTTAAGAACCAGAGCCATGTTAACTCGGCTAGATCGAAATCTTGAGCTTTGTAGTCACGAAAGTTGAGTAGTATATTTTCACTCCACGTAATACATCCTTTAAGACCCATAACAGTTAAGTGGGAAGGTAGCTTAAAATCTACAATAGTAGTAAATAATTTATTTACTAACCTTAGATTTAGCTCTCTCGTCAATGAGTAATTTTTCTTATTCGCTATGTCATCAACAGCGATAATTGCATTGGTAACCAATGGGTTCCCATTAAAAGTTCCCATGTGGGAAAGCTCATTATTACCAATCAGATTCATAATCTCAGCTTTACCACCAAATGCTCCGACTGCTAAGCCACCACCAATTGATTTAGCTAAAGTAATTAAGTCTGGTTGTACATCATACTCGTCAGCTGCTCCTTTTAGGCCAGCGGTGAGACCGGTTTTTACTTCATCAAAAATTAACACAATACCAAATTTCGTGCATAGATCACGCACTCCTTTTAGGTAACCATCTAACGGTAATATAATTCCTAAATTTTCTACCACAGGTTCCAGTACGAAAGTTGCTATCTCTCCCTTATTTTGTTGAAATACCTTTTCCAGCGCCTTAAGATCGTTATAGGGTACCACTAACGTATCTTCGCCTTTAATATAAGCGGGGTATTTTGGTACTGGAGGCTCTTTACTCTCTTTTTCTGTTAAATCGGGTTTTACACTAACTACAAGAGGATCATAACCTCCGTGGTAACCTCCCTCAATCTTTACAATCTTATCCTTTTTAGTGAAGGCCTTAGCTAAACGGATTGCATACATTAACGCTTCGGTACCACTATTACAAAATCTAACCTGATCGATGTTAAAACGATTAGTTAGCCTTTTGGAAGCTTCAAGAGATCGAGCTCCAGGAGCTACATAGAGGATTCCCTCTTCCATAGAGGTATTGATTGCCTCCTTTACTTTAGGATGCATATGACCAACCATGTTTGCACCAAAACCCATGCTTAAATCTATATAGCGGTCGCCATCAACCGAGTGTAGGTAGGCGCCAGTTCCTTTATTAAAGTAGATAGGGAAGGGAGCGAAATGCTGAAAACTGGAAGCCACCCCCAGTGGGATTAGTTCCTTACACTCCTCGTAAATAGCTTTTGAAATGGCATTCTCATAGATAAAGCTAGCATACTCTTCCTTTAAGAGTTCCTTTACCCGCAATGGCGAGATAGGTTGCGAGCCTTCTGGTCTTAAGTTAAATCCTGATTTACTAGTTACATCTTCCACAATTACTCCTTATAATTTATAGACTGTCAGGGAGATGGTAATAATAGCATTAAATATAAGTTAAGAGTAAGTAACATAGAATTAGATTGATGATATCATTGAAATTTTCTATAAATTATTAATTAAAACTAGATGCTTTTAAGTACTTACATGCTATTTATAGCAGAGAGTAATTATTCAAAATAAATTTGCACTTGGGCAATATTAGGTAGAGTCGAATCATCCTTGCAACCACAAACGTTGCAAGTTACTAGACCATCAAGATCTAGGTGGAAAGTATGCTCATGTGAAGAGGTAGAGGTAAGAGATGATGGTTCTTTAACTTTATCTTGCTCAGCATCCATACAGATACTCTGCTACCTTATAACATTAATACAATAGATATATGAGGTAGAGAAGAAATTGTGCGAATACCCGTGTAAATAAGTTTTCAGTTTAAATTAAAACTTAAAATTTTCTAGATAAGGAGTGTAACTATCCTCTTTAGAAAGTTGCATAATTTCAGCCACAAAGTTAGCCAATACCTCACGATGAAATGTTTTAACATTAAGCAACTTGCCAGTAGTAATATCATCGGAAAGTTTTCGCTCACTTGCTATAGTATAACTTTCTAAAACCAGCCAACCCAGTAAAAGTTCACCGGTAAAATTTAATAATTTATTAGTTTTAGTTGTGATTAAGTTCAGTTTCGAAGGGTCAGTGACACTCTCCATAGTTAGCCCAACCATATGCTCAACTACACTTTGGTAGGCTTGACAAGCATCACGGAATACACTCACCTCGCAAGTTATCTCTACTGGATAGGAGATTCTACTTTCAAACCGGGCAAGTAAAGCGTAAAGACCGACGCCTTGATCTTTAACAATTTTTCGAAAGAATAAGTCATTGGACTGGATATTTGTTGTCCCTTCATAAAGTGTGTCAATTTTAGCATCCCTTAAATATTGTTCTAAGGGCCAATCTGTGGTGTATCCACTACCACCATAAATGCTAAGCGCTTTCTCGCCAATTAGTCGATAAGCGGTCTCACTGCCGTATCCCTTTAAAACAGGTAAAAGGAGATCATTTAAGGAATGGAGGGAGGTATCTGCTGGATTTATAAGAATTTCATCTTGTATCGAGGCTGTAAACATAACTAAACTTCTTAAACCTTCGGACATTACTTTGAGAAAAGCTAAGTCTTGTTTTACTTGCAGATGCTCAATTATGGCCACTTGACCAAGAGTCCTATTAGTATCAGTTATTTGAAAACCTTGTACCCGCTCTTTAGCATATCTTAAAGCGCTTAAGTATGCCGTAGAGAGCGTAGCAATAGCTTTAACTCCTACCATCATTCTAGCGCTCTCAATAATTTTAAACATCTGTTGAATACCCTCATGCTTATCGCCAAGCAAGAAACCAATACATTCCTCTTTCTCACCTAATTGCATCTCGCAAGTTGCTGAATACTTAATCCCCATCTTCTGTTCTAAGGAAGAAGCGTAGATACCATTTCTCTCACCTAATTTTCCATCTTCTAAAATTAGAAATTTAGGCACTACAAAGAGCGAGAGACCCTTTGTTCCTAATTTAGCTCCTTCTGGACGGGCTAAGACGAAATGAATAATATTTTCGCTAAGATCGTGCTCACCTGAAGTTATGAATCTTTTACTACCCACTAAAGACCAACTTCCATCTTCTCGTGGTGTGGCCTTTGTGCGCCCCGCGCCAACATCGCTACCGGCATCCGCCTCCGTAAGCATCATCGTAGCGCACCACTTCTTATCAAACATATATTTCGCCCATTCTCGCTGTTTAGGATTCCCTTCAGCAACGAGGAGATTCGCAAAACTCATCATGGTAACATATAGAAATAGTGCAGGATTTGCCCCCACGAGAATTTCATTGATGGACCACTGGAGTAACTGGGGAACAGGATTACCACCTAACTCTTTGGAGATGCCTAGTTCATTCCAGCCACCGGAGAGGTATTTATCAAAAGAAATTTTTAATTCATTATCTAAAGTAACGCTTTTATCCTCTACATTAAATTGAGGTAAGTCGAATGATTTATCGCTAAAGGTTTTAGCTAGATCTTCATCAGCTAAGCGATTAACTTCTTGAAGCAAGGAGTTGACGGTCTCTTTATCCAATCCGTATTCTGGGGCTTTCTCTAAATGATTGGCAAGGTTGAAAAGCTCAAAGAGATTAAACTCCATATCAGGGAGATCGCTTTGGTAATGTGAAATATTCATTCTTATACTATCCGTAGTATTTAACTTATATAACGATACCATTTAAAACCAGTATTTTTATAAGTAATACACCTTAAGGTAGTTAAACTTTCTATTTACAATAAAAAATAGATAATTTAGAAGTATACAAGACAGGTATTTTTAAAATTACATAGTATTAAATATGAGGAAGATTAAGTTTAAAGTAAGTAAACTAAGCTATATTTTACTGATAATTTTAATTTCCACTCTATATTTATCCTTGCCAAAAAACGACGATATTGTTTTTAAAGATCATAAGGTTTCAACTAGCAAGGGCGGCGCTTGGAACCCAAATATCTTAGTCGTTTCAATGCTTAGTAATATAAATGGCATTGAGGGGAGTCAACGGGGTAAGGAAGTAGAGTTAGAACTACCGTTTTTTACTAACAATAGATATGTCAGAAATATTAACTATACGCCGTGGCTTGGAGAAAATAGGACAGAGATTAAACTTGAAGCGATTGATAATTATAGTTTTACCATTAAAGAGAGCAAAAGTAAACTTATATTCCATCTTCATTTCCTGAAACTATTATATCTAATTGTTTTGCTCTTCCTTGTAGCTTGGTTTAAGCAAAGAAAGAACCTACCTAAAATTACAGTAACCAATGTCATACTAAGTATACTAATAGTAACCTTATTTTTGCAGGCATCGATTTTAGATATGTTTACTATATTTGGTGTTTTATTGTTATCTCAGTTAACTATGCAAAAAAAGTATAGATACATAATGGGAACGATGGTAGTAATAATAGCTTTACTGCTAAACGCACAAATCTCTCTTGGTTCTAAATCAATTGACCTATCAGGGATAACAAAAAATAAATTAGTATTAAAGGAATCAGAAAAGGTTGAGCGTGACATAGATGTAGGGAAGGCAATTCTTGCGATTGAAAGAGAGTACACCAGTGACGGCAATTTAGCTGTGGTGGATTGTCATACAGCGTTACATGAACTAGGGTTACTAACCTATTTAAAATTTCAAGATGCAAAGAAAGCGCTAACTTATAGTAGTACTCATTGCGAATTTGGTTATCTCCATGGGGTAGAGGATGCCATCTCACTACTATCAAACAATGTTATTGACTCAAAAGAAATCTATAAAAATGCCTGTGAAATTGCAAGTAAAAATAGAGCTAAAAGTGTTTACGATGAATGTGTGCACGGTTCGGGACACGCTTTCTACGATCTTTATCAAGGAGATCAAGAGCGAGCCTACCGAGCTTGTAAAATCTGGTTAGAAAGTGAAATAAGTTGCATGACAGCGGTAACGATGAGCCAGGGTGAATATGTAAAGCACGAAGGTAATAAAATTTTCTTTCCTAATTTATGTCTAGAGGTTGAAGACGCTACCGCACAAGGAGGTTGCCTAAAAATGTCTTTTCGTTACGTATTTAGAGATCTAAATAATTTGGATGCAGATCTTATGGTAGCACATAAATTTTGTGATAAAATAAAAACTGAGTTAAAGGAGGATTGCTTCTACTCCATAGGGCAAGCAGCCGCTTTCATCAATCTGGGAAATATTGATAAAGTTAATCCTAGCATGGTAGGAACTTACTGTACATGGAATAAGGAGCTAAATGACACTTGCAGTAATACATTTATATCCTATCTTAGTTTTTATAGTACCTTATACAACAAAAAAATAGATTTGAATTCTTACTGCAAAGTAATTGTAGGAAAAGAAAACAACTGCGTAACCATGGCTACGAAAATGAATGATCGCCTAGAGGGAAGTTTGTAAAATATTTTTTAACAAATCACTGGTTACAATTTAGTAATATATAGAAGTATTCTGGAAAATAATTTTGATTGAAATTGGCTTATAATTTTAGAGGAGAGGGTTGGCTCTATAATCTTAGAGGAGAGGGTATGTAACCCAATGAACCGCAACCAGCTAAAGATACTTTAAGTTTAAGATTACTAGAATCAGTAGTGGCAGCGAAATTAAAATCATCTGAGAGCTCTCCACAGGCTAGAGTAGATTGACCGCTAGCTCCAATAAAGCTGAATTCGATTGCTAGGCCATATGCCAGAAATCTATTATCCTTCAAACCCCAGACGCTCTCCATGACATCTTCTTTAGTGACTTGAACGTGATTATTCATCTTCGCAACTGCCACAACATCACTAAATACATAGTTAAAAGTATTGTTCGCATTTCTCAAATCTACATATGTTTTGTAACGCGGATCCATGTAAACATCGCCCCACTCTAGGTAAGCACCCTGGGGTTTTGTGAGAAGAGTGGTAAAACTTTTTAAAGTATAGAGTTTGCTGCTTTTCTTATTACTTTTAAGATCAGTCTGCACATCTTTGACTTGAGTAATGATATTTTTGGTATTCATGGTAACGATAGTTAGACCAGTACTTTCTTTACTCTTCCAGTTACTGATAAGAGTTTTTCCTTTGGAGTTAGCAACTAATTTGCTAGCAATTATAGAATATTCAACTAAGCCAAGTGTGGTATCGGTTAGATTGTAATGTGCGAGCCCTAGGACCTCAGCTTTAAAAGCGTTCTGCATCTGCTTTGGGTCTTCACCAGCAACTTTTCTGATATCGACGTGAGCCCAGAGAGCCTTTTCATTAAGATTTAGGGAACGAATAATCTCTAATTCTTCGGTAGTAAATTCACGATTCTTCATCGTGGTATAGGTATCAAAACCAAAAAGATAGGTCTGTCCATTATCGGGTTCGGTAATTTCTACATTACCTTGTGAGTCTAAGCGGTAAAGAAATTTTCCGCTAGCGGTTGTCAGAGTTGTTTCCAGAGCTTTACTATCAATGAACAAATTAGTATTTTCAATAGCAATATTAAGCAAAGATTTACTCTGCTTTGCACTTAACTTTGTAGTGGTATCTGCACCCAAAGCGATGGATTGATTGCCAATTAGTAACGTTATAATAAATAGCGTGGTGGAAAATATTTTCTTCAATGTATGCTCCTTAATTACCTTATACTATGTTATTATAACGAAAATCCGCACTTAGTTAGAGCTGAACATGAGCAGTTCAACTAAAAATTACCCAATTACATACTTATATTCCTTACTTTAAGTTATAATTAAGCATATTAGGGGTATGGTAATAATTATAAAAATGTACATTGATACTAATTATAAAGTTCGGTCAGGTTATAATAGTAAATAAATAACCAAGAATATGTTGTATTATAGTAAAACTTAGGGTTGAGGTAGATGGGAGGCGTTAGTATTAGCGATAGGGGCGTAGGAACAGGTTTGTGAACCCATAATATTAACGTATTGGTTTAGGCTGTTTAGCTCTAGCTCACCATTACAGTAGCGACATTTAATCATAGATAGCTGTTCCCAACTGAGGCCTTCTCAGTTCAGCTTCCAAATCTACCCGGTGTTGCGTAATATTGCTAGGCTTAAATTGCTTCTTGTTGAAAAGGGAGACGTACTCAGGAAAAGGAAAAAGCTTTCCTTCCTGCATGGCTTGAAATTCATTAGGCAGATAAAAATTGTAACCATCAGTTAAAAATACTTTACCATTACTAAGCTCAAGTTTGACTATATTTACTTTAAGTTGTTGTAGAAAAGAAGTGAGATCATTATTAGAAATACCGTAGCGATTTGTTTTAGTATAGATCATTCTATGCATAGTTATACTATCCCTAGAGTAAGAGGGTAAGCCGTAGGGTTACTCATTGGCGTACCTTAATAAAACATCCCCATGGCAGATTTCTCCGACTTTACACCAACATGCCAAATCCATGCCACTTAATTTTTCTTTCACCTCGGTAAGGGTAAAATTCAACTTACCCGCCAATAAAGCCTCTTCAAATAACTTAACCGCCTCTATTGCATTTCCATCAATCACTTTAAAGGGATTCCCAAAACGACCGGGTCTGACAATGGAGATAGCACCAACGGGAATGATAGGGTTATAAAGATTTCCTAGTAGACGGATTCTTGCTGGCATAAAACTCCTTCTTAATTATTAGTTACTCTTAACGCATAATTGTTAAATAATATCGGTATAAAATAGGCATAAAGGGAGAGTAATACCATGGGAGTGAGATGTCAAGTTTTGGGATGTGAAAAAACTTTTCTAGTCGCGGAGCAGCCAAAAGAGTTAGTGGCAATTACCTACTTATCACCTTACCTAACAGAGTATTGCCCTAGTTGCTTAAAGATGTTTAATGAGAATCGACTAAGTTGTGAGAGGAGAAGAAATGAGTGAACTAATTAAAGTAACCTGTTTCAAATGCGCTAAAAGCTCAACTATCGCAAAAGAGCATATCCGCACCCCATTTTACTGCACCTCCTGCAAATAAAAAATAGGATAGCGAAATCTCAAAATTTTATAAAGCATAACGAGAACTACACTAGTTTAGGATTAGTTTTTATGAGAATTAGATATACTACAAAAGCAGGATTGGTGGAATAGTAGTAGATGCCAAAAGAAAGGGCAGTATCACTTGATAAAATTTAGCAAAATTTCTAGAGATGTAAAAAACTATCTACTGCTCCTGCTACCAGTTCTAGGAATTAATTTAGTGTTCCCTTCTTTTAAAGAATTTGGATTTTCTTTTTACTCGGCTAACACCCTGGCTACCATACAAGGATCTTGGCTAAATTTATTTACCGGGGCGATGGACCCGATGGGGTTTCAAGCGGTCGATAAACCGCCTTTAGCCTATCTTTTGCAAGGAATTTTAGGAAAGCTCTTTGGGTTAAACTCCTTAACCTTGATGCTTCCTTCCGCACTTTACCTTTGGTTAGCTGCAATCGTTATCTATAAGATTACAAAAAATGTTATATCCCCACTACGAGAGGAGCTACGGCTTTGTAGTAGTGAATTAATTAGCTTTATCGCAGCTATGCTTTTCATCCTCACCCCAGTAGTAGTACTGCATAATAGAGATAATTTGGCCGACCCTTTGGAAACTCTAGCTTTAGTACTCATGCTTCACCTAGGGATAAAATTAGTAGTTGCACCAAAACGAAAATATTATATTTTGCTTGGAATTGTAACAGGGTTATCTTTTTTAACTAAGGTAGGCTTGCTACTACCTGCATTTTTCCTCATTTTAGCCTTAGCGTTTTACTTCACTCCCCAAAAAAGAAAATTTGTAATTACGCATTCCTTCCTTGCTGGTTTAGTGGCAGTACTACCTTATACGCTTTACGTATTCTGGTATGACGTAATATTAAAAAATCCTCCAAGATTAGTTAGTGGTAAAAGTCAACTTGATCTACTACTCAACTTTAATTCTTTCTCCCGCCTACCCTGGAGTGACCCTGAATCTACCTGGTTTGGGTTCCCTAAATATAAGATGGTTGGGTTGGATAGATTGTTTAGAGAGAATTTTATTGATTCTTGGTTCTGGATATTACCTTTAGCAGTGGCGGGTTTAAGTTTACTGTTTTATTCGTATCGAGAGCTTACTAACAACAGGAATAAACATAACCTAAAAAGTAGTAGCAGTATTTTACTCGGAACCTTTTTAATAAACTTTCTTATTCTATCATTTAGCGGTTCTAAAGTTTGCTGCACCCACCCGTATTACTCCATATTACTAATACCTACGCTAGCTATCTATGCCGCTATTGGGTTAAACTTAATTGCAAATTTCCTAACTGACCGCAAAACAGCATTAAAAAGTTTATTAATCCTACTTCCCGTAGTGCTTGCCTACAAAATAGCCTGGAGTGATTCACTGATACTCACTTTAAAGCAGTTACTAGCACCTTATGGTCCCCAATTTTGGCCGAGCTTATTACTAATCGCATTACTGCTGGGTTTGGTATTAAAGAAGAAATTTACTCTACAAACTCTAACTATTTACATTCTACTTGCTACCCTAACTCTACCCATAACAATTATCTCGCTCGCAACGGTAAGTAACCCTGCGATCCAGACCATAGGAGCGGATCAGCGAGCTGGACGTAATACATTTTTTGGTGTAAATCTATCAAATTACAAAGAGCAGAAAGTATCAGGTTTAGCGATAAAACAGCTTTATCCTAATGGCAGAGTCATAGAAAACATGACCTTTACCTTGGCGACCCCGAGTCAGATCAGCCCTACTCTAAAGCTGATAGTAGAGCAATTACCAAGTACCACAACCTGGAGGCTAGTTACTTTGGATAGTTTTAATGCCTCGCTGCTTTACTTAGCAACCAAACAACCGGTACTCGCAGTAGGAGGAGGAACAGGTATGCAGGAAGTTATTAGTTTCAAGGAATTTTTAAATTTAACCTCGCAGAAAAAGTTTGGCTACTTTGTGCTGGATCCGCATGCACTTTGCATGGTAAACCCTAATTTAGGAGCAACTGTAGAAAATGGCTCCAGCAGTGCTTTGATTTTAGATTGGGTTACCAAGTATGGTATCCGGGCAGTAACGGCGGGCGAGTTAGATACTACCTTACCAGTACTATTTAAATTACCTCCTTCAGAGGCAAGTCGCACACTTTTAAACCTATCCAATTACCAACCTACAACCGGTAAGTACATTACGGGCATCGAACATTGTGAAAAACCTTAGTTCAAGAACCATGATGTTCTAGTGATTGTAATTCCCCGAGCTTGAGGTATAATCTTTAATATGCATAGTAAGGTTATGACTCCCAAAGAAATTAAAGTAGTGATGCTAGCTTTAATGAGTAGTTTACTTCTAGCCGCGCTAGATCAAACTATAGTAGCATCGGCTTTACCTACCATTGTTTCCGATCTTGGTAGCGCCGGAAAGTTAAGTTGGGTCATTACCTCTTACCTTTTAGCCTCGATTGCGGTTATGCCACTTTATGGTAAGATTGGGGATCTGTACGGCCGTAAAAAAATTCTCTTACTCGCTATTTCGTTATTTTTAGCCGGATCCATGTTATGTGGAATTACCAACTCGCTTTTTACTCTAGTATTAGCAAGAGTAGTGCAAGGGCTCGGAGCGGGAGGGTTGTTCCCTCTTATCACAGCAACTATTGCAGATATTATCCCCCTAAAAAATCGAGCAAAGTATCAAGGAGGAATCGGAGCAGTATTCGCCATCGCCTCGTTAATGGGGCCCCTACTCGGTGGATTAATAACCGACCTCTTTTCTTGGAGAGCGATCTTTTTTATAAACTTACCCATCAGCATTATTGCACTAATCTTAGTCAAGAAACATTTGTATGGTAAAGAGGTCACGCATAAGCATAAAATAGATTATTTGGGAGCTTTTTTAGGAACCGTAGGGATAACTTTACTCTTAGTCTTCATGCTATTCGGTGGGAAAACTTATGGCTGGTTATCCTGGCAAATACTATCCTTACTAATTCTCGCCATTACTTCCTTGTTGCTATTTGTAAAGGTGGAACAAAATAGTTACGAACCCATCCTACCTTTATCGCTCTTTAGAAATAGAGTAGTAGTACTTAACTTAGTAATTAGCTTTTTTACCGGCGCAATACTCTTTGGAGTAGTAATTTATCTCAGTATATTTTTGCAAGTAGTAAAAGGATTCTCGCCAACTATTAGTGGGTTAGCCTTGCTTCCGCTTACACTTGGAATTTTTCCTTCCTCTATGAGAGTGGGGAAGATGGTTGGTAAGAGTGGTGAGTTTAAATCCTTCTATATTATAGGCTTTGGCTTATTAGCGCTATCGACGCTTGGGCTCACAACAATAAATAGTAAAGTTAGTTATCTAATACTGGGGTTACTGCTATTTTTAGCAGGGTTAGGGTTGGGTATGCTCATGCAACTTCCGAGTTTAGTGGTTACTAATGTTCTCCCTAAGGAAACTATCGGTGTAGGGGCTTCTACAGTGACGCTTTTTAGGTCGATTGGCTCTGCTATGGGGACAGCTATCTTTGGTACCATTTTAAATCTACAACTATCTAATTATCTCTCAGAGTTAATGGGTCAGATATTTAAAGAAAAAATTGTTATGCCTGATGAGATTGATTCATTCGCGGCGTTAGACCAGATGCCGGATACTATTAAGAAAATGATTTTAGAAAGTTTTACCCATGCTGTTAATGATATCTATCTGGCAGTCTTTCTCTTTACTCTAGTAGGAGTGATGGTTAGCATCATTATGCCGAACCTGAAATTAAAAGAGCACGATGAGTAGTAGCCTTTGATAAATATATAGAATAGTTATAAATAATCACGCTTATGAATATATAATAGTAATTTAGAGAAGAAAAATATATATAAATTAAGTTATTAAGTTATTAAGTTATCAAGTTATGTAGTTATTAAATAATAGGAATTAGTACATAACTATCGAGTAGTGATTAATCTTGGTAACGGGTAAAAATTGCTAATAACTCAGATTTTTCTGCTGGTGATTTTGCCTGAGCGAGAAGTTGCTCCAAATATTGTTTGGTGGTAAGTTCTTTATTCTTAGTAAATCTGGTCTTCATATTAACTCCTATATCTCAATTATAACAGTACATTATAATTACGTTTAAACAATTTACTAAAATATTATTGTAAAAGGTTGGAAGGTCGCTAAATAGGGATTATTCTAGATGATGCAATAGTTAGAAAATAATAATAAACGCTATACTCTACTTAGTATTTTTATAGAAATTGAGGAGAGAATTTCCAAGCAAGGAAGCGACTTCAATATTATGCTCAGCTTCAAAATACTTGTAAGATGGCTTACTATTAATCTCAATTACTTTCAAATCCCCTTCTTCTTCTAAGATATCAACTCCGGCAAAATCTAAACCATGAGCGGCTAGTATAGCAAGCTTAGCGATATTATCATCAAATACTATCTCACTTCTGGAACCTAACCCCATGTTGGATCGGAACTCACCTTCAGGGGGAGTTCTCTTCATAATCCCCAAGACAACACCATCGAGTACTAATACTCGGTAATCGAATTTTTGGTGAGCATACTTTTGCACAATTACGTAATCTTGGGGCGAGAAAGGTAAACTTATATACTCATCCCTAGTGGTTTTATAAACGCCTCTGCCACCGTGACCAAAATTTTCTTTGATAACAAATTCTACTATATCTTTAGGAAAGGTATCAAGAGTGGAGGCTAAATTTTTGAAAAGAGTCACTTTGGTTGTGAGGTTTGGTACTAGACGAGAGGTGAGGTATTCGTGTGTAAGTATCTTATTAGCATAATCAAGGGTGGATTCCCTATCATTATAAATTAAGGTGCCGGCAGATTTTAAAGCCCTAATAATGTCTTTAACAAAGTAGGCATCACTAGCAACTGAGCGATTAAGCAACAAATCGCAGAGCACGGGTGAGTTATTTTCGCAACTATTAACCGAGTTTTCAGTTAAATCTAAATATAGTTCGTTAGGATCAAGAATGATTACTTCGTGATCTCGGTTTATTAAGAAATCAATTAATCCTTGGTAAAGTTCAAGAGCAACAACTCGTTTGGCGACAATTGCTATTCGCATCTACTGCCCAAGAGTAGGTATGTTATTTAATATAGTTTTAAAGTACTCTAGCAGTTCAGAAGGCAATTGGGTATCTTCGCCATAAATATTACGTAGATTTGCCGAGATACTTATTTGGAGGGCATCGACATTATGAGAATTCATAGTTTGTACTATTGTCCCGGTTTCCTTACCATCAAAGGGTGAGTTTAAAGCAACATTGAAACCAAAAACTTCCCCTATCGATATCATGCTATCAACTAGCTCGTGATGCTTTTCGCTAAAATCTCCAGTACCGATACAAATGTCGGGGCCATAAGTATTCTTCATACCATGTAAGTTAAAAACAAATTTTGGTTTTAGATTTAGCAACGTTTGTTTAAAGTAACAATGCTCTAATAAGTCTTTATTGGGCATCCCATTCCAGAACCCTAAGTTAGCTAGAAAGCCATTCTCGGTTATTTCAGCTAATGTCTGCGCTAAACTACCAACAGCAAATTCAGGTGCTCTAACGGAGCCATCTTCATTGACGGTTTGAGCACTGTGCGGCGCAGAAAAAAGCACCTTACCTTCATGAAACTTAAGATTCTTGGTATACAAATCAAAATTAACTCCCACATAGAGTTGATTGAAATGGACCCATTGTTCAATTTGGTTTACTTCATATTCGTCATCATACATAGGGATATTATCGGCACTAAGGGTGCTAATTTTATTTTTTCTTACTAAGGTCAACAAAGAAGAGGAGTTTTAAGTAAAGAGCCTTGTAGTTGTTTGACCTTCTTTAAGGCCGCACAGGAAACCTTCTGGTATGATCCCTGCATCGCAGTAAGGGCGGGATAGATGCTCCAGTCACTACTTTTTACATAAGTGGGGGTAACCGAACCATCAACGTACTCAAAAGATTGAGGAGCTATTCTCTTAAAGTTTAGCTTAACAATCTCCCCAAATTGCCCTGCTGGTTGCCCTGACCAAGAACCTTGACCCGACCAGAAGTTACACATACCGTAAACCAATGGTTTACCGTTGAGGGCTAAGGCCTTTTGCAGTACATGAACATGACTACCAACCACTGCGTTAATTGCTGGAGAGGTTAAAAGAATCTTTGCTAACATTTCTTGAGATGGTGTAGGTTTTTCCTGGTACTCATTTCCCCAGTGAAGATAGATCAAAACAATATCCGCTCCCTTGGATTTTGACCGCGAGGCATCTTGAAGTATTTTTGATGTTACAATTCTATTGACAACTCCTGGGTGATCCACGGGGTCTTTGATCCCATTAGTTCCGTAAGTGTAAGCCAATAACGAAACCTTTATATCTTTGATTAGAAAAGTAGCCTCTCTTTGAAGCTCATGCTTGGGTTTAATACCTGCTACTTTGAGACCCACTTCGTCCAATTTTTGGTAAGTATAGTTCAAACCATTGTACCCTTTATCAAGTATGTGATTACTCGCAACGTCGCATCCAGCGTAGCCTGCTTTCTTGATCGCGCTAGCTAGTTGATAGGGGGTGGAGAAGCTAGGGTAGGAGGTGGGATTACGAGCCGTTAAAGTTGTTTCCAAGTGACAGATATTAAGATCACCGTTAAGATAGGGAGCGATATTATGGAAAGCAAAATCAAAGTTATATCCGCTACTGGTTTTAGCTTTACGGTACAAACTTTCATGTGGTAGTATATCACCAGAGAAGGTAATGCTAATCGCTCCATCACTCTCTTCAGCCTGAGTTTGAGTTAGTTGAGTAACGCTAAAGAAGAGCGAGAGTAATATTATGGTGCATACGACGATACCGCCACGCTTAATGCTCATAGTTATATTATGTACATTTCCTTTAAAATGCAATTAGATCGTATACTCTTTTATATCCTTGTAAAGCGCTTATTGTAATTAATAGAACTTCTATATAAGCGAACACAGAGTAACAAAGTTACCGGTTCATTTTTCATAAAAAATAATATAATAAAAATCTACGACCTTGCGTCGTACTTATCTGTAGAAGCGTCTAAATTTAACCCCCTGCTTTTTAGCAGGGGGTTTTTAGTTTTGTAAGAGTTTTTAAATGTTAACGAAATGGGCTGAATTATGTTTATTAAAATTATTCATGAGGTGACGGATGGGTGTCTGTTTTGTATTAATTTACTAAAATAATGTTCTCGCACAATAGAGAGTAAGATGAAACTTGCTAAACTCAACTATGCTACCTTAATGCAAGGGTTAAATGCAGGTTTACTAAATACTTATGCCTTATTTGAGGTAAATAAAATATCTTTACTCTATGCTTCTATTTGGTCTTCAGTTTATGTTATGGGATTAATCAGTGGTAGTTTTATAAAAAATATTAAACCGCTAAACTTAAAAGTTTACGCCCAACTCTTAAGAGTAGCAATGCTAGTAGTTATCGTTATATTTACCTCTGGTGAAAATCAAGTTATATCGCTTGTTATTTTGGGCTACCTATTAGCCATGGCATCACGAAAACAATTTATTGATTTAAAGCATTTAGTGGCCTTTATTGATAAGAATAAACTAACCAAGCATGGAGCCTACAATGCCCTAGGTTATGGTTCGGGTTCACTTATAGCAGGGATCACTTTTCTGCAATTTGAGAGTATTTATTTAATCTTAACTGCCCTAACATTACTACTATCATTTTGGAGCTACCCAAATGTAGTAAGCGATAAGTCTGAGGAACATCGTGGCTTAAGCAAAAGAGACATTTATATTGCTATTATCTTCGTAATTGGAAGCACTCCCCTTAATAACACCTTAGGACTACTAATAATAACTGAGTTGAACGGTGAAAAATTTGCCGGATTAGCCGCCTTTGCCTTCACACTAGGATCTTTACTCTCAGGGAGAATGAGAAACTTTATCATGGGTAGATGGCGTCCAATTGGAAGCTCATTAGCAACCGCTTCGCTACTATTTTTAATTGCGCTAATCTTAGATAACCAGCCCTTAACGTTGGCTACTAGGTTTTTGATTGGGTCGCTACTCTTTGCTAGCCAAGGGCTACTAGAAGAGCGAGCCAAGAGTGATAAAGGACTTAGTCAAGGCATTGAGTTTTTATGGAATATATTCTCTTTAACCGCTTTTATTTCTATGCTCATTCTACCTATTGTAGGTAAAGAATTTGGTTTCTTTATGCTAGGTTTACTATCTTTAATTTGTTCAATTATAATTATGAGCTTAAAGTTAATAATTAGAACCAAAGAATAGATAACTCAATCCTTAGGTAGAAATAAATAGACTAGCCCACTACTTTTTTAGCCGCAAGTAAAAGTTGAGGTAAAGTACCCTCCCATTGACTAATCAGGGTAAGTGCAAACTCTAATTCCAACTGAGGTAGTTCTCTAATTTCCTGAGCAATTATCCCCAATATCTTGGGCTCCCCAAGGTAACGTGAAATTGGATTGAGGTAATTAATTACTATTTTATATTCGTCTGTTTCCAAATTATGATCGTTTATCAACTTACTACCTTCTTGAGCTAAGGTTTGTAAGATATAAGAGCGTTGAGGAATCTCTCTAGTCATATGAATCCCATTACTTCGGCAAAAAGCAAGCAGAGAATCTACATCGTTATTCGTAGCAAGATACCCTAGTAACGTTTTGGTCTCTTCGCCTAAAATATTACTCGTTAGTGTATCAAAGGCTACGGTTGACAAGGCATCGCGATGTTTAATCGCCTCAAAGGCTAGATCAAAACGTGGAAAGTTGATAGCTATTCTTTGAGCTACGATACTCTCCAATATTTCCACATGGCGCTCTGCCTCAATCATCGTGATAACTCCATTGTCACTAGAATTGCAAGTTAGTTCCTGATAGGAGGTAAAACTTTTATCCCCTATACGCTTAAGTATGTCAGGATAAAACTCAGTTAAAATAGGATTATGTAGCAGAGCATTCAACTGAATTTCAGATACTATCGATGAGGTAAGGATATCCCGGACCACGGACTTAATGTCTTTATGCAACATCGGACTACCTAATGCTATAGTATCAACTTCAGGAAGTAGAGCTACCTTTTTTAACAATTGCTCCAGGATTAGAGCATCATCCTTTAGAAATTTGTTACTATGCGCTATCAACGAACTTTCCTTCCAAGTCGCTACTTCAAGAGCATCCTGATAATCCTCCTTTGAAACGAGAAGATATTTACGCGAGATTTGGTTAAATTCAGTAAAATGAGCAGAGATATCTGCTCGGGATAGAATTATATATTGTTGTATAAGTGCTCGGCGAGTTGAGCGGGTGAGCATATCTCGCTCTAACGCAAAGAGTGAGAGAACTTTAGAGGCATTCGCCAGAGTCCATTGAGCAATTAACTCTAACCCTTCAGCATCCAAATTATTTTGGCCTAGTAGTTGTACGAAACTATTTTCCGAGTTGGCATTATTTATGGCCACCTTTACCTGAGCGATTTCCCTATCTTTATTGGTAGCCCAAGCAAAGATATATTCGTCATCTAAAATTACTTCTTCACTAATAATTGGAGTTAAGTCAGCTCTTTTCACTAAGTCTGCTTTAGCATATCCATCTCCGTAGCGCCAAACTAAATTTTGTAGGTCTTCTGCTAAAGGCTGAGCCTTGGCTAGATTCCGCATCAGATTAGTATCCACAGAACCATTATATGCAAGGGAGAGAAAATAACAATCAAAGATTATACTCAAAGTAGGGAGCATCTAGGCCTGCTTACTTAGTAAAACAAGAAACTTAAACTAAACTCTCCGTTGAAATTTACTGAGCAACCAACCCCAAAGTTTTAGGAATACTAGATAAATTACGGAACTCGCGAAAATATCGCTAAGGTAATGATCCCCACTAATAAAGAGATCAAGTGTGAGTAGAAGCAAAAGCAGTAAGGCAAGGAAAGTTACCCATCTAGTAGAAAAAAAGGTAGCATACCGTAAATTAGGAACTGATTTTACTACTAAAGTTAAAGCTAGTAGCGCTACGAGCGTATGGCCCGAAGGAAAGAGCCCAAAAGAGTTGGCAAAAAATGCCCCTCCTTCGTTTATACTGCTCCTACCAAGAGATATTTTTAATAAATACCCAACAGCTAAGGTTTGTGACATGAAGATGGGCAGTAGTATGCGTTCCCAGAAAGGTAATACTCTTATGGTGAATAACCGGGTTTTAAAAATAAGAATCGAATAGTAAAAGATCATTGCAGAGATGAGGAAGTAAACACTACCTAACCACTGAAAATATCTCCACGGGTGAGGGGTGATACCAAACATTCCCTTAGCCTCTATGTATAATGCAAGAGTAGTAAGCACCGATAAAGTTATTATGTTTCTAAACGATGTAAGAGGTAGCCCTAGCATACCTACAAAGGTGTAATTTTTTAGAATTATGACATACATAACTCTACGCTAGAAAGAAACCAGCAAAGTTTAGATTTATTTTATTGTTTCTTATTACTTTAAATCTATAGATAATTCTATACTAGAGCTAAGCCAGTGTAATAGAAGAGATGGATAGTTTATGAGTAATTTCTAGATAAGAAAGAGGTGGGGTTTAGCTATAGTTTAAGGATCTGATTAAAAATATAACCTCTTTGTGCAAAGTATGCTTAAATTGGTATAGTGTAGAGATATGAATAAATTAATTGCTAAAATTCTTTTGAAGAAGAGATGGGTTTTGTCGGTATGGGCAATAGTATACCTAGCTCTTGGGGTAGGATTCATTCTTCAACCTCCGAGCTACAATTTTGAGGTAAGCATCGGTGACTCAGAGGCGTTGCATGTAGGTGAAGAAATCAGCAAGAAATTTAAGATTCCCAATACCCAAGGCGAGATCTACTATGAGAGCCCTGCCACACCCTTGCTCCTCAAGGAGCTAGCTAAGATTGAAGCACTGCCAGAGGTGAAACTTTCGCCGGTTACGGAATTAGGCGGTTATGCAGTCCATTACCTGAGCATTGATAAAAGTCAACAAGAAGAGAGTAGCAAAAATATATTTGAAGCCATAACATTATATAATAGTTGTGAGAATTGTCAGAAAATCGGGCTAAAAGGAGAGGTAACCACCTTCACTCATGGTGTTAAGCAAACTAGTAGTGAACTTATAGGCATCATCGCATCCCTTGTCGTGCTCTATTTTGCTTTTGGCACTTTAACCGCCGCCATGATTCCCATCTTTATCGCCTTGCTAAGTATTATTGGGGCTACATTCGCCCTAGCCATTTTAACGCATTTAATGAGTATTCCAGATTTCGCCCCTATGATGATGGGGCTCCTTGGAGTAGGAGTAGGTATTGATTACACGCTATTTATTCTTTCAAGGCATCGTTCTAACCTAAAAAAGGGGATGAACCTAGAGAGTTCTATTTTAAAGAGTTACCAAACAGCTGGGGTTGCAGTTATCTTTGCAGGGGTGACAGTAATAATTTCTTTGCTAGGTATTTTATTAGCGGAAATAAAGTTCTTAAATGGTTTAGCAATAGCCTCAACACTAGGGGTATTCTTCACTCTAATAAATACGCTACTCATTCTTCCTATACTAT
>Ga0114979_10000734_pt1 | contig 21718 bp, 19 predicted proteins | sample S_140625_EF_Meta_FD_87315 | JGI IMG/M metagenome (GOLD analysis project Ga0114979, IMG submission 87315) | Freshwater microbial communities from Lake Simoncouche, Canada to study carbon cycling - S_140625_EF_MetaG | ecosystem: Environmental > Aquatic > Freshwater > Lake | place: Lake...
TGTCGTAATCAAAAATTTCCATTTAACCAAGCTCCAAAAGGATCGTTGAAAGAACGAGTGAGCGCTTGGCTTGGCCGGTTTTGGCTGCCTGTTTTTGGGCAAAAAAAACCGGGCGCAAGAATCTTGGGCCCGGTGGCTGATTCTACCCGTTTTGTTTTGCATTTTGCCAACAAGGCTTCAGGAGTTTCTACAATTGGGGCATGTATGACCAAACGCCCCTGCTGAACAACCTGAACCCTGAACAACTGCGGGCCGTGACACTTCCCTCTGAATCGGCCCTGATTCTGGCGGGGGCTGGGTCGGGCAAGACTCGGGTCTTAACCACCCGAATTGCTTGGTTATTACAGACCTCCCAGGTCGGATCGGGCGGCGTATTGGCGGTGACCTTTACCAACAAGGCAGCCAAAGAGATGATGCTCAGGTTGCAGGCCATGCTGCCTGTCAATGTGCGGGGCATGTGGATTGGCACCTTTCACGGCCTGTGCAACCGGTTTCTGCGGGCTCATTACAAAATGGCCAACCTGCCGCAAACTTTCCAAATTCTGGACACGCAAGATCAGTTGTCGGCCATCAAACGCTTGTGCAAGCAACACAAGGTCGACGACGAGCGATTTCCACCCAAGCAATTGCAGTGGTTCATCGCGGGTTGCAAAGAAGATGGTCTGAGACCAAAAGACGTGGATGTTCGCGATGATGAAACGCGCCGCAAAGTAGAAATCTACCAGCTCTACGAAGATCAATGCCAACGCGAGGGTGTGGTGGACTTTGGCGAGTTGATGTTGCGTTCTTTCGAGTTACTGAGAGACAACGATGCCATTCGTTTGCACTACCGAGCACGCTTCAAGCATGTGCTGATTGATGAGTTTCAGGACACCAACAAACTGCAATACGCTTGGATCAAAATGATTGCTGGCATGCCCGCAGAACATGGCAGCGCCGTGTTAGCGGTGGGTGATGATGACCAAAGCATTTACGCCTTCCGTGGGGCACGCGTGGGCAACATGGCCGATTTTGTGCGGGAGTTTGGTGTGCAGCACCAAATTAAACTGGAGCAAAACTACCGAAGCTACAGCAACATTTTGGATTCGGCCAATGCGCTCATTGGCAACAACAAAAATCGCTTGGGTAAAAACTTGCGCACCGATCAGGGTGCCGGTGAACCCGTTCGGGTCTATGAATCCACCAGTGACTTTGCAGAAGCACAATGGCTGGTAGATGAAATTCGCCAGTTGGTCAAAGGCGATGGATTCACACGCAAAGAAGTGGCGGTGTTGTACCGTAGCAATGCCCAAAGCCGCGTGATGGAAACAGCACTGTTCAATGCGGGTGTGCCTTATAAAGTTTATGGCGGTTTGCGATTCTTTGAGCGTGCAGAGATTAAACACGCACTGGCCTATTTGCGGATTTTAGAAAATCCCAACGACGACACCAGTTTCTTGCGCATCGTCAATTTTCCACCGCGCGGTATTGGTGCGCGCAGTGTGGAGCAATTGCAAGATGCGGCCAAAGGTTTGGGCTGTTCTTTGCACGACGCCGTTAGCACGACTGCGGGCAAAGCAGGCGCCAAGTTGGCCGGCTTCGTCGCCATGATCGACGTCATGCGCGAACAAACCCCTGGCATGACCTTGCGTGAAATCATTGAAGTGGTGTTGGAAAAAACCGGATTAATTGAGCACTACAAAACCGAAAAAGAAGGGGCTGATCGTGTAGAAAACTTGGAAGAGCTGGTCAATGCGGCTGAGAGTTTTGTCACGCAAGAAGGTTTCGGGCGTGATGCAGAAGCCACAGCATCAGAGATGGTTCCTAATGCAGAAGATGGCGAAGTGATGTCGCCCTTGGCTGCGTTCTTAACGCATGCTGCGTTGGAGGCTGGCGACAACCAAGCGCAAGCGGGAGAAGATGCCGTTCAACTGATGACGGTGCATGCCAGCAAAGGCTTAGAGTTTGATGCGGTATTTATCTCGGGCTTGGAAGAGGGCTTGTTTCCTCATGAAAATTCCATGAACGACTACGATGGCTTGGAGGAGGAGCGTCGTTTGATGTACGTGGCCATTACCCGAGCGCGCAAACGTTTGTACCTGAGCCATTCGCAAACCCGCATGTTGCATGGACAAACACGCTACAACCTCAAGAGCCGTTTCTTGGACGAGTTACCTGAAGCGTGCTTGAAGTGGATCACCCCGAAGAATCCTGGCTTTGCTTCAGGCCTGGGCGGAGGGTGGACTTCGCCTGCCCAAGCCTTTCAGGCCAAACCGGCTTGGGGCCAAAGCAGCTTGGGTTCGGCAGAGACTTACAAGAGCCCACCCGTGCCTGTGCAAAAATTGGAGCCTTCGCATGGCATCAAAGTGGCCATGAAAGTGTTTCATACCAAGTTTGGCGAAGGCATGGTGTTGGCTGTGGAAGGCGCAGACGCCGATGCGCGAGCCCAAGTGAATTTCCCAAGGCACGGGGTAAAGTGGTTGGCTTTGTCGGTTGCCAAATTGACACCTGTGGAATGAGTTAAATTTTGGAAGAATTGTTTAGAAAGAAAGTTTGAGAAAGAAGCGTTATGAAAATTGAAAAAGACACCGTCGTGACCTTGAAATACAAAGTGTCCGATGCGCAAGGCAAACTGTTAGAAGCCGCTGAAGAGCCCATGGCTTATTTGCATGGCGGCTATGAAAACACCTTGCCAAAAATTGAAGAAGCATTGAGTGGCAAAGAGAAGGGTTACCAAACCAACTTGGTTCTGTCAGCGGCTGATGCTTTTGGTGAGCGCGATGAGAGCCTTCTGCAAACCATGCCCAAGAAAGACTTTCCGCCTGGCGTGAAGGTGGGTGGTCAATTGCGGGGGCGCACGCCAGATGGCCGTGAGGCTATTTTCAATGTGTTGAAAATCAAAGGCGACACCGTGATGTTGGATGGCAATCATCCTTGGGCGGGACAAGTCTTACAGTTTCAATTGAATGTGATCGACGTACGCGCTGCTATTGCAGAGGAAATTGAGCATCGACATGTTCATGGAGCGCATGGCCACCACCACTGATGTGCTTTGTCGAAGTGCCTCTCGCAAAAGCCTGCAGTCGCAGGCTTTTTTAGGCTTGATGCTCGCTGCCAGGTTCTGGCAATTCAAAACAGTCTTTGACACTGAAATAGACCGATGTGAAAAACATGGCTGCCATGAGCAATGCGCCTGGTAACAAGACCGCACCCGATAAATCGTTGTCGCCTAGGGCGCTGCTGATCACGAGAATGACTGTGGCGCCGACCACAAACACACCTGCCCATGCCAACAAATACAAGGAGAAAGCCCCCAAATTGCGCCAACAAGCAACGGCGCTGAAAAACATGCTTTTGAGTGGCGGAACACCATGCCAATGAACCAAAGCGGGGGCATGCCAAAAGAGCATTGACAGGGGAACGTACAAAATGGTGGAAACCCACATGGCCGCTTGAAAACCCGAGTCATTGACCACTTCAGGGGTGATGGGCGAATTGGCCAGATAAACTTTTGCAAATCCACCGCCATCGATGAGCACGGAGATGCCCATGACCGCCAAAAAGCAAACGGCGTAGAGTCCCCCTAAAACAAGCATGGCCTTGAGCCGCTGTTGACCTGCTCGAAATGCCACCATCAAAACAGTCGGCATGGGAAATTTGCCAATGCTTGCCTGTTCGGTGGCCACCATGAGCCCCAATGTGGCGGCTGGCAAGATAAGCAGTGCCAATGCCGACCCCACGACGGGAACCATCGACAAAAGAGACACCCAAGCCATGAATAAAAAGAACAAGCCTGTCAGTGCCAGAGGTTGCCGCCAGAAAGTGCGAATGCCTTGTTTGACCCAGTTCAGGCCTTGTTTAGCGGGAACAATGTGAAGTTTCATGCGCTGAGCTTAACGGGCGAAGTGAGTCGAGACCTCAATACCCGTTCGAAGTGGGCGGGATCGTGCGGTTTCAACATGGCCGCATCTCTCGGTAAATGGAAATCCCAAAGTCTGGAAATCCAAAAACGCAATGCACCTGCGCGTAACATGGCGGGCAGAAGCTGTCTCTCTGCGGGCCGCAAAGGCCGTACGGTTTGGTACGCGTTTAGCATGGCTAGGGCGCGATCAGGTGCGTGCTCACCTGAATTCAAATCGATGCACCAGTCATTCAAACAGACCGACAAGTCAAACAGCCAAGTGTCAGTGCCTGCAAAATAAAAATCGAAGAATCCGGTTAAGACATGGCCCTCAAACATCACGTTGTCACGGAACAAGTCGGCATGGACGGGCCCTTGGGGCAGGGCTTGAAAAGCAGCACCTTGGGCCATGTGATTTTGATAGGCCAACTCGCTTTGCAATAATGAGGTCTGCGCGTCATTCAAGTAAGGCAGGATCACGGGTGCGGTTTCGTTCCACCATGCCAAGCCCCTTAAGTTGGGTTGGCTGCGGTTGAAGTCTTCACCTGCCAAATGCATGCGTGCCAACATGTCGCCAACGGCTGCGCAGTGAGTGGCCTCGGGTGCAAGTTGGCTTTTGCCCAAGAGTCGGTTCACCACAGCGGCAGGTTTGTCGCAAAGGGTGTGCAATATGTCGCCATCTCGATTGGCAGCGGGGTTGGGCACAGGAATGCCTTTTTCTGCCAAATGCTTCATGAGATACAAATAAAAAGGCAATTGTTCGTGGGTGAGTCGTTCGAACAAGGTGAGGACGTACTCGCCTAAATCGGTGGTAGCGAAATAGTTGGTGTTTTCGATACCACCCTCGATGCCTCTTAGCTCGGTCAATTCGCCTAAGCCTAATTGGGACATGAGCAGTGCTGCTTGCTCTTCGGTGACGGGCGTAAAAACAGCCATGGCTTAGCAGGAGGTCTTGAGGGTAAAAGAGGAGCCCGAAGGCATGGCGAAAGGCATGTTGAGATTGTAGAGGGTGTTGAAGCCAAATTTGGCAGGCTTTGACTCGGCAAAAATGCCCTAGGACAGGCACAATTGGGGCATGAGCGACAAGAAAACCCTATTGCTGGTGGATGGTTCCAGTTATCTCTACCGTGCCTTTCATGCCATGCCCGATTTGCGGGCTGTGCCGGGTGACCCTGCCAGCCCTGCGACGGGTGCTATTCGAGGCATGATCAACATGATGGAGCGCTTGCGCAAAGACATTCCCGCGGAATATGCGGTGTGTGTCTTTGACGCCAAAGGCCCCACCTTCCGCGACGAAATTTATCCAGAATACAAACAAAATCGCAGCCCCATGCCAGACGATTTGCGCTCGCAAATTGAGCCCATTCATGAGTTGGTCCGTTTGATGGGTTGGAAAGTACTCGATGTACCAGGTGTCGAGGCTGACGATGTGATTGGCACCTTGGCAGCGGTGGGTTCATCGCAGGGTATTGAAGTGATTGTGTCCAGTGGCGACAAAGATTTGGCGCAATTGGTCAATGAACACATCACCATCATTGACACCATGAACGGCAAGCGCCGCGACTTGGCGGGCGTACAGGAAGAGTTTGGTGTGCCTGCCAGCCTCATGCTGGACTATCAAATTTTGGTGGGCGATACCGTCGACAACGTGCCCGGTGTCCAAAAGGTGGGTCCTAAAACAGCGGCCAAATTGTTGTTGGAATACGGCTCCTTGGACAAGCTGATGGCCCATGCAGATGAAGTCAAAGGCGTGGTGGGCGAGAACCTGCGCAAAGCAGTGGATTGGTTGCCTACTGGCCGACAGCTTTTGAAAATTCGCACCGATTGCGATTTGAATGTCTACGTGCCCGAGTTGCCATCGCTTGAAACCATTCGCTTGGGTCAGCCCAACGAATCCGACTTGTTGGCTTTCTATGAAAAGTATGGCTTCAAAGGTTTGCTCAGAAGCCGAGGTGCAGGTGCAGTTGAATCTGCGGTTGTCAGTAAGCCATCAAAGCCTGCGTTTGTTCCAAGGGATGATTTGTTTGCAGAACCCGAACCCGTGGTCACTGTGACGGGAGACAAACACTATGAAACCATTTTGACGTGGGAGCAGTTTGATGTTTGGATGCCCAAGCTTGCGGCCGCCGAGTGTGTAGCCATAGACACGGAAACAAGCTCGCTTGATGCCATGCGCGCCGAGTTGGTGGGCATCAGTTGGAGTGTGAAACCAGGCGAGGCCGCCTATTTGCCCTTGCGGCATGAAGGCCCTGGTGCGCCTGCGCAATTGGCCTTTGAAGAAGTATTGGCCAAGCTCAAACCATGGCTTGAGAACCCGCTCAAACTCAAAGTGGGTCAGCACATCAAATACGACAGACATGTGTTCGCCAATCAGGGCATCGAAGTGCGTGGCTATGCGCATGACACCATGTTGCAAAGTTATGTGTTGGAAGTTCACAAGCCCCACAGTCTGACCAGTTTGGCGTTGCGACATGTGGGGCGCACAGGACTGACCTACGAAGACTTGTGTGGCAAAGGTGCGCATCAAATCTCCTTTGCTCAAGTGGATGTCGACAAGGCCTCTGAATACTCTTGTGAAGATGCCGACCAATGTTTGGATGTGCATGGCGTGTTGTGGCCTCGCATTCAGGCCGATGCCAAACTGCGTGCCATCTATGACATCGAAATTGCCACCAGTGAAGCTTTGTTTCGCATTGAACGCAATGGTGTGCTCATAGATGGTCCCACTTTGGCCTCACAAAGCCAAGCCTTGGGGCAACGCATTTTGCAACTTGAAACTGAAGCCTACGAAATTGCAGGTCAGCCCTTCAACTTGAGCAGCCCCAAACAACTCGGTGAAATCTTTTTTGACAAGCTGGGCTTGCCAGTGATCAAAAAAACCGCAACGGGTGCGCGCAGTACCGATGAAGAAGTATTGGAGAAACTGGCAGAAGACTACCCCTTGCCCGCGCGCATTTTGGAGCACCGCAGTTTGTCCAAACTGAAGGGCACCTACACCGACAAGTTGGCGCAAATGGCTTTGCCTAGAACGGGTCGTGTCCATACGCATTACGCGCAGGCCGTGGCTGTGACGGGGCGCTTGTCTAGCAACGACCCTAATTTGCAAAATATTCCCATTCGCACAGCAGAGGGACGCAAAGTGCGAGAAGCTTTTGTGGCCCCTGCAGGTAGCTTCATTGCGAGTGCCGATTATTCGCAAATTGAGTTGCGCATCATGGCGCACCTGAGCAATGATGAAGCCTTGCTTCGCGCATTTCATCAGGGGCTGGATGTGCACAAGGCGACGGCTGCTGAGGTGTTTGGTTTAACACCCGATCAAGTTTCCAGTGAGCAACGCCGCTACGCCAAAACCATCAACTTTGGTTTGATTTACGGCATGAGTGCATTCGGATTGGCCAAGGCTTTAGGCATTGACAACGGTGCTGCCAAAAATTACATCGAGCGGTACTTCCAGCGCTTTGCGGGCGTGAAGCGCTATATGGATGAAACGCGCGAGCAAGCGAAATCGCAAGGCTATGTTGAAACGGTGTTTGGCCGCAGGTTGTACTTGCCAGAAATCAATTCACCTAACGGCCCTCGTCGTGCTGGGGCTGAACGAGCGGCCATCAATGCCCCCATGCAGGGCACTGCAGCCGATTTGATCAAGCTGTCTATGATTGCAGTCCAAGCGGGCATTGACCGCGAGCAACGCAAAACCAAGGTGATCATGCAGGTGCACGATGAATTGGTTTTTGAAGTGCCTGAAGATGAAGTTGAGTGGCTCAAAGTTGCGGTGCCCACATGGATGGCAGAGGTTGCATCCCTCAAGGTGTCTTTGTTGGCCGAGGTAGGGGTGGGATTGAATTGGGATCAGGCACACTGAATGACATTCATTCTCCACTTCAATTTGCAGAAAGCATGAGCCCAGTTGAAAAATTCAAGGCCGCCCTCAGCGGTTCAGAAATCCAAGTGTTGCAACAGTGCTTGCAACAGGCCATGCAAGCTTTGCCGAAAGACTCAGTGCCTTGGTATTTGGGGGGCTCGCATACAGCCACAGGGCACCTCACACCGCTGCATGCCAAAGCACTTCAAAAGCTGAGTGCGCAATGGCTACAGTTGCCTCTGGGCTTGAGATGGGATACGCAAGAGGGGACGCCAATCTCACGAAGTCTGGCGTTGGCGGCGTGGGCTAAACAGTTGCATGATCAGGGGCATGTCACGGGTTGGCGCAATGAAAAATTCAGCTTTTGGGAAGATCAAGTCATTGGACTAGGGCAGCACAGTTTAGAACCCACTAGCCACTTGCCTGTAGCATTTGAAATGGAACGATCGGCTTTCCGATTTTTTGGTTTGCGCAGTCATGCGGTGCATGTGAATGGTTTTACGTGGGAAGGTCATGTGTGGTGTGGTCGTCGTGCTCTCACTAAACCGACCGATCCAGGCATGTTGGACAACTTGGCAGCAGGTGGTTTGCCAGCGGGTGAATCGCTTCAAACTTGCGGCGTCAGAGAAATGGCGGAGGAAGCTGGCATTTCTAAAGCCTTGGCCATGACGGCGGTAGCGCACGGCAAAGTGAGTACCTGCAGGACGGTTGCCAATGGCTGGCACCATGAAACACTTTGGGTTTACAACTTGCTTGTGCCGCCCGAAGTCACGCCCATTAACCAAGATGGTGAAGTAAGCGAGTTTGCTTGCTTGTCACCTAAGCAAGTTGTGGAGGCCATTGCGAATCATGCTTTTACAGTGGACGCTGCATGTGTCATTGCACAGGGTGTTTTGAACTAGATGGAAGCGGGTCTCTATCAATTTGCAGTTGTCTTTGTGGGCTATTTTGTATTGGGTGTTGCAGGGTTCGGTTCAGCCTTGATCATTGTTCCCTTGTTGGCATGGGATTGGCCACTTGCAATGGTGGTTCCCTTGGTGCTTTTGATTGATGTGCCTGCAGCCATCTTGCACACGGGCTTGAATTTTAGGCAAGTCATGTGGAAAGAGTTGCCGCCCTTGCTACCCTCTGTCATTGTTGGGGCACTTGCTGGCATCTTGCTCATTCGCATGACCCAAGGTGATGGCCTGCTTCTTTGTTTGGGGCTCTATGTGATTTTCATTGGGTGGCGTGGGCTCAAGGGCGCGCCAGTAGCTGTCCAAATCAGGCCTTCGATGCGGCACTTGGCTGGCTTCATGATGGGGATTGTTGAAACCATGTTTGGCACTGCGGGGCCGGTTGTCATGTCCTGGCTTTTGCAGCGCTTGTCAAACCCCTTTTTAATCCGGGCGACCATGCCCATGACCATCATTGCCCTGTCTTCCATAGCGCTTTGTATGGTGGGTGTTTCCGGTGGCTTGAACGATGTAGCGCTTTGGACATGCTTGATGCTGCTTCTGCCTTTTGCCATGGCCGGTGTGTGGTTGGGGCACCAATTGGCAGTCCGAATTCAAGCGGCTTTTCTCAAGCCCTTGATTCACAGTTTTTTATGTCTCAGTGGGCTTGTGTTGTGTGCCAGAGCCATGCGAGGCGTTGTGTTTTAAACAGGCGATTCAAGCGGGTCAACCCATACGGCCTAATTCAAGGCTGGCGCATAGGTGGTTTCAACTGACGACTTGACTGGCTCTTGCAGCATCGAGAAAATCTCTCAAGATGGGCGCGTCGTTCAGCGTATCGAGCTCAGGGCGATGAAACTCTGGATGCCATTGGATGGCCGCTACATAGGATTCGCCATTTGGGCGTTGACGGCGGATGGCCTCAGGAATTTTGTCTAAAGGGCTGTAGGCTTCAATTTCGAAATGGGGGGCCAGATCTTTCACGCATTGATGGTGGATGCTGTTGACTTTGGCATGGGTCACGCCTCCCAAAATTTGCGACAGATGGCTTTCAGCTTGTATTTGAAGATCGTGCAAATTCAAATCGTAGCTTTCGCTGTCACGGTGCCTGCTCGAATCTGGAATTTGAGTGGGGATGTCTTGATAAAGTGTTCCACCAAATGCAACATTGATGATTTGTAGGCCACGACACACTCCGAAAATAGGTTTTCCAATCTGGAAAAATTTCTCAATCAGTTGTTTGTCATATTCGTCTCGAATGCGGTCTCCTTCCCATTCAGGTTGGATCGCTTGTTCTCCATAGCTCCCAGGCCAAACATCACTTCCGCCCATCAGTACCAGACCATCTAGCCATTCTGCATAGTCCTCCAATGCGGCTTCGGTTTTCAGCGTGCGCATATCAGGGGAAGGAATCATGACAGCCATATCACCCTGTGACATGATCCAACGGGCAACCGATTGCTCGATGTATTGGAGCGTTTTCCCTTGAAAGACTGAACGGCGATCATCGGGGTGAAAGAAGCAGGCAGAAATGCCAATTTTGAGACGTTTGTTATGTTTTGCCATAAGAGACAATTGCATGAAAATTTGAATTATGAGGTCACGTCAATGGGATTTTTCAAATTCTTCATACAAAGAGCGCAGTCTCAAGGGCTATTTGCAATTGGCGATGTGCTTCATTTTGAAGCCTTGCTTTCGCAGGCAGGCATAATTTAGGATGTGCTGGGCATTTGCCTGTGCGTCACTTGGAATTTGAATGACCTTATTGGCTATTTTGTTAGGCACCTTGGCCGCAGGCATTGGCAGTGTGTGGTTGGCGGCCTGGCTCAGTTTTGGCATTGTGAGCCGGTACACCCAGCACATGCTCAGTCTGGCGGCTGGCGCCTTGCTGGCCACCGCTTTTTTACACCTGTTGCCCGAAGCCTTTGAAGCGGGTGTAGAGCCGCACAACTTGTTTGTGACCCTCTTGTTCGGCTTGCTGTTCTTCTTTTTGCTAGACAAGGCAGAACTCTGGCACCATGGCCATGAGCATCATCATGGCGATATGCATCATGGCCACGACCATGGCCACGATCACTCAAAGACCTTGTCTGGTGGTTGGGCCATTTTGGCGGGTGACAGCGTTCACTGCTTTGGTGACGGCGTGCTCATTGCCTCTGCATTCATCGTTGATTTGAAGTTGGGAGTGGTGGCCGCTTTGGCCGTGCTGGCTCATGAAGTACCGCATCACATGGGAGATTTGGTGGTGTTGCGCGAGGGTTCGCAAAGTCGGCAAGCGGCGGTCCTGAAGGTTTCACTGGCTGGCGCCATCACGGCTTTGGGAGGGTTGACAGGCTACGCATTGTTGGACCAACTCCATGGCGTACTGCCCTACATGCTGGCCATTGCCAGCAGCAGTTTTATTTATGTAGCCCTGGCCGATTTGATTCCGCAATTGCAAAAACGTTTAAGTTCTCGCGAAACGGCAGCTCAAATCATTTGGCTCCTGTGCGGCATTGCGTTGGTCAGCGGTGTCAGTGTGTTGGCACACGCGTTCATTTTGCATTGACGCAACTTTCAATGGGCATACAGGACAGCACTGTAACCACCCTCATTGCATGACTTAGCCTTTAGCGCAGGGCAACCCGGGCGTGTTGCACCATTCGCTCCAGCTGCCAGGGTACAAGCGTGTGATGCCTAAACCTGCAATCTCCATGGCCAAAATATTGGGCACTGTACTGACACCACTCCCGCAGTGATGGACCACCGTGGCGGGGTCTCTGCCAGCTAACAGCCTTTCAAATTCTGCTTTCAATACTTCCGGAGATTTAAACAAGCCATCCGCGCCGAGGTTTTCGGCAAAGGGTCTGTTCAATGCACCTGGTATGTGGCCTGCCACGGGATCAAGGGGCTCCATTTCGCCGCGATAGCGCGCAGGAGCGCGAGCATCGATCAGGGTTAAATTGGGATGCCCCACTTGAGGTGCCAATTGATCCGTACTGAGCCATTCACGCAAAGCAGGTTTTAAATCAAACTTAGCAGCGACAGACTGAAGCGCTGCAGGAGCGCCTTTCTCAACTGCGCCACCTGATGCCTCCCAAGCCTGAAGACCGCCGTCTAAAACAGCAACCGCATCATGGCCTAACCATTTCAGCATCCACCACATGCGGCCGCAATAGTTGGCGCCATTGCGGTCGTACACCACGGCCTGCATGTGGTTTTCAAAACCTAGGCTGCCCAACCATGAAGCCACTTCTTCACGCTTGGGCAGGGGATGTCTGCCGCCATTGACAGCAGAGGGCCCGTGCGTGCTCAGGTTGCGATCTAAGTGGGCTTGGCGTGCACCTTGAATACGAACCGTGGCAAACAGGGTGTCGGCCATTTCGGGTTTCATGAGGTCGCCCGTGCAATCAAACACCATCAAAGAATTGCCTGTGGACTGCAAGTCTTTGAGCTGTTGAACAGCAATGAGTGTGGTGTACATGTCGATTCCTTCAGTGCTTGATATTTTTACTTTTTAATTGGCGAAAGTGAATTTTTCTTGTTGCGAGCATTGAATGCGGTTGCAGCGATGGCGCTTGAAACAATGATCAATATACCGCCCCAACCTATCCATGGGATTTGGTCGCCAAATAAAAACAAGCCAAACATCGCAGAAAAAACAATGCCAGAGTATTGCAAGTTAGCAACGACCATGGTGGCCCCATCGTTGTAGGCACGGGTCATGCACCATTGCCCCATCGCGGCCAATATGCCAATGGGCAAAAGTAGCCAAGCTTGCGGCCAGACCCAATCACTGGTGCCAGTCAACAGCATCACAAGTGCGCCAGATGCAGCGGCAGCCAAGGAAAAATAAAAAACTGTGCGCTCTACAGGTTCGCCTTGTCTTCCAAGTTCGGCCACCTGAATGTAGGCCATTGCGGCAATCAAGCCCGAAAACAAACCAACCATGCCTGCAAGCACTTGGTTTTGTTCGAAGGTGGGCCTAAGGACCATGACCACGCCCAAAAAGCTGATAACCACTGTGAGCACCACCGGGATTTGGCGCTTCGCATCCTGTAGCTTGCCTTTCCAAAGTGTGGCGCCCACCAAAAAGGCGGCAACCCAAATGCCACTCATGTAGTTCAGTGTCATGGCCGTGGCCAAAGGCAGAAATGCAATGGCATAAAACCATGCAGCCAAAGAGGCCACACCCGTGAAAGCGCGCCAAGTATGCATTTTGGGCACACGGGTTCGAAGTGAGATGCCTTTGCGATGACATGCAATGGCCATGAGCAAGGTGCCAATGGCGCCGCGGTAAAAAACCAATTCAAATGTGCTGAAGTGCACTGCTGCAAATTTCACACACACACTCATGGATGAAAAAAACAGCGAAGCTAAAACCATCCAAAGTGCTTGCATGCAAATTAGTCGCTTGAAGCCTCGTTCATGGATGGACTCATCTTGTTGCGATACCACTCGTGGAAGTGTTGCATACCGTCTTCCATGGGGCTTTGGTAGGGGCCGACTTCGTTGTCGCCACGTGCCATGAGGGCTTTGCGACCTGCATCCATGCGCTCGGCAATTTCATCGTCTTCAAGGCATGTTTCCATGTAAGCAGCTTTTTGTGCTTCTACGAATTCACGTTCAAATGCAACGATTTCTTCGGGGTAATAAAACTCCACCATGTTGAGCGTTTTCTCGGGGCTGATGGGGTGAAGCGTAGACACCGTGAGCACATGGGGATACCACTCCACCATGATGTGAGGGTAGTAAGTGAGCCAGATGGCGCCGTATTCGGGCAAGGACCCTTGGCGATAAGTCATGAGCTGCTTTTGCCATTGCTCGTAGACGGGGCTGCCAGCTTTGCCCAATCGATTGGCAATGCCAACGGTTTGAACGGAAAACTCTTTTTTGAATTGCCAGCGGAGGTCGTCACAGGTGACAAAATTGCCCAAGCCCGGGTGGAATGGCTCAACATGGTAGTCCTCGAGGTATACCTCGATGAAGGTTTTCCAGTTGTAATTGCACTCGTGCAGTTCCACATGATCGAGTTTGAAGCCAGTGAAGTCCAAAGCGGCGCGAGGGCCCATGCCGGCCAAGTCAGATTCAATATCGCGCCCATTGTCTTCAAACAACAAACCATTCCATTCGCGAAGAGGGTAGTTTTTGAGGTTCAGACAGGGGTCTTGCGCAAAGTGGGGCGCGCCCAATAGCTGGCCTTGAGGCGCATACGTCCAGCGGTGCAAGGGGCACACTATGTTGCCGCCCGCGCTGCCTTTTTGCTGGCCGTTGAGGGAGCCTCTGCCTTGCAGCATCACGGCTTGGCGGTGCCTGCAAATGTTGGAAATCAGTTCAATGCCTTGTTTGGATCGAACCAGAGCACGCCCCTCAGACTCTTGGGGCAGGGCGTGGTAGTCCCCGATTTCGGGAACAGACAATTGATGCCCTACATACTTAGGGCCTTGCTGAAAAATGGTTTTCAGCTCGCGCTGAAACAGCGCGTCATCAAAATAGCTTGAAACTGGTAGTTGGCTTGCGGCCTGCTGCAGTTGAAGACTTAAATCAGACATGGGTGACCTGACCTAGAGACTCCCCCTATGAAGGGGCAGGGACAATGCGGGAGCCCAAAGGCTCTGCCGCGAAAAAAACGGACCGAAGTCCGCGATGAACCCAGATTGTACCCTCAGGCTAACAAATTTCGGCTGAAGTCAACCTAAAATGACTTTCTTTAGATCTAATTCAGACATGCCTAAAGCCTCTTCCTCACCCACCAACGCCCTGGCCGCCGAGGCCTCCCAGGACACGCCTGCCAGTTATGAAGAGGCGGCCCAGGAGTTGGAGCAATTGCTGGCCAAGTTGGAATCAGGCCAGTTGCCGCTTGACCAGTTGCTCACACACTACCAAAGGGGTGCCAGCCTGTTGGCTTATTGCCGAGAACGTTTGGCCGCCATTGAAAACCAAATCAGTGTGTTGGATGAAGGGTCCTTGAAACCCTGGGACGGCGCATGAATTCTTCCTTTTCAAACACATTCGATTTCAAGGCTTGGTCTGAAGAGCGTTTGGCACAAGTTGAGCAGGTCCTTAAACAAGGCATAGATGCTCATGCGCCTGCTGCTTTGGGCGAAGCAATGCGTTACTCGGTCTTAGACGGCGGCAAGCGGCTCAGACCGCTGTTGGTGCTGGCAGCGGCTGAAGCCGTTGGCATTGATTTGGAAGCCGCCACTGTTTCTGACCAACCCAGCGCTTTGGCCGCACTGCGAGCAGCTTGTGCCGTTGAACTGATTCATGCCTATTCATTGGTACACGATGACATGCCCTGCATGGACAACGATGTGCTGCGGCGCGGTAAGCCCACCGTTCACGTGAAATATGGCGAGGCACAAGCTTTGTTGGCTGGTGATGCCTTGCAAGCCTTGGCATTTGAATTTTTAACCCCACAAGACGGCAGCACCGAGGTCACTGTGCAAGCTGCTCAAGTTGCATTGTTGGCCCGGGCATCAGGCTATCAAGGCATGGCGGGTGGACAGGCCATCGATCTGGCAAGTGTCGGGGTGCCCTTGAATGAAGCCCAATTGCGTCAAATGCATCGCTTGAAAACAGGCGCGCTATTGCTTTGCAGTGTGCAACTTGGTGCTTACAGTGCCGGTAAACCTTCGAGTCAAATTTGGGACGCATTGACAAACTTTGCACAGGCACTTGGCTTGGCCTTCCAAGTGATTGATGACATTTTGGATGTCACGGCCGACTCGGCTACTTTGGGTAAAACAGCTGGCAAAGATGCTGCAGCCGATAAACCCACCTATGTGTCGCTCATGGGCTTGCAGAAAGCCCAAGCCTTGGCGGCGCAGCTCTATGCAGAATCCTTGGCAGCGCTGGCTGCCAGCGGCTTGAACACCACAGCCACTGCCGCATTGCGCGCGCTGGCCACGCAAGTGGTGGAACGGAAAAATTAAACATGCTTGAATCAATTCACTCTCCCGCGGACCTTAGAAAACTAAAGCGCGGCGATTTACCCCGCTTGGCTTCGGATGTGCGGCAGTGCGTTTTGGACAATGTGTCGCAAACAGGTGGACACCTGAGTTCCAACTTGGGCACCGTGGAACTCACAGTGGCCTTGCACTATGTTTTCAATACCCCCGAGGACCGCATTGTGTGGGACGTGGGCCATCAAACTTACCCCCACAAAATTCTCACTGGTCGGCGCGAGCGCATGCCTACTTTGCGGCAATTGGGCGGACTGTCTGGTTTTCCAAGGCGCGATGAAAGCGAGTACGACACCTTTGGCACGGCGCATTCGTCCACCAGCATTTCTGCAGCATTGGGCATGGCTGTTGCAGCGCGCCAAAAGGGCGAATCGCGTCATGCCATCGCGGTCATAGGCGATGGTGCCATGACAGCGGGCATGGCCTTTGAAGCCATGAACAACGCGGGCATTGAAGACTGCAAGTTGTTGGTCATCTTGAATGACAACGACATGTCGATCAGTCCGCCGGTAGGCGCTTTGAATCGCTATTTGGCGCAGCTGATGAGTGGCCGCTTTTACTCAACTGCCAAGAGCATGGGCAAGAATGTTTTGAAGAGCGCCCCTCCTTTGTTTGAATTGGCCAAACGCTTTGAACAACATGCCAAGGGCATGGTGGTGCCAGCCACCATGTTTGAGCAATTTGGCTTCAACTACATCGGCCCCATCGATGGCCATGACCTAGATTCCCTCATTCCCACATTGGAAAACATCAAGCACTTGCAAGGTCCGCAGTTCCTGCATGTGATTACCAAAAAAGGGCAGGGTTACAGACTGGCCGAAGAAGATCCTGTGAACTACCACGGCCCTGGTAAGTTCGATCCCAAAGTGGGCTTGGTACCGGCCAGCAAGCCGGCCAAACCTTCCTTCATGCACATCTTTGGCCAATGGCTTTGTGACATGGCGGCTGCTGACAAACGTTTGGTGGGCATCACACCTGCCATGCGTGAGGGCTCTGGCATGGTGGAGTTTCACAAGCGCTTTCCAGATCGTTACTACGATGTGGGCATTGCCGAGCAACATGCCATCACTTTTGCAGCAGGCTTGGCTTGTGAGGGCCTGAAGCCGGTTGTGGCCATTTACTCCACATTTTTGCAGCGGGGCTACGACCAACTGATTCACGATGTGGCTCTGCAAAACTTGCCTGTGGTGTTTGCGCTTGACCGTGCCGGCTTGGTGGGCGCCGACGGGGCCACGCATGCTGGGGCATACGACATCGCTTATTTGCGTTGCATCCCCAACATGTCAGTGGCGTGCCCCAGTGATGAGCGAGAGTGCCGTTTGTTGCTCAGTACGGCTTATGCCCAAAATCATCCTGTGGCCGTGCGTTATCCAAGGGGTGCTGGTGTGGGCATAGAACCAGGCCAGGGCCTTGAAACAGTTGCCTTAGGCAAAGCTGAAATAAAGCGTGAAGGCAAAAGACTTTGCATCTTGGCTTTTGGCACTTTGCTTTACCCTGCACTGCAGGTTGCTGAAAAGCTCAACGCGACGGTGGTCAACATGCGTTGGGCCAAGCCATTGGATTCTGAAGTGATTCTGAAAATGGCGGTTACGCATGAATGCATGGTCACATTGGAAGATGCTTGTGTCATGGCAGGTGCGGGAAGTGCGGTGTGTGAGGTGATGCAGTCGGCGAACATTTTGAAGTCAGTGCTCAATCTTGGTTTGCCCGATGAGTTTGTGGAGCATGGTGATCCCGCCAAATTAATGGCCTTGCAAGGACTCGACGCTGCAGGCATTGAAAAGTCAATTCAAGCCAGATGGCCTGATCTAGGCTGATTATTCAAAACCAAGACCTTAAAAGTTGTTGGGAAAAGGGTAAACCCTCAAAAGAATCAGTGCTTAAAATTTCTACAATAGGCTTTGTATTTTTAACTTGTCACTTTTGTGACGAAATTTATCATTAGGAGTAAGTTCATGGATCGTCGTTCCGTCATTAAGAATGCTGGTATTGCCGGCATTTTGGTTGCAGGTGCTGCACCCGCTGTTCACGCACAAGCAACCGTTCGTTGGCGCCTCAGTTCCAGCTTCCCAAAAGCTTTGGACACCATTCATGGTGCTGCCGATGTTTTTGCCAAAGCTGTGAAGGACATGACAGGCGGCAAGTTTGAAATTTCAGTGCATGCGGCTGGTGAAATTACCCCACCATTCGGAGTGGTCGACGCTGTTCAGCAAGGTTCTATTGAAATTGCACATACCGCGCCTTACTACTTCTTTGGTAAGAACGATGTATTTGCTCTGGGTTGCTCCATTCCATTCGGTTTGAACAGCCGCCAAATGACGGCCTGGATGTACCAAGGCAACGGTATGAAACTCATGCGTGAGTTCTACGCCAAATACAACATTGTGAACTTCCCTGGTGGCAATACGGGCTCACAAATGGGCGGCTGGTATCGCAAGGAAATCAAATCTGTAGCCGACATGAAGGGCTTGAAGTTCCGCGTGGGTGGTTTTGCGGGCAAGGTCATTGAGCGCATGGGCGGCGTGCCCCAAAATATTCCTGGCGGTGAAATCTACACTGCTTTGGAAAAAGGCACCATTGATGCAGCTGAGTGGGTCGGTCCTTACGACGATCAAAAGCTGGGCTTCAACAAAGTGGCGCCTTTCTACTACTACCCAGGTTGGTGGGAAGGTGGTCCTCAGTTGGACTTCTTCATTAACCAAAAAGCTTTTGAAGCGTTGACACCTGAGTACAAAGCCATTGTTGAAGCTGCTGCTGCCACTGCGCACACCGACATGCAAGCCAAGTACGATGCACGCAATCCTGCTGCCCTCAAGGAGCTGGTTGCGAAGGGCACCAAGCTGCGTCCCTTCACCAATGACGTGATGAATTTGGCTTTCAAAGAGTCGATGGCTCTTTACGAAGAGTTGAACGACAAGAATCCAGATTGGAAAAAAATCTACGCAGATTTCAGCAAGTTCCGCGCAGAGCAAAACTTGTGGTTCCGCTTCACTGAAGCTAAGTTTGATACTTTCATGCAAGCTCAAAAACTGTAAGCAGTTTGAAGCTCACAAAAAAACCGGCTATGCCGGTTTTTTTGTGTCTGTCACATGGCAAAACGATAAAGAATGCGTTGTCTCAAAAGGCCTGTCGATCGGCCTTTAGCTTGGCTTCTAGTGCATAAAGTGCGTTCAAGACTTCTGGCGAGCTTGTGTAGAAGACCGCAAATTTTCCCATCATGGTTCTGGCATACACACGCGGTGCAATGAGCCAGCTTAATGAAGAAACATGGATTATTTTTAAGTAGGCCATGTCATTGAGGTTCATGGACTTGTTCCAAATCCAAGTTTGTTTAATTTGAACCGAGTCGAGCGTGGTGACACTGATTTGAATGGACCAAACGGTGTAAAGGATCAAGGCATGTGCAGCGACTACCCACAGACCACTTTTTGAAAAGAAGTCGATGGGGAGCATGAGCGACCAGGCGATCAAAGCCCCGCTCAGTGCGATGGCCAGCACTTTAAAGGACTTAGAAAAAGCTGGCCCAGAGAGGACCGGTGCTGTCATTTATTTCTTGAAGAGATCGTCAATCTTTTTCTGCTCATCTTCTGCAGATTGCTGCGTTTGCTGAGGTGTTTTCAGTAAATCTTCGGCTGCTTGAACGGCAGCTTGTTCCGCATTTTCATCCTTGGGCATCTCAATCACAACTTGATCGATGTCAACGACCTGCTCTTTGTCAAGGAAGGCCGTGACTGATTGCGGGAAGAAAATCACAATGCCAACCAGCATGATTTGCATGATGACCCAGGGGATTGACCCCAAATAGATATCGTTGGATTTGATGGCCTCTGGGATGCGTTTGTCTTTGAACAAGGTATCGGCAATGCCGCGCAAATAGAACAAAGCGAATCCAAAGGGAGGGTGCATGAAACTGGTTTGCAAATTCACGCACAGCAACACACCAAACCAGACTAAATCGATGCCTAACTTTTGTGCAACAGGCGCGAGCATGGGCACGATAATGAAGGCAATCTCAAAGAAATCTAAGAAAAAAGCCAAGAAGAATACAAAGATGTTGACCACAATCAAGAAGCCAACTTGGCCACCCGGCAAACCAGTTAGCAGGTGCTCAACCCATTTGGAGCCATCAACACCTTGGAAGACTTGGCTGAACACGCGAGAGCCAATCAAAATGAACACCACCATGGCGGTCAGGCGCATGGTTCCGTGCATCGCCTCCCACAAAAGATCTTTGGTAAGGCGTTTGTGCATTGCAGCCAAAATGAGTGCGCCCACCACGCCCATGGCACCGGCTTCTGTAGGGGTGGCCAACGCAGAAGATTGGAACGGCAGTCCGCCCATGGAGCCCAGAACGGTGAAAATCAGGATGGCTGAGGGGATGATTCCCTTTAAGCATTTGCGCCACAAGGCCCAACCTTCCAGGGTGCGTGCTTCTTTGGGTACCCCAGGAACGTAATGGGGCTTGATGAGGCCCAGACCGTAGGTGTACAGAGCAAACATGGCGATTTGAAGCAGAGAAGGGCCCCAAGCGCCTTTGTACATATCGCCCACGGGCTTGCCCAGTTGATCAGCCAAAACCACCAGCACCAGTGAGGGGGGGACCAATTGGGTGATGGTGCCAGAAGCTGCCAATACGCCAGTGGCATAGCGCATGTTGTAACCATAGCGAATCATGACGGGCAGAGAAATGAGCGCCATGGCAATGACTTGGCCTGCAACGGTGCCCGTGATGGCGCCCAAAATAAATCCCACAATGATGACTGAGTAACCTAGGCCACCTCGGACAGGCCCAAACAGCTGGCCCATGGAATCGAGCATGTCTTCTGCCAATCCACACTTTTCTAGAATGGTTCCCATGAAAGTGAAGAAGGGTATGGCGAGCAACAAATCATTGCTCAAAATCGAAAAAATGGAGATGGGCAAGTTCGACATGAATGCCGCAGGAAACCAACCCATTTGAATGGCGAAGAAACCGCAACCAAGGCCCAGTGCGGCCAAGGAGAAAGCGACGGGGAAACCGATAATCATGACGGCAACCAGTCCGGCAAACATGATCGGTGCGAAATTTTGCATTTCCATTTTGGAGTCCTAACAGTATTTTTGAAAGATCTGAAATTGAGCTTCCAGATTTACTGAAGTGGTTTTTCGTAGTGTGTGTCCATGACGTATTCGCCGCGCAGGTAGGCCACACGCTTGATCAATTCGGCCACACCCTGCAACCAAACCATGGCAAAGCCAACCGGCAAGGCAAGCACAGCGGGCCATCGAATGAGTCCGCCAGCGTTTTGACTCATTTCGCCTGAAAGATAGGTTCTGAGAAAGTAGGGGTAGGAGAGGTAGGCCATGAAGCCCATGATAGGAAGCAAGAAAACAATCAAGCCCATGATGTCGACATAGACCGGCCCATTGCCCTTTAATTTGCCGTACAACAAATCGACGCGAACATGTTCATTGACTTTGAGCACATAGGGCGCGCCAACCATGACCATCCATGCGAACAGGTACCATTGGATTTCTAGAAGGCCATTGGAGCTCCAATCGATGCCATAGCGGATGAAGGCGTTACCGGCACAAATCATGGCGGACAAAAGAACGGTGTAGGATGCAATTTGCGCAAACCGTTCGCTAAGCCAGTCCATGCCATTGGCAAATTTCAAAAGGGCGGTCACTTTGATTTCCTAAGAAGGGTTGAGCTGAGTTGGCCTCAGTAGACTTGTTTTCAAAAAATGATCAACCCAATATTTTAACCGCTACGGTCTTTTAAAGTTCAATTTTTTGGTTTTTTGTATTGCCACCAAGGTAGTTCTTGACGCAGGGACAAGACTTGTCCTGGGGCGTGGGGTGAATACCCTTGAAGCTTTGCAAGGATCCCCAACCAATTGGGTGAATGCAGGGCTTCCTGCATTTTCAAGATGGCTGGGTCGTCTACGGCTGACTTCAGGCACACAAAGTAATAACGCTCTTCCACCCAAGGCACAAAACACAGCCCTCGCTTGTGGGCAGCCAGTTGGGTGCCCAAGCCCACATCAGCTTGGCCCGAAGCAACGCATTCGGCAACAGCCGCATGGGATTTCTCAATGAGCTCGTAGCCGTTCAA
>Ga0114979_10000738_pt1 | contig 21668 bp, 18 predicted proteins | sample S_140625_EF_Meta_FD_87315 | JGI IMG/M metagenome (GOLD analysis project Ga0114979, IMG submission 87315) | Freshwater microbial communities from Lake Simoncouche, Canada to study carbon cycling - S_140625_EF_MetaG | ecosystem: Environmental > Aquatic > Freshwater > Lake | place: Lake...
ATCAGCTTATTGTGAAATTTAAATTTAAGGCCAGCGTAAAGGCATTTCTTACCGGAAGATTTGCAATGCTTTCAGGGAAGTATTCTTATTCAATTTATATTCTGCATTTTCCTATTTTCTTTTTGATTGGAAAGTTTATCAATAATCCTGCTTTATATATTTTGATGTCAATTTCAATATTGATTGCATTGGCTTATTTTTCTGAAAACTATTTTCAAAAATTATTTATTAAAAAGAAATCATCATCATGAATATTGATTTCGAAATAATTATTAGCGCTCGAATTGCATAAAAAGATTGTTTTGATAACTCCAGGTCAGCCTTCCACGAATCCAAGACTGGTGAAGGAAGCTATCTCACTTGCAGCGCATGGTTACGAAGTGACCGTATTATATTGCTTTTGGGTACAATGGGCAGTTGAATTTGATCAAAAGATTATTCAGGAGAATCCTCAAATTACATGGATTGAAACTGGAGGTAATCCCAATTCAAATCCCATTACTTATTACAGCAGCAGGATAAAAAATAAGCTGTTTAGGAAGTTAAGTCAATATTTTCCGCAATCACTATTCTTCGCAAAAAGGACTGAAATGAGAGCTTACAGCGAATCTCTTCAATATGCAAAACGAAGTAAAGCTGATTTATTTATAGCCCATAATTTAGGCGCTTTAGGTGTGGCAGCTGATGCATCAAAAGCAACACATTCAACATTTGGATTTGATGCCGAAGATTTTCATCGTGGTCAAGTGGCTGAAAATAGTGCTGATTTTAAAAGAGTAAAATTAATTGAAGATGCATTATTTCCCGAAGCAAGCTATTTAACTGCAGCTAGTCCACTGATAGCATCAGCATATGAAAGTTTATACAACAAGGAAGTTCATTTATTCAACAATGTTTTCCCAATAAAATTTTTGTCCCAAAAAAACAATGAAATCAATAAACCCATATCATTATTTTGGTTTTCGCAAACTGTTGGAAAAGGAAGAGGATTGGAAGATGTGTTAGTTGCCTTAAGACCATTTACTGCCAATGACTATTCATTAACCATTTTGGGTAAAGCAGATGAAGCCATAAAAAATGAGTTGAGGGAATTAAATACTAAAGACAATCTAAATCCCATAAAAATTGATTTTATCAATCCGGTAGCACCGGAAGAAATTTTCGAAATAGCTTCTCGTTATGATATTGGCTTGGCAATTGAAACTTTGGGAGAGTACAACCGTAATATTTGTCTAACCAATAAAATATTTACTTATTTAATGGCAGGTAATGCGATTATTTTTTCGAATACATTGGCACAGAATTTATTTTTTACGGAAAATGATAATATTGGTATGATATATCAATCCGGAGAAGTGAATTGTCTCATAGAAGTGTTAAAAAATTATTCAGTAAATTATGAATTGTTGAAAATGCAAAAAATCAATTCAATAAATTTGGCTAAAGAAAGAATGAACTGGGATTATGAGCAAGTGAAGTTTTTAAGTTTAATTAGAAAAAAATCAAATCTTTTAAATTAGTAAATAAAATCATTTATAAATGAATCTAACAGTAGTTGTGGCTGTAAATAAAAATGATTTTTGGTTTTGCAGAATTTGCATCGCAAGTATTAGATATTATTATCCAGACATCGAAATTTTGATAATCAAGGATTCATTGAACGGAGAATTCGACACCAATGAATTAGAAACGAAATTTAACGTAAATCAATTAAATTTAGGAGTAAATAAATTTGGTTGGGCTGCTTCGAAGGTACATGTTTTACTTTCTAAACAACTTAAAGGGAAAAAAATATTCTTATTGGATTCCGATATTGTTTTTTGCGGTCCCGTTTTAGATAAATTTATTGAAGTATCAAATGAATTTGATTTTGTTGTTAATGCAGAATATGTTGAAAATACAGATTTAGACTGGGTTAAAAATGTATATTTAGATGTAAATAAATTTAAAAAATATGATAAAAATTATACTTATCCTGGATATTTTTTTAACACAGGACAAATGTTAATTAGTCCTGGGATTATCGAAGACTCTGAAATAGACAATTTTTTTGACAAAGAAAAATTTCCTTTTTGGAAAAACCTAAATTTCCTCCCAACTGTAGATCAATCACTTTTAAATTATTTGTTACCATTAAAAGAGTCAAAGAATGAAATTAAAATACATAAATTAGAATTTATGTTGTGGGGTAACAGTAAAGAAATATTAAATTTAGAATTACAGAAAATACAAGACACAAAACAGTACAGTTTTTTAATTCATTGGGCAGGTTGCAAAAGAACACCACTATTAAGAAAAATGAATGGGAATAAAGTCTTACGATTTTTTGAAAATTATTATTATTCAAAAATCAAAATGGGTTTTTTAAAAAGGAGGATTAGATTAATTTCACACTTTTTAGGGTATTATTTCAAAAAAATTAAAATTAGAATGAATAAGTTTTGAAAAAAATTCTAATCATAAACCCTCATTTTCCACCATCTAATCTTGCAAGTGTACATCGCCCCAGATTGTTTGCACAACACTTGAAATCATTTGGATGGGAACCCGTTATGCTAACTGTTCATGAAAAACATTATGAGGAATCATTGGATTGGAATTTACACAAATTACTACCCAAGGATTTAAGAATTGAGAAAGTAGATGCTTTCAACATAACAAAACCAAGATTAATAGGAGATATAGGCTTGAGATCATTTTTTCAATTAAGAAAAAGGGCTCTTGAATTATTGAAAACAGAAAAATTCGATTTCGTTTATATCCCTATTCCATCTTTTTATGTTGCTTTAATTGGTCCTTATCTAAAAAGGAAAACAGGGGTTAAATATGGCATAGATTATATTGATCCTTGGGTGCATCAATTTCCTGGCTCTGATAAATTATTTTCAAGACATTGGTTCAGTACTCAACTTGCTAAATGGCTTGAACCTAAAGCGGTAAGGAATGCAGATTTGATAACGGGTGTTGCAGAAGGATATTATCAGGGAGTAATTGAAAGAAATCCCAACGTTAAACAAACTTGTATTTTCGGGTCCATGCCTTATGGAGGAGAAAAATTGGATCATGAAAAATTACATGAACTCAATACCAAGCCTTATTTGTTTCAAAAAAACAACAAACTTCAAATTGTTTATGCAGGCGCTATGTTACCAAAAGCATACGCACCATTGGAGGCTATATTTCAATCCATAAAAAATAATATTTCGGCATTTAGCGATGTTGAGTTTCATTTCATAGGAACAGGAAGTCTGGCTAATGATGAAAACAGTTTCAACATCAAACCCTTGGCAGAAAAATATGGATTATGGAAATCTATAGTTTTTGAATACCCGAAAAGAATACCCTATCTCGATGTGTTGGTACACTTAAATATTACAGATGGTATATTTATACTGGGAAGCACCGAACCTCATTATACGCCTTCGAAATCATTTCAAGCAGTGTTGAGTAAAAAACCTTTGCTTGCTGTATTGCATGAAGCAAGTACAGCAGTTACTGTAATTCGACAATCAAAAGCAGGAAACGTTTTGGGATTCAATGGTGAAAAAGAAATAGCATTAATTTCCCAGCAATTTGTTTCATTTTTTATGGAATGGAGAGATTCACTTCAAGAATATGATGCATCTATGGTTGATTTTGATGCATTTCAAAAATACAGTGCAGTTAATGTGACTTCTGAATTGGTTCAATTATTAAATAAATTATCCTGAACTAAATTAGTTAAATGAACATTCCTGAAATTAGTGTTATTCTTCCTGTTTATAATGGAGGACATTATCTTAAAGAATCTGTAAGTTCAGTTCTTTCTCAGTCTTTCAATAATTTCGAATTGTTGATTATCGATGATTGCTCTACAGATGGCAGCAGGGAATATTTAAGCAGTTTGACTGACCAGAGAATAAAGTTCATCAAAAATGAATCGAATAAAGGCCTTTTCTATAATCTTAATTTTTTAATCAACGAATCAAAATCGGAATTGATAAAACTCTGGACACAAGATGATATCATGCTGCCTGATTGTTTAGCATCTTTTGTTTCTTTTCATCATGCACAACCTGAAATTGGATTTAGCTACTCCCAGCGAATTATGATTGATGAAAATGGAGTGACAAAGGAAAATAATAATATAGATAGCACACCGAAGATAGTATCAAAGGATTTACATGCATTAATAGCGTATTATACAGGCTCAATTGCTGGGAACATCGCCAATGTTTGTATTCATAAAAAAGCCTTTGATAAAGTTGGGTTTTTCAATGAAAGCATGAAGATTTCTGCAGATTTTGATATGTGGGTTCGTATTGCTGAATTTTTTCCTGTTGGTCATATCAATCAAAAGTTGATTAAGTTAAGAGATCACAAAGGACAATTGAGCAGAAATCCAACGTATTATATTAACCATATCAAAGAAGATATGGAGGTTTATCATAAACTGGATGTATACACAAGCAACTCTATCAAAAACTATGGAAAACAGCTGATGAGAAATAATAAACTTGTTTTTTATTATTTGTTGATGATTAAATTTCTTTTACAATTTAAACTACGAAGTGCAGCAACCGTTTTTTCAATGTTAGCTAAATACGACAATATCATATTGCTGTCTTATTATTTTACAAAATTGAAACTCTTAAAATTAAAATCTCAGTCTACACCTCTCAGTTTCTATAATAAACAATTGCAAATTGGCGCTACTCAAAAATAGAATATTACCATTAGATGGATTAAGAACTATTGCTGCTTTAGGGGTTGTATGGATACATATCTGGACAGCGTTTGGTAATCCTTCCATGAAATTAGCAGGAGTTGATCTTTACAAGGCCATTGCCATTTTAGGCAATGGGGTCGACTTTTTCTTTGTAATTAGCGGATTTTGTATGTATATGGTACTATCCAAAGTTGAGCTGAATGTAAGTAACTATTTTGCATTCATTAAGAAGCGATACAAAAGAATAGCACCTGCTTTTTATGTCAGTGTTTTGGTATATGCGTTTATTAATTCACCGATAATCAATAAAGAATTTATTCTTAATATTTTATTTCATGCAGCTTTTATAAACAACATCTTTTCCTATTATACCATCTCAGGCCCATTTTGGAGTATAGCCACAGAGTGGCAATTTTATCTAATCATTCCATTTTTATTATACTTCAGTAAAAGATTTTCTTTAATTAAATCAGTATTTTTTTTTACCATAGTTTCATTGTTAGTAACAGCGTTCTTACTTTATAACAAATACGATTTTAATTTTTGGTCTGCGCAGATTTTTATCAGATTTCCAGAATTTGCAGTTGGCATTGTAGCTGCTTATTTTTTCATCAACAACAAAAAATTACCAGATTTTTTGAAAGGATGGAAAGGGTTGTTTTTAGGTATTCTAATTACATATCTGGGAAGGTTGTTCATGTATACAGAAATACTTGCACAGTTAGGTAGCTCAGGATATTTATTTAAAGCCATCTCGTATTTGGTGTTATCAGGAGGTTTTGGTTTGATTATGTATCATATGTTAACTGAAAATTCGATGCCTGCTAAATGGGTATCATCAAAGGTTTTCATTTACTTAGGTAAAATATCTTACAGTATTTATCTCTGGCATTCTTTAGCCATTTACTTTTGTCACGATTTTATTATGCAGTTGCCATTTGGCAATTTGAATCCAATTGCAGCTTTTTTGGTTGTAATGGTGATTACAGTTGTGATATCAGATATTTCCTATAGACTATTTGAATCTTTTTACTTTAAAAAATAGTTTGAAAAAGCTTGCCATCATAACAACCCATCCGATTCAGTATAATGCACCATTATTTAAATTATTGACCGAGCGGGAAAAGGTTTCAATAAAAGTGTTTTATACCTGGGGGGAAGCTGTTATGAAAAAGAAATTCGACCCTGGTTTTCAAAAAGAAATTCAATGGGACATCCCATTGCTGGAAGGTTACGATTATGAATTTTCTGAAAATCGTGCTAAAGACCCGGGAACTCATCATTTTTTTGGAATCAATAATCCTGATTTAATTCAAGATGTAGAAGCCTGGAAAGCTGATGCAGTGTTGGTCTTTGGATGGAATTTCTACTCCCATTTGAAAACCATGAAATATTTTAAGGGAAAAATTCCGGTTTATTTCATTGGTGATTCTACTGTTTTGCATGCGAATAAAAATCTTAAACATTTGCTAAGGGTAATGTTTCTTAAAGTCATTTACAGATACATAGATTTTGCATTGTACGTTGGGAAAGCTAATAAAGACTATTTCAAAACGATGGGAGTAAAAGAAAATAATTTGTTTTTCTTGCCTCATGTTATAGATAATCAAAGGTTTAATGTTAATGTACAGGATAATGTAAGATATCAGTTAACAGTTTCAGATGAAGCAATCGTATTCTTGTTCGCAGGAAAGCTGGAGCCAGTTAAAAATATAGATTTGTTGATTGATGCGTTTGAAAAGTTATCTAATTCCAAGTTATTATTATGGATTGTGGGAAATGGCATTCTGGAAAATAAATTAAAAGAGAAATGCCTTTCATTTCAACCTGATTTGAGAAAAAATATCATTTTTTGGGATTTTCAAAATCAGCAACAAATGCCTTTGATATACAACACCTGTGATGTTTTTGTGTTGCCTTCCAAGAGTGAAACATGGGGTTTGTCTGTAAACGAAGCTATGGCTTGTGGAAAACCTGTAATTGTGAGTGATAATTGTGGTTGTCATGCTGATTTGGTAGAAAATGGTAAGAATGGTTTTGTTTTTCAGTCGGATAATATTGATTCACTAGAAAAAGTTTTGCAAAAAATAGCTGATAAAAAGTTGATTGAAAAAATGAGTCAAAATTCCCGTAATATTATTTCTGAATGGAATTTGGAAAATAAATCAGCAGCTCTCGAAAAAATAATTTTATGTCATTAAACTGTAATTAGAATTTTGAAATCCTCTGTTCACACTAAAATATTATTAGACGATAATTCCAAAATAATCTTCATTATAATTTTGTTCAGTCAGCTTTTTTTGCTGAATGGAGTGTATTTATTAATCGGGTTTCTGTTATTATTTTTTGTATTTTTCAAGATTCAACAGCCATTAAAGCCTTCTGTTTTCACTATTCTGTTTATCTACCATTTGTTGCAGATTATAGCTGGAGTTTGGTTAAGTAATTTTCTTGATAAAGATATTGATTACAGGTCTGAATTTTTAGGAACAGCAACCATATATAGCTATGCAGGACTATTTTGTTTGATGTTGCCAATAATGATATTTCAAAATAATTTACCAAAAATCAATTTTGATATATTAAGAAATCATGCTGATCGGCTTTCAATATATAAAAGTTTCCGATTTTATTTAACCATGTTTTTTGTCGCAAATTTTTTAGGAGCTATAGCTTTTTTTTATTCAGGGTTGAGTCAATTTATAATTAGTATTTCAAATTTAAAATGGTTTGCTTTCGTATTATTTGGGTTACAAGTTTTTATAAAAAAGAAAATGTTGAAAGAGTTTGCATTAGTTTCAAGTTTAGAATTTGCAATTGGTTTTTTCAGTTTTTTTTCCAATTTTAAAATTGTATTGATTTATTTGGTTTTTATTTTTTTATTTTTTCTGGTAAAAATTTCATTTAAACAATTATTACTGGCTTTTTTGATTCTTATTTTTTCTTTTTATTTGGGTGTAAAATGGACCTCTGTAAAAGGGGAGTATCGTAATTATTTGAACCAAGGCTCAAATTCACAAACTGTAGTAATAGGACAAAATGATGCCTTTAATAAATTATTGGAATTATCAGATAATGAAACCGATTTCAATGTGTCTGCAGCACAATTTTTTGACAGACTTCAATATACCTATCATTTCGCTAAAACTATTGAAAGAGTACCTGCTGTTTTGCCCTTTGAAAATGGGGGACATCTTTCGTCAATACTTTTATATGTATTAACACCAAGAGCATTAAATCCAGATAAAAAAATTAATGAGTCTTCAAAAAATGCGACAAAATATACAGGAATTTCTTACTTAGGTATCGAGAAAGGAGTGTCTTTCAGTTTGGGTTATTTCGCAGATTTATATATCGATTTTGGGCTTTTGGGGATGTTGATTTATCTGATACTATTAGGAGTGATTTATGGCGGCAGCTATTATTATTTTGTGAGATTCACATCTAATAATGTCATTTTTAATTATGCATTTGTTTCAGCGATTTTTATGGAAACCATAGCTTTTGAACTAGATTGTGTCTACATGTTTGGAAGGTTGTTCGCGAATTTAATCATGTTTTACTTGATCAAATTGTTTGTAGTACCTTCTTTAAAAAGTTATCTGAGCGTAAGCAAACAACGTCTGACTAACGATAATTTTGTAAAATAATCTCTGCCATTTTTTTCTGACCACTATTGCTATAATGAATTTTATCTCTTAAATCATTTGCTGTTATTCCATTTTGAAGATCTGTAAGTAATGGGATTCCTCTGGATTTGGCAAAGTTGATGATTTCAATACCTTGTTCATTGTATTGATTTTGGTTGATCTCAGATTTTGATGCATGCAAATAAATGGTTAGTGGTAATTTGTTCTTTGTTGCATATTCATAAAAATCATCAAAACCGCTATTGAATCCGGTGTTTATTCGTTTTTTATCTATTACTGATTCTTCTGTTTTATAAATATTCATACCCAGTTTTTTCTTTGTTTCGGGAATGATATAGCGATCTACAAGTTCCAATAAGGCTAGTTTGTATTGTTTGTTTGGATATCTAAAATGTACACCAACAACTTTTTCAAAATTCATGTTGTCATAAGCATCATGAGAACTTACAATTAAATAGATTTCTTTGCAATTGAAGTTTCCATATTTCTTAAGGTAGGCAAAGCAATTATCGGGCCCCCAGCTTCCGGACGATATATTTAAAAATTGAATTTTGTGGCCTTTTTGTTTTGTTAGATTTTTACTGAGTATTGTTGATGCAATCGAGTCTTGATCTAAAAATGTACCGCCATTGAAGATGGAGTCGCCAAATCCAAGAATGATTTCTGCTGTACTGTCAACTTCCTCACTTCTCATGGAAAAATGGTTGTAATAAATATGTTTTCCAAAACGATGTCTGTCTTGATCAGGTTGTGGAATATATTCAAAATCTAGGTCTTCTCGCATCAAGACCGCATCACAAAAGCCGAAATAATTCCGAAGCGAAAATTCACAAATAAATAGAGCTAAGAAACAAGATATTACAACAATAATTAACTTTTTAAAGGGCTTTTTCAATATGAATATTTTTAAAACATTTTATTTAAGTAATAATTTAACTAACGAAAATAAATCAAAATAGTACCGAAATTAAATTTATAATTGCAAACTTCATTTGTATTTGAAAATTAATTGAATATTTGATAACTAGCCGATTAGGGTATTTAATTTACATGTAAACCAAAATTAGAAAATGGACATTATTTATTGCAAAATTTGCGGCAGTAATAAGATAAAGGTTGTATTGCACACTGTTAAATGCATGGATTGTAAAGTTTTACTCTATTATCCTTACCCTGAAAAATCTTTAGCGCCAGCATCGCATAACCAAAGAGCTCATGAAGAATATGCCATGTCGTGGTATAAAAGATCCGCAAGAAGAAACCATTTCAATTTCAGCAACATGTTTCTTTTTACAATTGAAAATCCGGAAGAGATTTATCTTAAAGAAACGAATATTCTCGATTTTGGAGGAGGTGGTGGACAGTTTGCAATGATAAGCAAGTCATTTTTGCCATTAGCAAATGTATGCATAGCAGATATAGACGATTATGCATTACTTAGTTATTACAAATCAATGAATCATCAAATTCGATGGGAAGATTTTGAAAACGACGCAACCAAATTTGATTACATTTTTTTAAATGATGTTTTTGAACATGTTGATAATCCAAATCAAGTATTGACTTTGTTAAAGTCAAAATTAAATTTGGGGGGTAAGATTTTTATCGACACACCTATTCAGTTTTGGCTATACCCATTTCTGAAATTGTTCAGTAGAAAGTTGTTTAAAAAATTAATGACTGGTACAGTATCTAAAGCACATTTGCAAATATGGTCAAAAAAGTCATTTTATCATGTTGCAGACAAATCAGGATTAAAGGTCGACAAGTTTAAAATTGTAAGTGAGTTTACAATGCCGGCCGAACATTATCTTAGAAATTTCGGGATAAAAAACAAAGCAATGATACTTATTGGAAAATTGTTTTACAACTTTGCAGGATTTTTTTCTAAAAACAAAATAATGGCCGTTTTATCTGAAATTAAATAAAACAACCCCTTTCTAATTGAAAAAAATACTCATCTTCATTCCCTGGTTTGACCCTGCATTTCGGGCGGGTGGCCCCATTCAATCTATTACCAATCTTGTCAATCAATTTGATGAGGATGTTGCATACCTGATTTTTTGCAGCAATAAAGATGTGGATGGCACCCTTTTGCTAGACATTGAAGAAAATTGTTGGGTGGATTATAATGCCTGCACAAAAGTTTGGTATTGTGCCGAGACCAATCCCGTTTCAATTGCGAAGAAAATTGTTACAATTGAAAACCCTGATGTTATTTTTACCATCGGCTTATTTTCGTTGCAATACAATATTTTACCAAACCTACTTTTTCATGCCAATCGAAAAATTGTTTCGGTAAGAGGCATGTTGCATCCCGGTGCTTTATCACAAAAGCCATTCAAAAAGAAATTATTTTTAGTTGCATTTAAATTGTTGCGCTTGCACCAACAAGCCATCTTTCATTGCACAAATGAAGATGAAGCAATGCATGTGAAATCTGTATTTGGGAAGAATATCCAAACCATGATTGCAGATAATTTCCCTAAAAAATTAACCGCTGAGAAAGTAGCCAATAAATATCCAGATAAGCTCATCTTGATGACTATTGCTTTGATTAGTCCAATGAAAAATCATTTGCTTACCCTTCGTGCATTGAAAGAAATGACTGCTCAAATTACCTATCATATCGTAGGTGCAATCAAGGATGAAAATTATTGGTCAGAATGCCAAGCAATCATTCAAACGATGCCTAGCAATATACAGGTCATTTATCATGGTGAAGTCTCTCCGCATTTTATAGCAACATATCTTCATCAAACACAGATTTTTATCATGCCCAGCAAAAGTGAAAATTATGGCCATGCCATTATTGAAGCGTTAATCATGGGAAAGCCCGTCATCACTTCAGCATTCACACCTTGGAAAAACTTGAAACCCGTTCATGCGGGCATCAATGTCGAATGCAATGAGAACAGCATTTCGGCCGCCATTCAACAATTCGTTCAAATGGGTCAATCTACTTATGAAAGCTGGTCGATAGGCGCTATAGAATATGCAAATCAAAAAATTGATTTTGAAAAATTGCATCAACAATATCGTTCATTATTCCTCAACCCAATTAATGAACACTAACACTCAAAATAGTTCTATAAAGGGAGCCGTCGTTTTTGTTGTTACCTTTTTACTGCTGTTTTTGTTTTTATATTATGGTACCATCGCTATGATAGGAATTGCTGCACCCGGAGGGTTTTATAGTCCTTTTGTAGAAAAATATTTGGATTATGTGAGTTGGATAAAACAATCACTGCTCTGGGGGGTAGGGTCGCTTTTTAATTTGGCAGGTGTTCCTACTAAAATTGAGCCGGGATATCTCATTCGCATTGTGAATAAAAGAGGTGTCTATATTGCGATGGATTGTGTTGGTTATGGCGTTTACAGCTTTTGGATGGCATATGTGTTGGCCAATCGTTTGCAATGGAAACGAAAATTGCTTTGGATTGTTGGTGGTTTATTGGCATTGTGGCTGATTAATGTTTTTCGCATTGCACTTTTTTTAAGGGCCATCAACAATCATTCGGAAATGCCTTTTGGAATTGATCATCACACTTGGTTTACCATTGTTGCGTATTTAATTATCTTTATCCTAATCTATTTTTTCAACAAACAGCTAGATAAGAAAAATGAAGAGTAGGCTTAATACATTTGACAATCGTTGGTATAAACCGGGAAGTTACTCGAAGCGGGTGGTTTGGTTTTTTGTCAATTCCTTATTTTTTAAATCTTCCTGCTTTTCTTCCAACCGTTTGAAAATATTGCTCTTGAAATTGTTTGGTGCTTCTGTTGGGAATGGCGTAGTCATCAAGCCAAATGTCAACATAAAATATCCATGGTTTTTGCGTATTGGTGATTACAGTTGGATAGGTGAGGATGTCTGGATTGATAATTTGGCAAAAGTTGAAATCGGAAGTCATGTTTGCATTTCTCAAGGCGCATTTTTGTTGTGTGGTAATCATGATTATACAAAACCGAGTTTTGATTTGATGGTAAAACCCATCATCATCGAAGATGGCGTTTGGGTAGGAGCCAAGTCTGTCGTTTGTCCAGGCGTAACATGTTTTTCGCATGCTGTGTTGTCGGTGGGTTCAATTGCAACAAAAAACCTTGAAGCATATTCAATTTATCAGGGAAATCCTGCACAAAAAATAAAAGAAAGACGAATAACGGACTAAATTTACATTCACCAGAAAAAAGTAAATTATAATTCCTATTTTCAGCATTTTTAATGCATCTATAATGAAAGTAACCATCATCACTGTAACATACAACTCTGAAAAATATCTGGAAGATTGTATCCTTTCTGTGGTGAATCAGCGTTACCTTGATATTGAACACATCATTGTAGACGCAAAATCAACCGACAATACCATCCCCATTATAAAGAAATACGAAGCCCATATTGCTAAATGGATTTCTGAAAAAGACAATGGAATGTATGATGCCATCAACAAAGGAATGGAGATGGCAACCGGAGATATCATCGGTATTTTAAATAGTGACGATATGCTGGAGAACCCGGAGGTGATTGATTACATTGTAGAAGCCTTTATACAACAGCATGTTGATAGTTTATACGGCGATTTGGAATATGTTGATCCAATAGACCTCAACAAAATTTATCGCATCTGGAAAGGAAAGCCTTACAGAAGAAGTTTGTTTAACTCTGGATGGATGCCTGCTCACCCTACATTTTATTTCAAGAAATCTGTATTTGAAAAATATGGCGGCTATGAAACCCATTTTTACAGCGCAGCAGATTATGAATTGATGTCGCGGTATTTGTTTAAACATCGCATCTCCTCATATTATTTGCCCAAGTTATTGGTAAAAATGAGGAGAGGCGGACAAAGCAACAGCAATTTGAAAATGCGATTGCGTGCCAATAGAAGAGATTTTTTGGCCATGAAGAAAAACAACATTCCTTTTCCATTTGTTGTCTCCATACTGAAACCATTGAGTAAATTGCATCAGTATTATAAAAAATAATTTCCACCCTTAATCAAGCATGTAGCACAGATGTTTTCGCTATTTACCCGTAAAAAAGAACCTCAAAATATTGATTATTTCCCTTTAACGATGGATATACATTCGCATATCCTTCCGGGAATTGACGATGGTTCACCTGATTTGGAGACATCCATCACATTAATCAAAGGGTTGATGGAAATGGGCGTAACGAAATCTATTGCCACTCCGCATGTCATCAGCGATTTATATCGGAATAATCCAACTACAATTAACAACGCGCTGACCTTGCTTCGAAATGAAATCAAAGCGCAAGGGTTAAATTTTGAGGTGAATGCGGCGGCAGAGTATATGTTAGATAGTTCTTTTTTTGAGTTGCTCCATAAAAAAGAGCCGATTCTCACATTAAAAGACAACATCATTCTCACCGAATTTTCATACGCATCGATGCCCGAAGATCCTGCTAAACATTCTTTCGAAATCATCATGGCTGGCTATTCGCCAATTTTGGCACACCCGGAAAGATATCCCTATTATTATAAGAATTACAACATGTATCATCGGTTTGTAGAATTGGGATTCATGCTGCAACTGAATCTGCTTTCTCTCACGGGCTACTACGGAAAAGAGGCCGTAAAAGCCAGTCATTATATGCTGAAAAATGAATTGATTTCTTTCGTTGGAACAGATATGCATCATTTCCGACACCTCGATATGCTCACCGATAATAAAAGCAGATTAGAGTTTCAAAAACATCTCTCGCACCGCAGCTGGAACAATTTCCTGGATGATTAAATAGTCCAGTCTAGAATGGTGTTTTCCCACGCTTTGTTGTATGCCGCAGTTATTTTAATGTAATTGTCGGTGTAACCTTCCATCATCCCATTTTTATTTACACTTTCAAACAACACTTTTCTAGTTTGTCCAATGTGTTGATTGGTGAAGGCTTGTGTTTTCAGATAACTTAGCTGACGCAAGATTTTATTTCGATTGTTTCTGATGTTGATTGGTACAATGTCCTTCATCTCAGCGGCTAAAGTATTGTCGCGCTCAGAGTAGGTGAACACATGCAGATAAGATACATCCATCGATTCGATGAACTGTGCCGACTCATTAAAAAACGCATCCGTTTCACCCGGAAAACCAACAATTACATCTGCGCCAATGCAGGCATGTGGCATCAATGTTTTGATAAGCGAAACTTTCTCCTGATATAATTCTCTTTTGTAACGTCTGCGCATATTCCCTAAAATGGTATTGTTGCCACTTTGAAGAGGGATATGAAAATGCGGCATAAACTTTTTGCTTTGTGCCACAAATGATATCATTTCGTTGGTAAGCAAATTGGGCTCGATGGAGGAGATTCTTATTCTTTCAACAGGTGACTCCGCTTCGAGTGCTTGCATCAGATCAAAGAAATTTTCTTCATGCTTGCGGCCGCCGGTATATCCTTTTCCAAAATCACCAAGGTTGATGCCAGTGAGTACAATTTCTTTGGCACCGCCAGAAGCGATTTCATGAACATTTTGAATCACGTTGTCAATATTGTTGCTGCGGCTTTTTCCACGCGCCATCGGTATCGTACAAAAACTACAATTGTAATCACATCCGTCCTGTACTTTTAAAAAAATTCGGGTTCTTTCTTTTACCGAGTGGGTAGGGGTAAACACATTCACATCTTCAATATCACAACTGCATATTTTCCCTTGGTCGTTTTTGGTGAGTGCTTTGAGGTGCGCTGCGATGTTGAATTTTTCGGCTGCGCCTAAAACCAAATTTACACCTGGAATAGATGCGATTTCCTGCGGCTTTAATTGAGCATAACAGCCTGTTATGACTACCATTGCTTCGGGTGCCTTGTTTTGAATGCGCCTTACGAGCTGACGACATTCTTTGTCGGCATTATCTGTAACAGAGCAGGTATTGATCACATACAAATCGGCAATGTCATCGAACCCCGTTTTGATGAATCCGTCATTTTCCAACATTCGGGAAATGGCCGTCGTTTCACTAAAATTCAATTTACAACCCAATGTATGTAAGGCAACCGTTTTGCTCATTTGGCAAAGATAAATGTTTGTTGTAGAAATGTTTGATGTTTGAAGCCCCCTTCCCCGACCCAAGCCCCCTTAATCCCCCGAAGGGGGAAATCTCCGCGCGGGAAGGGAGTGCATTAGCATCCAGCATCCAGCATCCAGTATCCAGTATCCAGTATCCAGTATCCAGCCTATCCAGCTTTCCCCTCCATTCTTATCACCAGTTTTTTGTGCGCAAATTCAATTGGAAAGGCAATGCCTTGGTTTGTTTGTTGGATTGCATTTTTGTTGTACAAAATGCCATTCACATAGATGCGTACATTTTGATTGAAATGGGGGATTGAAATCAAAAATTTTCGTTTGGCTTTTTGACCAGTATATTTCCCTCCGTTGCTGCTGATTTCTATTGTTGTTGTTTTGCCTACGCCCGAACAGGTGAATCGGGTGAGTTCAAATGCTTTTTTATTTATTGCATTTGCGTCTTCACCATCATCTTCATACCATTCATAGTTGCTTGGTTTGCTCGATGGGAAGTAATGAATCGTTATCATTTTCTCATCGTAAGCAGCTGTATTTTGCATGTCTGCTGCCATTGGTATAAATGCGCCCTCTTTTGCAAATACCGGAATTGACCCCATGTTTATGCTGCTGTCTTGTATCCATCTTCCACCCGAAATGGTTTGCATGGTTTGTAGGTTGGTCCAGTTCCCTTTTGGAATATAGAATCTTCTTACAGTCTGCTCTTTTTCTAATATCGGAACTACCATTACATTATCACCCCAGAGAAATTGATCTTTTGCTTGATGTAAATTCTCATCAGCATCATCCAGAAAAAACATCGGCATCATCAGTGGTTTTCCCGTGGCGGTTTGATTGTAGCTCAACGTATAATTGTAGGGCAACCAACGATACCTCATTTTTATTGCATTCTTTGCAAGCGATTTGATGGGCTCTTGCCAAAGTGCAGCTTCACTGGGAATATTTTTTGCATTGGCATCTAAGTTCCCTAGTGCCGTTCCATGGGGCCGAAATATTGGTGTAAACACTGCGAATTGCAACCAACGCACATATAACTCGGCATCACCATCGCCACCCGCAAAACCGCCTGCATCACTGTGTATATAAGGTATGCCGGAAATACTCATTCCTTGTAATAATGGCAGCTGCGCCTGCAATCCACCCCAAGAGCGACTCACATCGCCGGTCCAAGGAAACACCGCGTATTTGGATGAGCCCGCATAGCCGCTTCTGTTTAAATGAAATAATCTTTTGGTTGGATAAGATTTAGTGAAATTTTCATACAACATCTTACTCCAATAATGTCCATAAATGTTGTGAATTTCATTTGCCGAAAACAACCGATCAAAGCCCAAATCTTTTAAATTGTGATACATATCTGCAGGATGTGTTTCCGGTTCTCCCAAATCGCCCCACCATCCCGAAACACCATTGCTCATTTGCCTTTTATATTTATTAAAGAACCAGTCTTGCGCATCTTTTCTAAACAAATCCAACAAGCCGCCTCGCCCAAAATAGAAGTAATTCATATAGTATGGTTTGCCCAAACTATCCACTGCATGAAATGAAACGGAACTGTCGTAATTAAAAGATGTTTTTACTACAAATGGCTCTGTAATTAAGATTGTTTTGATGTGTTGTTTGGAGTAATTGGAGATCATTTTTTTAGGATCAGGCCAGGCTTTTTTATTGATCCATTCCAAATTGCCTAACGTGCCTTGTATGCTGTCGCCAAACCAGAACAAATCAAAAACAATGGCATCCATTGGAATGCTGTCTTTTTTCATTTGACGAACGATTTCATCTGATTGTTTTTGACTGGTGTAGCCAAAGCGGCTCATCAAATTGCCCAATGCCCAACGCGGGGGTAATGGTTGCGTACCCAATAGGGATGCGTATGCTCGCAAAGTTGAAACATAATCATCTCCCAGGATAGCATAAAAACTGATTTCTCCACTGGTAGAACTAAATTCGAGTTCATCAGAATTTTCTTTTCCGATATCAATATATCCGATGGAAGGGTTGTCGTAGAATATGCCATAATTCTTATTGGAAAGAATAAATGGAACGGAATAATTGAGCGCATCTGCATTCATTTGGTAGCCATACCAGGGATTGTTTTTCAACGGAACTCGGTATCCTCGCCTGTTTGAAGGGATACTCCTAGAGCCCGAGCCGAAAATTTTCTCATCGGGCTGCAATAGAAATTTTACACCCCGGATGCTGTCGTTTTGATAAATATCCACCAGCTTAATATAACTTTTCCCATTTATTGGTGAGTATGCAATACCGTTAGCATTGATAAATACACTACATCCATTGCGCCATTCAATCATTTTGCCGCCTGCGTAATCCATTATTTTAGCAGATTGAATCAATGGTGCAGCAATAACGGTATTGGATACCTGTTCATTCCTTGTAGATTGATTGCCCTTAAATATTGTTTTGATGATTTGATTTGGATAGGCATAAAATTTCCATATGCCTTGCGAAGTTGTCATCTCCACATGATCGTCTACTTTGTCTATTTTAATGCCATCAAACTTTTGAGCATTTACTACTCGAGTCGACAATAAAAACACCCACATATAAAATTGCAGCTTTCTAATCATGATCATGTTTTGAATTAGGCTCAATATATTTTATTTTGATTAATTTGCGCGAAGTTTATCGCATTTCAACTGTAGCCATGAAAAAAATACTCCTTTTTTGTTCATTTACCATTTTTATTTTTTCTGCTGTTGCACAAAAAGATTTTATCGGCATCGCCAAATACAATATCTGCACCATCGGATCGGAAAACAAACAGGTAGATAGCATCATGGTCGTTTTTGGTGAGCATAAAATTAAACTCACTTTTTTTCTGCCTTCTTCCAATGTTGCAAATAGTGTGTCCAGAAAATCGGTTATTATTCATTTTGAAAATAAACAACAATTTGAAGTAGATGAGGACAATTTCACTTACACGCAGATTCCTTTCATGGTATCACCGGCTGATTATCGTTTCAAAAATACCGGACAATATGATGCAGTTATAAACAAGTTGTGTTTGCAATATGCCGCGGATTCTATATCTCCTTCCAAAGCAAATGTGAAAAAAGCGATCTGCAATGCCAGTATCGACTGGGGTTTTCATTCCATAGACAACTACAGTTATTTGGGCGTTATGCCTTTGGTTGTTGACAATCGTTTGGTGTTGAGTGCAGATGAATTTTTGAAAGACGGCAAGGTGGCAAAAGTTTATATGACGACAGCAGAAGAACGCAGAAGCACCGAAGAGAGCTTTAATTTAATGGAATATAAAATAATCAAGTAATGAAAAAATGTATCTGGTTCTGTGGCTGTATGCTGTTGTTGAATATTGGTTTTGCGCAAAAAAATCAATTGATAAAAGGTAAGGTTAAAGACGAACAAAACAATCCCGTAGCAATGGCAACGGTACAATTGTTACAAAACATTGATAGTACAGTTATCAAATTAGAAATTACAAATGAGCAAGGTGAGTTTGAGATTTTAACGCAATATGGAGGTAATGCATTGATAAAAGTTTCCAATGTTGGGTTTGATATTCAGTATACTTCGGCTTTCAATTTGTCTAACGATAGTGCAATTTCCTTACAGCCAATACAGTTGGTTCGCTCAAAAACCACACTAGATGTATTAACAATCAACGCGAAGAAACCCATGTTTGAGGTGCAAGCCGATAAAACAGTTTTTAATGTTGAACAAAGCATCAACGCAACGGGAAGTGATGCTTTTGAATTGCTTCGAAAAAGTCCAGGTATACAAGTCGACAACAACGACAACCTCAGCATGAAAGGCAAAACCGGCGTGAAAATTTATATTGACGGAAAAATAACCCCTTTCGATTCTAAAGATTTGGCTGCATATTTAAAAGGAATCAATAGCTCGGATATCGAAGCCATCGAAATGATCAGCAATCCTTCTGCGAAATACGATGCGAGTGGCAATGCAGGTATCATCAACATCAAACTCAAAAAAAATAAAAAATTCGGCACCAACGGAAATCTCAGCTTGGGTTATATTCAGGGCATTCATGCGCGCGAAAACATTGGACTATCGCTTAATTACCGAAACAAAAAAATCAATGTATTTGGAAATTTGGGTTTGAATAATGAAGAAATGCAAAACACAATGGATTTGTATCGGGTACAAAATGACAGCATATACGATCTCGTAAGCAGAACCATCAACAAGAATAAAAATATCAATGCCAAAGCAGGAGTCGATTTTTTTATCAACAAACAACATACCATCGGATTTTTAACAAAATTGAATCAAACCAATCGAAACGAGAATGGATATGGCAACACACCCATTTCATTGCAACAAAATCAGCAGTTCATAAAAACGCTGGTGGCCAATAGCAAAGGCAAAGAAAATAATACGAATGTGAATTTCAATCTCAACTATAGATTTACTGATACCAGCGGAACGGAAGTAAATGTGGATGCAGATCATGGCGTATTTACAAGTAGTGGCAATCGCTATCAACCCAATGAATACGTCGATGTTAATAATGTGCTCTTGTTTAAAATTGTAAATAGAAACAACCGTCCCGTTCGCATAGACATCTCTGCTATAAAACTGGATGCCGAATGCAAAAAATGGAATGGAAAGTTGGGATTTGGTGTTAAGTCGGCTTATGTGAAAACAGCCAATACTTTTGAATTTTTTGAAGATGATGCATCAGGTAATCCTTTTAAAATCTTGAGCAATAGCAATGCTTTTCAATACATTGAAAATGTAAATGCGGTGTATGCCAATTTTAATAAATCCATCAAAACAAAATGGACGTATCAATTGGGATTGAGGATGGAACAAACCAATAGCGAAGGAACACTCACCCGAGCAGATGGCATTGTACAAACCGACAACAACGTAAAAAAATCATACATCGATTGGTTCCCATCCGGTGCGTTGACCTACAACATCAACACCAAACATGCACTCAACCTAACGTATAGCCGCCGCATAGACCGGCCAACTTATCAAGACTTAAATCCGTTTGAAAACAAATTAGACGAGTTGACTTACCAAAAAGGAAATGCGTTTTTAAGGCCACAATACACCAATGTTGTTGAGCTCTCGCATATATTCATGGGCTTTCTGACCACAACGTTGGGCTACAATCATGTGAAGGATTATGCAACCGAAGTAACAGACACCATTCGAAATGCAACCTACGTTCAGCAACAAAATTTGGCTACACAGCAATTGTATACGTTTAATATCAGCAGCCCAACACCTATAAAAAAATGGTGGAATGGCTTTGTGAATATCTGGTACAATTATCAGGTTTTTAAAGGTGCGATTGGCAAAAATCAATTGAGAGCAGAAATCCCTAATTATGGTGTTTATCTGCAGCAATCATTCACACTCGGCAAAGCATATTCGGCTGAAGTGAGCGGTTGGTATAGTGGTCCAAGTGTTTGGGGCGCAACCTGGAAAACCAAGCCACAGGGTTCATTGGACTTGGGTTTGCAAAAGCAATTGTTACACAACACTGCCACATTGAAACTCGCCATTACAGACTTATTGTTTACTTCGCCATGGAGAGCGGTTACAAACTTTGGGGGAACATATATTTCTGGAGGCGGGAACTGGGAAAGCAGAACATGTCGATTGACATTTAGCTGGCGATTTGGAAGCAATCAGATTTCAGCTGCAAGAGATCGAAAATCGGCATTGGACGCAGAGTCAAAAAGAATCAAAGGCGGCGGGAATTAAGAAAATCTTTCCTTACTTTAGTTGAGATTTGAACAGGTATATTTATTTTTAATTTCATCTTAATCATTCATCATGAAGCAATTTTTTTTATTGGGTTTAATAGCGTTGGTGATTTCTTGTAACGCACAAAATAACGCTAGTCAATTATCAGCAATCGACTTTCAAAAAAAAATCGCCGCTACGCCAAGCCCAGTTTTGATTGATGTTAGAACGCCTGATGAAGTAGCGGGAGGTGCGCTCGAAAACGCAGTCAATATTGATTATCGAGACCCTACTTTTCAGCAACATATTCAACAGTTGAATACCGAATCTACTTACTTTGTATATTGTTTGTCAGGTGGGAGAAGCAGTTCGGCTGCCGCTTTCATGAGAGACAAAGGGTTTAAAAATGTATACGAGTTGAAAGGCGGAATTTTGGCTTGGCAAAGCAATAACCTTCCTACTACAACCGGAAATAAGACAGTGAAAGCAGATGCCATTTCTGCTGAAGCATATGAAAAATTAATACATTCCGACAAGGTGGTGTTGGTGGATTTTTAC
>Ga0114979_10000739_pt1 | contig 21646 bp, 29 predicted proteins | sample S_140625_EF_Meta_FD_87315 | JGI IMG/M metagenome (GOLD analysis project Ga0114979, IMG submission 87315) | Freshwater microbial communities from Lake Simoncouche, Canada to study carbon cycling - S_140625_EF_MetaG | ecosystem: Environmental > Aquatic > Freshwater > Lake | place: Lake...
CCACAGGTTTTCACCAGTGTTCTGAGACAACAGCAAATGACGCAGAATTTTCGCAGTCCAGACAAAGTGAGGATCGACTGCAGGGGCAGAGGGATGATTCCAAATTTCCACCATCAGGGGGTTGCCAGAACGGTCATCAACGGAAACACCGAAGACATCAAAGGCGGTCTTAGTCTCGACAACGTGGACACCCGAAACGTCCGCGACAACGGCTTGAGCACCCGCATCGATAACGGCCTGTTTAAACGGGGCGAATGCATCAGCGATAGCACGGGCCACCTCATGACGCACGGCAGTATCGTCAACCCTACTGGCATCAAGTGCAATGCGGAGCGAATCGATCTTGTCATTCATGAGGGCGAGAGACGCGCCTTGTGTGCCAAGACGGGAATGGACGGTTGCTATATCACCCGTAAGGGTGAGGGCCAGAGCCTCTGCGCGGTTAGCCACTTGCGATGCGGCGTCAACCTTTGCAGAGTCCACCACAGGGGCGGGGGCCAGAGCCGTTGCCCCCGTCACTGCAGACTCGGAAAGGTTGCCGTCATAGACTGCATCAGCAAGTATGTTGACCATGTCAATTTGAGTCAGCCCCGCCACAGGAGCGGGTGACGTAGAGCGGTAAGCCCCAATGATCACGTTGTGAGGGAGGCGGGAAAATTGTCGGCGAAGGTCGGCAATATTTTTCATGTTGGTCTCACAGTGCAAAGGTATCGCCGCATGGGCAGGTGGGCAAATTGACATCACCGTGGGCGTCATAAGCCCATTTAGCAGTCATGCGAATCGTGTAATTGCAGGACGGGCAGACTGCCTTGAGCATCCTTGTAGTCTGCTTGGTGCGACTCAGCACCGTCAGAGCGGCGTGAGGGTAAGCCTCAAGGCCGTCAATGATGGGTTGATAAGCCGCGACAAAGCCCAGTGCTTGGCCTGTAGACCCCCAAGGTTTCTTACCCGTGCCCGTAGGCACTAACAGCATCTCAGCGGCGATTTTCTGGAAAGCAATTCCATGATTCATCGCGCCTTTTGTCGTGTGGCACAACTCATGAATGAGCACATCAAAAACACGGGCTGGGTCAGCCAGCACGGGCGAGATAAAGATCTCATAGTGGGCATCAGCCGATGCAGTGTCGGCCCAGCATTCACCGATAGCACCGGAGCGCTTGGCGTTGGACGGCAGAGCGCAGGACACCCGAATGGCTTGGGGCAGGGTCTGACCTGCAAAATGAAACACGGGGCGCAGTTCCTCTACAGCGGCGTTGAGCCAGTCTTCACGGTTAGCGTGAGGCATTTTGTTTCCTTCAAAGTAGTGCAAAATTACACTCCATTGCCCGAAGGGCAACAGGCTGGAATCTTAAGCCGCCAGTACAGCGTTAAAGCGATCAGACCCAATGCGCTCGATCAGCGCCTCGACTTGGATAAACGCGATCCTCTTTGCATCACGCATGGCCAAGCCACGGCTTGAACAAGGGACACCCTTGTAACGGCCCTCGACATACAGGATTTTCCCGCCCGTGCGCGGGTCAGACACGGCCCACTGACCATCGGTCAGCTTGTGCAGGTGCAGGGCGTGAGTCACTGACCCAGCAGTGACGACAACAATATGAGACTTGACCGTCTCGATCTCAGATCCGTCTTTTTTACGTAAGGTGATGGTAGGCAAAATAATCTCCAGAGTAGTGGAAAATCCCACTGCAATGCCCCCTGTCACGGGGCATCACGGTGGAATCTTCAGTGGTGTACAGCGTACAAACGCTCCATGCCTGATGCATTCAGGTTTCCGACAAACTCAATTTTCGAAACATCCTCACCGAATGCCTCATGGATAGCGTGTTTCAAGGGGTTGTTGGCCTCAAAATCGTAGGACACCTTGTAGCTCTTTCCGTCATCAATGCGGGTGACGGTGAATCGAGCGCCCTTGTTATCAGTTGAGGGAATATATTTGAGCTTGTATGCATTGATCATGATGGTTTCCGGTAGTAGTACAACAGCGTACTGGGATGCCCAACAGGGGCATCACGGTAAGTTGTCAGGCAGGTTGATACGGGTATTTGAACAGAACAATATCGCTGCGTAAACACACTCGATATTTACTTGACTAATCTGTAGGGTTATTGAAACAAGCAGAGAAAACAATCATGCATGGGGACTGTGCAAACTAGAAAGAACACGCGATGCGTGCACGTAGCACAAACCGTGCCAACCTATGTTCCACGAATTGTTTCACGTAAGTTTCGTGTAAGGTGAAATCGATTTAAACGGCCTAGAAGGGGCCTAAAACGTTTCAGGCTACCTAGGTATTGCCAAATTGTTTTAGGGGCCTTCCTGACGTTTTGTAGTACTTACGCTAACACAAGTTTTCCACAGGTTGTGCACAGGTTATGCACATGTGGATATGTTGTGAATATCCTGTGGATGGTTTATGATGCGAACAGTTCAGGAACATACATGAGTGTATGGTTCAGTGGGTAGTCAATGACATTTTGGAGCGTTTAAACATGACGAAAGTGGATTCGGGGGAATACCTTAAGGCTTTACAAGAAGCGATGGCAAATGATGATTTTGACGGGCTGGGTGAGGCAGGTTCAGACATGGGCGAAGCCCAACGGTTAGCCCTGATCGCAGACCCTCCGCAACGAAGGAAAGACGGAGAGATAAAGGGAGGAGGAGTACCAAGACAACGTCATCTGACACCTAATCAATATGCATTCGTAGCAGAGGTCATCAGAGGGCAGAGCCTACGTCAAAGCTACCGAACAGCATTCAGAAACACAACGGGAAGCGATAGAGCAATAAGCACCAATGCACACAAACTGATGCAGGATGAACGGGTACAGAAGATGCTCAGCGATGCATGGGGAGAGACAGTAGAGGCACTGAGTGAAGATGTAGCGGCATCGAAACGGTACGTGCTGAAGAGTCTTCTTGCACTGAGCAAAGAAGCAAAGCAAGGCGATGCAACCCGACTCAAGGCTCTGGAGCTTATGGGCAAAGCCTGTGGCCTTTTCACGCCTGTGGAGGTGCAAGCCAAAACGGTCATCACCGCTGACCAGCTTAAGCGGGAGTTGGCTAGTCATCTCAAGATGCTGGACGGTGCTAGAGGGGTGATCAGCGATGCGGTCGAGGTCGAACCCCACCCACCCGCCACCCCCACTTGAGCGTGGCAAGCTACCCGTCGGCTATTACGCTCGATTCCACTCTCCCAATTTCTTATCCCACAGCTAACCCCCCCCCTTCATTTTCTATTCCGTACCCCCCGGGGGTATATATATTTTTTGTTTAAACGCTTGCGAACGTTCGCATTATCGTTTAAACTACAGCATGACTAAGCGCAGACAGTTAGTTTTAGATTTCATACGGGCATACGTAAGGTTGCACGGTGTGCCTCCGTCTTATGAAGTAATTGCCAAAGGAATTGGATTAAAGTCTAAGTCAAACATCCACCGGATAGTCCACCGCCTAAAGGTGGATGGGCATCTTGTGACAAGACCTTACAAGTTCCATGCAATCAAGATTGTGGATAAATCCATCGCAGATATGGCAAGTCTATGAGTATGCTTACAAGAGATGAGATGAATGGCTACATGGCTATTGTGGACAAGGTTCCGTCTAAGGAGCGTGAGAAGATCATGGCTTTACTGGAGATGGACAGGGTCTCTAGATGCAGGGAGTCTTTTCTGTTTTTTGTCCAGCAGATGTGGCCTATATTTATATCGGGTAAGCATCACAAGATCATGGCGGATGCTTTTGAAAGGGTGGCTAATGGGGAGTTGAAGAGATTGATTATTAATATGCCTCCCCGGCATACAAAGAGTGAGTTTGCTTCTTTTCTCCTTCCGAGTTGGTTCTTGGGGAGATTTCCTGAAAAGAAGATTATTCAAACTGCCCACACTGCGGAACTAGCTACAGGATTTGGCCGCAAGGTTAGAAACCTTGTCTCCTCTGATGCGTATTCAAAGGTGTTTGATACTAAACTCTCGACGGATTCCAAGGCTGCAGGCCGTTGGAATACAAACAAAGGTGGGGATTATTTTGCTATTGGTGTTGGCGGGGCTGTGACGGGTAAGGGTGCGGATCTATTGATCATTGATGATCCTCATTCTGAGCAGGAAGCTAAGCAAGGTAACCCTGCGGTGTTTGATGGTGTGTATGAATGGTTCACATCTGGCCCTCGGCAGCGCCTGCAACCCAACGCAGCGATCATTATTGTGATGTGCATGACGGGCGATACCAATGTCCTTATGGCTGACAAAACGCAGAAAAAACTTCGAGACATCCGTCCCGGTGATCAAGTTGCCACCTATGAAGGTGGATATATCACAACGTCCAAAATCAACAATTGGATGTCAAGTGGTGTTGATTCCATATACACAATACAAACAGAATCTGGCATAATTCTCCGTGCAAACAAGGAGCATCCATTCCTTGTGGAATGGCAAGGAGAACGCAAATGGACGAGATTAGAAGACTTGATTCCGGGGATGTCGCTTGTAGCAACGATGGATGTCTCCGACCTGCAAGGTCACAAACAAAACCCGGAAAGTGCGCAGCTTGCCAAGCAAAGGCCAGCTACCACAAGAAAAACCCAGACGCACCGTTTAAACCAATTGGAAGCCACGGACGGTGGGTTGGCAAGCAATGCAAATGTGGACAACCAATATCCGCAAAAGGAATGTGCGTTGCCTGTTATCGAAAGCAGTACACACCGCCATCAAGAACAGCGGAGCAAAAAAGAGCAAGCAGAATTAAACACCGCTACGGACTTACGCAAGAGCAGTACGAGCGAATGGTTCAAGAGCGTAATAACCGATGCGATGTTTGCGGTGAGTTGCCGTCTTCAAAAAATACTCGGGCGCACTGGAACGGAAAGCTCTGCATCGACCATTGCCATGACACAGGAATCGTTCGCGGCCTACTCTGCAACGATTGCAACCTTACCATTGGATATGGAAAGGCTCCAGAAACTCTACGAAGGGCCGCTGAGTACTTACAGCGTCACTCTTGACCCAATAGTCTCCATCCTTTACTCTGGCGAAGAGGAAGTTTTTGACATTGAGGTTGATCGAACTGAAAATTTCATTGCCAACGGTGTTGTAAGCCACAACACTCGATGGTCTAAAAGAGATTTAACAGGCCAAATCATCAAAAATTCGGGCAAAGACGGTGTAGATCAGTGGGAAACCATTGATTTTCCGGCTATTTTGCCGTCTGGTACTCCGTTATGGCCCGGTTTCTGGTCTAAAGAAGCGCTTGAAGCGCTTAGATCTGAGCTTCCGGTGTCTAAATGGGAGGCTCAGTACCAACAGAACCCCACATCCGAAGAAGGTGCGATCATAAAGCGTGATCAATGGCGCATCTGGGAGGATTCAACCCCTCCGCAGGTCAGTTACATCATTCAGTCGTGGGATACAGCCTTTGAAAAGAACAACCGCGCAGATTATTCAGCATGTACAACGTGGGGGGTGTTTGATTACCCCGACAGCAAGGGCAATCTTAAGGCCAACATCATTCTTTTGGATGCGTTTAAACAAAGGCTAGAATTCCCTGAGTTAAAAGCTAAGGCTTATGAGGCTTGGAAGGAGTGGGAGCCTGACACATTGATTGTGGAGAAGAGGGCTGCAGGTGCTCCATTGATTTATGAGCTTCGCAAGATGGGAATTCCTATGTCGGAGTATACGCCGGGCAAAGGAAACGATAAGATAAGCCGTGTAAACGCTATATCTGATCTGTTTGCGTCTGGGATGGTGTGGTGTCCTGATACCCGATGGGCGGAAGAAGTCATGGATGAGTTGGCTTCCTTTCCTAACGGTGATCATGATGACCTTGTGGACTCCAGCAGTCAGGCTTTGATGCGTTTTCGTCAGGGTGGATTTATCTCTGTTGCTACAGACGAGGAAGATGAACCCATGTACCGCAGAAAAACTGAGTATTACTAAGGAATTTTATGATTGACCAATCGATTAACCCGGCCCCTTTGGGTTTAAACAGTTTGTTAGATGATGGCCCTGTGCTTGAGATTGAAATTGAAAACCCAGAAGGTGTTCAACTCAATATGGATGGCGTTGAGATTGATCTTATGCCGGAAGATGATGAGAAAGGGTTTGATGACAACCTTGCGGAGTACATCAGCTCTGGGGATCTTCAAAAGGTTGCCAGTGATTTGATTGAGATGATTGATTCGGACATCAACTCCAGAAAAGACTGGACTGAGATGTATGTCAAAGGTTTAGATGTTTTGGGGATGAAGTATGAAGAGAGAACGGAGCCGTGGTTGGGAGCCTGCGGAGTCTACTCTACCGTATTGACTGAAGCCGCCGTTAGATTCCAAAGCGAAACTATTATTGAGACTTTCCCGGCTCAAGGCCCGGTTAAGACTGAAATCATCGGTGCAATTGATAAGCTCAAGGAGGATGCTGCGGAGCGTGTTAAAGATGACATGAACTTTAAACTCACGGAAGGTATGCCCGAGTACCGCCCTGAGCATGAACGGATGCTGTATTCCTTGGGACTTGCTGGCTCTGCGTTTAAAAAGGTCTACTACGATGATGCCTTGGGCAGGCAAATCGCTATGTTTATCCCCGCAGAAGATGTCATTATTCCTTACGGGGCTTCTAGCGCAATGACCTCCGAGCGTGTGACCCACATCATGCGCAAGACCAAGAATGACATCCGCAAGCTTCAGGTTGCAGGTTTTTATATAGACGTTGAGCTTGGAGAGCCAATGGCTTTCTACACCGACGTAGAGAAAAAGAAGGCGGAAGACCAAGGTTACAACCTTAGTGATGACGAGCGTTACCAAATCTTTGAGATTCATGTTGACTACGACATGCCCGGCTATGAAGATGACGATGGGATTGCTCTTCCTTATGTCGTAACCATTGAGCGCGGAACAAGAGAAGTTCTCTCTGTGCGCAGAAACTGGGAAGAAGATGACAAGAAAAAGCTTAAACGCCAGCATTTTGTCCAGTACACCTACGTACCCGGTTTTGGTGCTTATGGCCTTGGATTGATCCACCTGATCGGTGGATATGCCCGTGCGGGTACAAGTTTGATCCGTCAACTGGTGGATGCGGGCACATTGTCCAACTTGCCCGGCGGATTAAAGACCCGTGGATTGAGGATCAAGGGTGATGACACCCCAATCTCTCCCGGTGAGTTTAGGGACGTAGATATACCTTCAGGATCTGTCAGAGACAACATCATGATGCTCCCTTACAAAGAGCCAAGTCAAGTTTTGTCTGGTTTGCTTGACCGCATCACCGAAGAAGGTCGCCGGTTAGGCTCAATTGCAGACATGAACATCAGCGACATGAGCGCCAACGCGCCTGTTGGAACGACTCTCGCCTTGCTTGAACGCCAGCTTAAGACTATGAGCGCGGTTCAGGCTCGTGTTCACTACTCGATGAAACAAGAGTTTAAACTGCTCAAGTCAATCATTCGGGACTACACGCCGATTGCATATGAATACAACCCAATTGTTGGGGATAAACGCGCCAAACAGGCTGACTATGACATGGTGGATGTAATTCCGGTCTCTGACCCGAATTCAGCCACAATGGCCCAACGGATCATGCAGTACCAAGCTGTTATCCAGTTAGCTCAGGGTGCTCCTCAAATATATAACTTGCCGGAACTGCACCGCCAGATGATTGAAGTTTTGGGTGTAAGGAACGCAGATAAGCTGGTTCCAATTGATGACGATCTAACCCCAAGAGATCCAATTAGCGAAAACATGGCTTTCCTGACGGGAAAACCCACCAAAGCGTTTATTTTCCAAGATCATGAGGCTCACATTGCTGTCCATACATCAATGATGCAAGACCCTATGGTTATGGGCCAGCTTGGACAAAACCCAATGGCTCAACAAATGCAAGCGGCAATCATGGCCCATGTGTCTGAACACATTGCATTCCAGTACCGCTCCAAGATTGAGGAACGCTTGGGAGCTACCCTGCCTGCACCCAACGCAGAACTGCCTAAAGAAATTGAAGTGCAGTTGTCTAAGTTGGTCGCACAGGCTGCTCAGCAACTCTTGCAAATCAACAAAGGCCAGCAAGCTCAACAAGCCGCGCAGCAACAAATGCAAGACCCTGTTGTACAAATGCAACAGCAAGAATTGCAAATTAAACAGCAAGATGCTCAGACAAAAGCTCAAAAAGTTCAAGGCGAACTGGCTATTAAGCAAGCAGAGTTGCAACTTAAAACTCAAGAAGTTCAATCCAAGATGGCAGAAAACCCCGCAATGATTGCGCAGCGACAACAGCAAGAAATTGCTATGCAGGTACAGCGTCATCAACAAGAACTTCAACAAGCCCAAGAAGCTCATCAACAAGATTTAGCTCATAACCAGCAATCGCAGGATATGGATGCCAAGCAGAAGTTGTTGCAGATGCTGCTTAACGCAAATCAAGGCAAATGATGGAACACAAAATTCTGGACATTTTGAACGGCAAACTTGAAGAACAGCTTCAAAGTTTTAAAAAGGTTTTGTGTGATGGTGGAGCGAAATCCTACGATCACTACAAAGAACTGAGCGGGACTATCCGAGGTCTCCAACTTGCTCAGGTAGAAATTGGCGACCTCGTGCGTAAAACAAAGGACTTTGACGATGACTGAATTTGATGTAAGTGCTATTGACCTTTCCAGTGTGCTAAATACAACCGCTGAAGAAAAGGCAAAGCAAGTACCTGATCCTTCAACTTACCACCTTCTGTGCATGTTACCGGAAGCGAAAGAAGAATACGAAGGAGGCTTGCTTAAGGCAAGCCAGACCATGCAGTACGAGGAGCTTCTTTCCCCCGTATTGTTTGTAGCCAAGATTGGCCCTGATGCGTTTAAAGACGCTGCACGGTTCCCTTCCGGGCCTTCGTGCAAGGTTGGCGACTTTATTTTGGTACGTCCCAACACAGGAACGCGGATGAAAATCCACGGTACTGAATGGCGTCTTATCAACGACGATTCTGTGCAAGCCGTTGTTCAGGATCCTAGAGGTGTGCAGCGGCCATGAATTATCCAGACGCAGAAAAACTTGACCAAGGTGTAATCGTTGAGGGAATTACTTCCGACTACGTTTGGTACAACGCCAAACTCCTAACGGACAAAATGAGTTTTTGGGAGAATGACTTTCAAAAACTGGTTCGCGTTATGGAGGCTCGTCATATAGAGCACCTCAAGATAATTGCTGATTTACTGCAAGAACGCGGCGATTTAAAGCGCGAAATTAGCAGTTTAAAAACTAAGGAGTAATCATGGCTGAAGTTGAAAAAATTGAGTTTTCTTTTCCTGATGAAGAGGAAAAAACATCTCGCGCAGGCGGAAAAGTTGTAGAGCCAGAGCCGGAAATTGAGATCGTAGACGATACCCCAGAAGAGGATCGTTACCGAACTCCAATGACAACCGCTCCGGTAGATCCTACCGACGAAGAGCTTGCAAGTTACTCTGAGAGTGTTAAAAACAGGTTTAAACACTTCACGAAGGGCTACCATGATGAACGCAGAGCTAAAGAGTCTGCGGTTCGGGAAAAGGAAGAAGCTTTACGCATTGCCAAAACAGTCTTTGAAGAAAATCAACGTCTTAAAGGATCCGTTAATCAAAATCAAACCGCTTTACTGGAGCAAGCCAAACGGGTAGTAGGCGGTGAAATTGAAGATGCTAAGCGTAAATACAAAGAAGCTTATGAGTCAGGAGACTCGGATAAGCTTTTGGAAGCTCAAGAAGAGTTAACCTCCGCAAAAATAAGAGCGGATAAAGTTAACAATTTTAAGCCTACCCCTTTACAAGTCAATAATAATCCTGTACAAACAGAACAACCGTTTAAACAGGCTGCGCCAGTTGACGACAAACTACTTGCTTGGCAAGACAAAAACCAGTGGTTTGGCAAAAACAAACGCATGACTTCATACGCCCTTGGGTTGCATGAAGAACTTGTTGAACAAGGAATTCAGATTGGCAGTGCCGATTACTACAAGTACATCGACTCTGACATTCGGGAAAGGTTCCCCGACCAAGTTGGAGCTGGGGAATCCGCTGATGCTAAATCTCAGCGTCCAAAAACCAACGTTGTATCTCCCGCAACTCGTAGCACAGCGCCCAAAAAAATCGTGCTTACTAAGACGCAGGTTGATCTCGCCAAACGGTTTGGACTGACACTTGAGCAGTACGCCCGTGAGGTTGCTAAAGAAATGAGGAAATGAAAATGGAAAAAGTTCGTACAAATCGTGATCTTGAGACCCGTGAAATTGCGGAACGTCCAAAACAATGGATGCCTCCACAACTTCTACCCGATGCCAAACCAGAGGCGGGGTATGCCTTTCGCTGGATCAGGATCAGCACTTTGAACAAATCTGACCCAAAAAACATTTCATCAAAGTTACGCGAAGGCTGGGAACCCGTTAAGGCTTCTGACCATCCTGAAATCCGCATGTTTGGCTCGGGTGATGCAAATTTCCCGGACAGTGTGGAAGTCGGTGGTTTGTTGCTTTGCAAAACCCCGGTGGAGTTTATTGAGCAACGTACTGAGTACTATCGTAATCAGACAGATGCGCAGATGGCCTCAGTAGATAACACCTTCATGCGCGAAAACGATCCTCGGATGCCTATGTTCAAAGAACGCAGCTCCAAGGTGACTTTTGGCAAAGGTATTTAATTTTTTTGGAGTCTTAAATGGCATATCCGGTAATTGATGCCCCTTACGGGCTAAAACCGATCAACTTGATCGGAGGTCAGGTATTTGCGGGTTCTACTCGCAACTATCCGATCACAAACGGCTACTCCACCGCAATTTTTTACGGTGATTATGTAGGCTTATCTCGCGGTGAAATTGTGCGTTTGTCTGTGTCTACTGGCACAGCAGGCAATCAAACCGGTATCTTTTTGGGATGCCGTTACACCAACCCCGTCACAAAACAGTTGACCTTCTCGCAATACTGGCCCGCATCAACTGCGGCTGGTGATGCAGTGGCTATTGTTGCTGACGATCCTGACCAAGTGTTCAAAGCTGTTGTTTGCTCTGGTACTACTGTTGTTGCTTCTGGCGCTCGCGCCATGATCGGCCAAAATTTGGCTATGATTAACAATACCGGTAGTACTGCAACTGGCAACTCCAAGAACGCAGTCTTGGCTCCAAGTGACACCCCTGCTACCACTGCGGCCTTGCCTGTTCGTATGCTTGGTTTGGTGACTGACACGGCGGTTAATTTGGGCACTGCAACGTACACCAGTATTTCTACTGCTACTGTAACTTGCTCGGCTTTGCCGTTTGCGTTACCCGTTGGTACGGATGTTGGTTCGCTGGATGCAAACGGTCAATACGTTTCTTCCGGTTCTTTTGTTGACACCGCTGCCGCTGCGGGTGCTACATCGTTTATCTTAAACCAAGCCCCTGCTGCTACATTGAACACTACTCTTGTGTTGATGCAGTATCCGGAGATTCTGGTCAAGATCAACTTTGGTCAGCATCAGTATTACGCTGCCACCAGCATTGCTTAAGGAGTAACTTAAAATGGCTATTTCACGCGCACAGCTACTTAAAGAGCTGCTCCCCGGTCTGAACGCTTTGTTTGGTCTGGAATATGCCCGCTACGGCGAAGAGCATAAAGAAATCTACGAAACCGAAACTTCGGAACGTAGTTTTGAAGAAGAGACCAAACTGTCTGGTTTCTCTGCTGCACCTGTCAAGAATGAAGGCTCTGCCATTCAGTACGACAACGCACAGGAAGCATGGACTGCACGTTACAACCACGAAACCATTGCGATGGGCTTCTCCATCACTGAGGAAGCTGTGGAAGATAACTTGTACGACAGCTTGTCTAGCCGTTACACCAAGGCTTTGGCCCGTGGTATGGCTTACACCAAGCAAGTCAAAGGTGCTTCTGTGTTGAACAACGGCTTCTCTAGCGTCGTAACTTACGGCGACGGTGTAAGCTTGTTTTCCACTGCGCATCCATTGGTCAACGGGGGCACTAACAGCAACCGCCCATCAACTGGCGCTGACTTGAATGAAACATCGTTGGAAAACGCTGTGATTCAAATCGCTGCTTGGACTGATGAACGTGGTCTGTTGATCGCTGCTAAGCCTAAGAAATTGATCGTTCCTCCAGCTTTGATGTTCGTTGCAACTCGTCTCCTTGAGACTGAATTGCGTGTTGGCACAACCGACAACGACATCAACGCTATCAAGAACAACGGTTCAATTCCTGATGGCTACACCGTTAACCACTTCTTGACTGACACCAACGGCTGGTTCTTGACCACCGATGTTCCTAACGGTCTGAAGCACTTTATCCGTACTCCTCTGTCTAATTCAATGGATGGGGATTTTGATACCGGTAACGTGCGTTACAAGGCCCGCGAGCGTTACAGCTTCGGCGTGTCTGACCCTCTGGGTATCTACGGTTCGCCCGGCGCTTAATATTTCTTTGGAAATATGTGGAGAGGGAGCCTTGCGCTCCCTTTTCTTTTGGTGTATATTGGCTTATCCGGGTCTTCCGGTGTATCAAACTGTCCCGGCAGACATCATGCAAGATTGATACACCTACAACTGCATGAAGGAAATATCATGGGATTCGCATCACACCTTGGCCCTTGGCTGCTCGGCACTGTTAAAAACACTACCGGCACTACTGCTGGCTCCATTCGCAACATGGGCGCTACTTTAGTTGCGCAATCTGTATCAGTTTTGTACACGGACGTTACGGCAGGTACAACTGCTTTTACAATTCCTGCTGGCTCGCAAATTGTGGACGCTTCGTTTAACACCACTGTTGCGTATGCAACAACAACGCCTACATACGTTTTGCAAGTAAATGGCACAGCCATTAACACAGCCGCCAACGGTAGCGTATTTACAAACACAGGTATTGTTAACTTGTTGCTTGGCAATAACAATGCCGCTGGTGCAGTATTGTGTAATAACGTAGGTTCAACAGACGCAATTATTACGTTTACACAAGCTAACGTTACTGCCACCTCTGGCGCTGGCGTCTTGACTGTACGATATATTGTCAAAGACAGCGACGGTTCGGCTAACCCAAGCCAAGTCTAATTGATCTTGGGGGCTTCGGCCCCCATTTAACAGGAGAATTTGCATGGGACGACAAACCAATTACAGCCCAACATTCCCAATGTTTCCGGGCGGCGCAACCACGTTTACTAACAGTGATACCGTTTACTTAGACACCCCTTCTGTCATTTATGTGGGCGGCGCGGGTAATGTCAAAGTGACCACTGCGCAAGGTGACGACACGACATTTAATGGCTTGCAACCGGGGCAAGTTATTCCAGTGCAAGTTATCCGCGTTTGGTCTACGGGAACAACCGCAACTAACTTGTTGAGAATTTACTAGCATGGTTAAGATTGACTTCACCATTGAAGGCTTTTCTGATGCGCTGTGGTTGGCTGACAACCACGGCCTGACTGATGCTGAGATCGAGGCAATGAAGCAAGCCCGATACGAAAAGTGGCATGAGTACATCACCAACCCACCGCTTGTGGTTGATGCACCTGTTGAGGAGTAGTCATGGCGGCACGATTCTGGGTAACAGGCGGTACGGGTAACTGGAACAGTACAACCAACTGGTCTGCAACGACTGGCGGTGCTTCTGGTGCGTCTGTGCCCGGTTCTGCTGACACAGCAACATTTGATGCGTCTTCTGGTTCTGGTACAGCCACGCTTGACATTAGCCCAACTGTTCAAACCCTGACTATGACGGGCTTCACGGGCACGCTTGCTTTTGGCACAAACACGCTTTCGCTGAACAGCACAGGTACTATTTTCACGGGCGCTACGACCATGACGGTCACAGGTACGCCTTTGATTATTTGCACTAACTCAAGTGCAACAGCAAGGACGATTACTCCCGGAGCGGTTACCGAGGCTAACAGTATTTCATTTAGGATTACTGGCGGTACTGGCACACTTGGACTGACTGCGGGTTCTTATCGTGATTTGGATTTTACTGATGGAACAAATCCAACAGGATACGGCGGTGCGCTTACCGGATCTACCAGCATTAGTATTTACGGTAATTTGAAGGCTTCCACATCTGGAATGACAACTTCTGGTTCGGGTGTGTTTACATTTGCCGCTACATCAGGCATAAAGACCATTACTACAGCTGCTGTTGTGTTTGATAAACCATTCACCTTCAACGGTGTAGGAGGTACTTTTCAGCTTCAAGACGCACTGACTTCTGGCGCTACTCGCACAGCAACTCTAACCAACGGAATATTGGATTTAAACGGCTACACTTTTACTTGCGGCTCTCTTAGTTCAAATAACAGCAACGTTAGAACATTAGCTTTTGGTGCAACTGGTAAATTTGTATTATTAAATAATACTGCCACACTTTTTTCAACTCAAACCGCAACTAACTTAACGGTTACGGGAACTGCACCATTAATTCAAGCCACTACTGCTGCAACAACGGGAACACGCACCATCATTATGGGCGCGGCTGGTGAATCTAATGCAATTAGTCTTGATGTAACTGCTGGTTCAGACACCATTTTACTTCAAACAACATCAGGCGCGTATAAAAACGTAAACTTGACTGGGTTTACAGGAACGTATACGCAAACTGGAACAATTTTTATATATGGAAATTGGAATTGGGGCGGGGTTACTACCAATAGCTCAACAACAACTGTTACATTTGCCGCAACTTCTGGCACAAAAACCATTACATCAAATAGCGTAGCTTTTGGTGGTAACGTTACTTTTAACGGGATTGGCGGTACATGGACTTGCCAAGACGCTTTATTGGTAGCAAGTACATTGACGCTGACCAACGGCACGTTAAAACTGGCTGCTGGAACAACCAGCACGGTTGGCGCGTTTGCGACATCTGGTACTAATCAAAAGTTTTTGCAAAGCTCAACTGACGGAACGCAAGCGACTATCAGTGATGCCAGCGGGACAAACTCCGTCAGTTACCTGACAATTAAAGACAGCAATGCTACTGGCGGGGCAATATTTCAAGCTTTTACATCAAATCAAAACGTTAACGCAGGTAATAATGCTGGTTGGGCTTTTCAAGGCACGGTAATTGGCGGAAGTGGCAACTCTCCCACTTTTGGGTTTGGGTTTAGGATTTAATCATGGCAAAGAAAACACCATCTCTTTCTGTCGGTCGCGGCGAGAAGCTCCCTGTATCCAAAGGCGCTGGCTTGACCGCCAAAGGCCGCGCTAAGTACAATGCAGCGACAGGTAGCAACCTCAAAGCCCCGCAGCCCCAAGGTGGGCCAAGGAAAGATTCATTTTGTGCAAGAATGAGCGCTGTGCCCGGCCCAATGAAAGATGAAAAAGGCAAGCCTACCCGCAAGGCGGCTGCATTAGCAAGATGGAAGTGCTGACATGGAAATGATGTTATGGAACGCAGCCTTGAGTGCTATTGTGGCGGTCATGGGTTTTATGCTTAAAGGCAAGTTTGATGAACTGGATCGGTTGAGTATTTTGCTTAACCGCACCCGTGAAGAAGTTGCGCGTGACCACATTACACGAACTGAGTTTCGGGCCGACATGCAGCAGTTGCTTGACAGGTTTGACAGGCTTGAGCGCAAGATTGACAATCTAAGGGGTTTAAATGCCCAGCACGAGTAAGAAACAGCACAATTTCATGGCTGCGATTGCCAATTCGCCATCGTTTGCTAAGAAAGCAGGAGTCCCACAGTCTGTGGGTAAAGACTTTAACGATGCCGACAAAGGCAAATTTTCAAAAGGTGGCGATATGAAAAAGATGAATATGGGCGGATACGCAGACGGCGGTATGTCTATGGTCAACAAGGGCGGCAAGATGGTTCCCAGTTTTGCTGCTGATGGCGTAGGCAAGATGGCTAAAGGCGGCATGATGCACAAAATGCCTGACGGCAAAATGATGAAAAACTCCGCTATGAAGGGCGGTGGCATGGCTAAGAGTGATGCCAAAGAAGACATGAAAATGGACAAAACCCAAGACAAAGCCATGATTAAAAAAGCGTTTAAACAGCACGACGTTCAAGAACACAAAGGCGGCAAGGGCACAACCTTGAAGCTGGCTAAAGGCGGCTATACAACTTCTGCTGATGGTTGCGCTCAACGTGGCAAAACCAAAGGCGCGCAGATTAAAATGATGGGCGGCGGCGCTTGTTAAGGAGAACACCATGAAGAAACAAATTATGTCTAAGCGCGGTCGTCGCTTTGATTATGGCGGCGAAGTTCAAAACATACCTCGTGCGCGGACAGCCGAAGATGATCAAGAAGCCGCAGATAAGGCTGCTGGCCTAGCAGCATCAAACAAAGAAAAGCCTATGGGCTTCTTTGAGCGTTTGCGTGCAGGCAATATTGACGATCCAACCTCTGAAGCTTACAAGCGCTTTGGTGCTGGGCGTGGCCGTGCAGATCGTGCTCCTGTAGCAGAAAAACCTTTTAGTCCGGCAGAAGCTCCGGCAGAAGCTCCGGTAAAAGTTAGGGAAATTATTTCCCAAAGTGAAGGTATGGACGGTGTAAACGCAGCCATTCAAGCTCGTAAAAATGCAGAAGCTGAAGGCGAAAAGATTACTGAAGGTGAGCGTATTGCTCAAGCAATGGCTTCTAAACCAAGCATGGCTGAAGAATCTTCTAAGCCAAGCGCAGTTTCTAAGCCAAAACCAAAACCAACGCCAAAACCAACGCCAGTTGCAAGTGAAAAATCCGATCAGCCTAAACCTAAGGTTGAATCGATTATGAAACAGAAGCCTGTTGCAACTGCATCTACATTTGATGCATACAGTTTGAATAATTTTGCTTCGCCAAAAGCAGAAGAAGAAAAACCAAAAAGCACATATAAAAAGAATGCAACATATTCGCAATCCGGCAGAAAAGCGGGCACATCAAAATCTACTAAAGAAAACAACGTGGATTTTAATGGTTATGGCCTTGGCATGAAGCGCGGTGGCTCTGTCAGCAAAGCATCGAGCCGTGCAGATGGTATTGCTCAGCGTGGTAAGACACGCGGAAAGATGTGTTGATATGATGGCCTCTCGTGGAATGGGAGCCGTACTCCCAAGCAAAATGCCCGGCGGCAAAAAAAAAGCCCGCCGGGATGACACTGACTTCACGCAGTATGCTGAAGGTGGGCCTGTTGGCTTGTATGCCAACATTAACGCAAAGAAAAAACGCATAGCCGCTGGGTCAAAAGAGAAAATGCGTAAGCCCGGCTCTAAAGGTGCGCCCACTGCTGACGCTTTTATTCAATCTGCAAAAACAGCAAAGAAATAACCCATGACCACTACCGGCTCAACGCTCTTTAATTTAGATTTTACAGAAATTGCCGAGGAAGCATGGGAGCGGGCGGGTCGGGAAATGCGTTCGGGTTATGACCTTCGGACTGCCCGTAGGTCAATGAACCTAATGACCATTGAGTGGCAAAACAAGGGCATCAACATGTGGACGATGGAGCAAGGCTTCATCAATCTAACGCCGGGGTTAGCCACATATGCGCTGCCCAAAGACACCATTGATTTGTTGGAACAAGTGATCCGCACAGGATCAAATACTGCATCTACGCAGGCTGACTTGACTATTACACGCATCAGCGTATCCACCTATGCAACAATCCCAAACAAGCTACAACAGGCAAGACCGATTCAAGTATGGATTCAGCGGTTATCTGGCGAGGTCAATCCTACAAGTTCTACGCTTTCCTCGACAATCACCTCCACAGACACCTCGATCACGCTTAACACGGTGGTTGGGTTAGCTGGGTCAGGTTTTATTCGGTTGGACACAGAAGACATTTACTACAACTACATATCAGGGAATACCCTTAGCGGTGTATTTCGTGGGCAGAACAATACAACCGCAGCCTCACATACAGCCGCTACAGCGGTTTACGTGCCTCAATTGCCTGCGATAACGGTTTGGCCCACACCAGACAACAGCACAACCTACCAATTTGTTTACTGGAGACTGCGCAGGGTTCAGGATGCTGGCGCAGGTGCTGAGACCGCAGACATGAACTTTAGGTTCTTGCCCTGTGTGGTTGCGGGATTGTCTTATCACATTGCTGTAAAAGTTCCTGAGTTAGTGCAGCGTATACCAATGCTCAAGCAAATGTATGACGAAGCCTTTGAGTTAGCCGCCGGGGAAGACCGAGAAAAAGCCGCTGTGCGATTCGTCCCCCGCCAAATGTTCATAGGCGGTTCATAATGGGTAACCGTTTTGCTTCTGGTATTTACTGCATTGAGCATGCGCCATCTGGCCGAATGTATATTGGGTCATCTAATAACATGGGTGTGCGGTGGCGAAAGCACAAAGAACAGCTATGCCGGGGTAAACATCACTCCGTATACCTACAGAATGCGTGGACAAAACACGGAGGCGAAGAGTTTATATTTTTGCCTGTTTTGGTTTGCGCCGTAGACCAGTTGCGGTTTTACGAGCAATTGCTACTGGATGGATTGCAGCCAGTATTTAATATGGCCAAGTCGGCAAGCAGCCCAACTCACAGAGGGCAAAAGCTTTCTCCTGAGCGGGTTGAAAAAGCTGCCATTTGCGTTCGTCAAAGATACGCGGATGGTTTTAAAATTATTCACCCCCCGAGAAGCGACGCCTACAGGGCTTACGTAAGCAAGCAGACCGCAGAAATGTGGAGTACACCCGAATACCGTAAAAGCACAGCAGCAGCAATCAAAGCAGCAATGACCCCTGAAGAATGTGAAAAAAAGTCTGAGCGCGTGAAAAATTTGTGGGCTACCCCGGAGTACCGGGATCAGGCTATTGCGGCGCGGAAAGGTAAAGCATACAACAAAGGATACAAATGTACTCCAGAGCAAATTCTTAACCGCCAACGCGCCGCTCGCATATCAAACATAAAACGCAACTATGGCGCAGAATGGACAATAGAATACGCTCGACGATACCCAGAGTTTTCTGGAGATGTACATGGGAAATAGATTTGCAGCAGGAGTCCGAGCGATTGCGGAGTGCGATAGGTGCGGTTTTCAGTTTAAGTTGAAGAAACTTAAAACTGAGGTGGTAAAACAGCGAAAATATCAGTTGTTGGTTTGCCCGGAATGCTGGACACCCGATCAACCGCAATTGATGCTTGGCACGTTTCCAGTAGACGACCCGCAAGCCCTGCGTAATCCTCGCAGAGATACAACGTATGTGACTTCCGGAATTAACGTCAATGGCAATCTGTCTGGCGGGTCACGAGATATCCAGTGGGGTTGGAACCCCGTTGGCGGGTCAAGTGGTTTTGATGCGCCGTTAACACCGAATTATTTGGTGGCAATGACATTTGTTGGTACAGTAACGATTTCATAGGAGTTAATCATGGCATTCACACGAACAGCAGACGGCGTTGCGTCTAAAGGCAAAACCAAAGGAAAGAACTTGGGCAACAGCGGCCCCATGCAAAAAGAAATGATGGGCGGTAAGAAAAGCTCCGGCGTAACTGGTGAAGCTATGCGCAAAGTTGGCCGTAACATGGCTCGCGCAAACAACCAAAAGCGAGGTTAATTATGGCTACATTTAGCAAAAAAATGATGGGCAAAGAAGTTGGCGATGCCAAAGTTTATGCTGCACCGCACACAATGGACGGCAAAAAAATGACCAAAGCCCCCGCAGAGTTTGGAACCAATCCCGGTTTTCCACCAAATCGCAGCAAGTTGGACACCGTTGACATGACTGTCGGCGCGGTCAGTAAGTCTGCTGGGGATGAGAAAATCAAAACCAGCGGGATTAAAGTTCGCGGCACTGGTGCAGCCACTAAAGGCTTGATGGCAAGAGGCCCGATGGCATGACCTACACTGAGTTGGTTACTTTGGTCAGTGATTACTGTGAGAACACGTTTCCCACAGTAGATATGGACACGTTCATTCGGCAGGCTGAGCAACGTATATACAACACTGTTCAAATTGCCAACTTACGTAAAGCTTCTTCAACGCCTTTAACAAACGGCAGTCAATTTATGGATACGCCCAGTGATTTGCTGTCGGTGTATTCGTTTGCGGTTATTGACGCTAGCGGGAACTATATTTACCTTCTAAATAAAGATCCCAACTTTATGCAAGAAGCTTACCCCAATCCAAGCACAACAGGCACGCCCAAACATTACGCAATCAACGGGCCAAAGAGTTCTGACAATAAACAGTTGCAGTTTATTTTTGGGCCTACTCCTAGTGCGGCTCTTGTAACGAATCTACAGTATTTTGCTTACCCAGAGTCTATTGTGACTGCGGGTACAACGTGGCTGGGTCAGTTTTTTGATTCAGCTCTGTTGTACGGAACCATGTGCGAAGCAGTTACTTACATGAAGGGTGAGGCCGATATGGTCAAGCTGTATCAAGATAGGTACGTGCAAGCTATTGCTCTACTCAAGAACCTTGGCGATGGAAAACAGCGCAGTGACGCATTCCGTAACGGGCAAGTTAGGGTTGAAGTCTCATGAGTATTGTCCAAACCCAGACCACCAGCTTCAAAAAAGAGCTGTATCAGGGCATTCACGACTTGTCTACCGACACGATCAAGATTGCCCTGTATACCGCTGCCGCAGATTTAAACGCAGCCACCACAGCTTATTCAAGCACCAATGAAGTTGTAGCGTCAGGCTATACAGCGGGCGGGCAGGTCATGACGGGCGCTACCATCAATACGGACGGGTACACAGCCTATGTAAACTGGGCCAATGTAAGCTGGACAACTTCGGTGACAGCTAGGTGCGCGTTAATTTACAACGTGACGCAGGGTAACAAGTCGGTAGCGGTGTTGGACTTTGGCGCAGACAAGAAGTCAACCGGCACATTTCTCATTACCATGCCAGCCAACACTTCAACGGCTGCGCTTATCAGGAGTTCAAATTGATTGTTTGGACGTCCATCACAACGTAAGGAAAAAACATGGCAACACCACTTTTAGGCTTGGCTTTACCAGTTACGGGTAGCCTTTCGGGTACTTGGGGTACAACGGTCAACGACAGCATTACTTCTCTTTTAGATTCTGCAGTAGCTGGAACAACTACTCTTAGTACCGATGCTGACGTAACGTTAACCAATACAGCAGAGGCAGCTAACACTTCTCGTCAAGCTATTCTTTTGTGTTCAGGCGCACGTACAGCTATAAAGACTATTACAGTCCCAGCCCAGTCTAAAATTTATACGGTTATAAACTCTACCACAGGTGGTTTTTCTGTCAAGGTTGTTGGCGCAGGCCCAACGGCGGGCGTGACAATTGTTGCCGGTGAATCTGCTGTAATTGCTTGGAACGGTTCGGATTTTATTAAAATCAGTAATACATCCGGCGCGGGGTCGTTTACAAACCTTGCAGTATCCGGCACTACAACTTTATCTGGCCTGACCGCTTCTACAGCGCTGGCACTGGACGCAAGCAAAAACGTAGTAAGTGTTACAAATACGGGTACTGGTAGTAATGTACTTGCTACAAGCCCGACATTGGTAACGCCTGCATTAGGGACTCCAACAAGCGGCACATTGACTAACGCCACAGGACTTCCAATTTCCACGGGCGTTTCTGGTTTAGGTACTGGTATAGCTACGTTTTTGGCAACACCTTCTTCAGCTAATTTAGCTGCTGCTTTAACAGATGAGACAGGCACTGGTGCTAATGTATTTGCTACAAGCCCAACATTGGTTACACCCATTTTGGGAACGCCAACAAGCGGCACATTGACTAAC
>Ga0114979_10000740_pt1 | contig 21632 bp, 24 predicted proteins | sample S_140625_EF_Meta_FD_87315 | JGI IMG/M metagenome (GOLD analysis project Ga0114979, IMG submission 87315) | Freshwater microbial communities from Lake Simoncouche, Canada to study carbon cycling - S_140625_EF_MetaG | ecosystem: Environmental > Aquatic > Freshwater > Lake | place: Lake...
AAAAGATGTTCGCTCCGGGGCTTCCATCATTGATGATCACACGCCAACACCGGATCACGCACAATTTAATCTTCAGAAAACCTTACGCCATAGCGCTATTGCACTATTTTGCTGGCTGCTTCCGATCGGAATATTGATTGCCTATTTTGGCTGGAAGACACTTTACCCACAATTAGCATGGTTCTTTACAAAAGCAGCTTTTGTCACTTTTGGTGGAGCTTATGCAGTATTACCGTACGTTTATCAAGGGGCTGTAGATCATTTTCACTGGTTGAGCGCCAATCAAATGATTGATGGACTTGCTCTTGGAGAAACAACTCCTGGACCGCTCATCATGGTGGTTGCTTTTGTAGGCTATCTTGCTGGATACATCCAACATTTGATTGGAAGCGCTAACCCATTTTGGTTTGGTGTTCTGGGCGCCTGTGTTGCTACCTGGTTCACCTTCTTACCTTCCTTCTTTTTTATTCTGGTAGGTGGCCCCCTGATTGAGTCAACCCATGGCAAGCTGGGTTTTACGGCACCTCTCACTGCCATTACGGCAGCAGTGGTTGGCGTGATTGCCAACTTGGGTCTATTTTTCGCTTATCACGTATTTTTGCCACTAGGCTTTGGGGGATCGATCTCCTGGATATCCATCATTATTTGCGTATTTGCGGGCCTAGCTCTCTTTAAGTTTCAAAAAGGAGTGATCACAGTCATTGGGGGCTCTGCACTAGCTGGCCTATTAAGCTATTTGATAGCCGTATTACTAGCTTAAATAGGATCGCAAGATTGGCATAATAGAACTTATGCGAATCGAACCTCAAACCATTACCCATCTCCAAGAGTGGCTAGGAAAATCTGAAACACTTTCTGACACTGTGACCGCTGCTCCAGTGCGAGCACTATCGGCAACTCTTGACCGTGAGGATCCTGCACCTACTAAGGCTACTTTTCTGCCTGAACTGTGGCACTGGCTCTATTTCTTGCCCCATGCTCGCGAGTCAGAAATTGGTCCTGATGGCCACCCTAAACGCGGTGGATTTTTACCTCCTGTTCCTCTTCCTCGTCGGATGTGGGCGGGTAGTCGTATTCAGTGGCTAGCTCCACTTTCAGTTGGCGATGACATTGAACGTGTCTCCACTATTGAGTCGGTTACCCATAAAGCTGGCCGCAGTGGTGACCTGATCTTTATATTAGTTAAACACCAAATTTCCAATCAGCAAGGCCTTGCCATTGTTGAAGAACATGACATCGTCTATCGCGATGCGCCTAGTTCAGATGACAAGCCAGTTGCACCTACAGCGGCACCTACAGATGCCAAATGGAGCAAGACCATCACCCCAGATGATGTGTTTCTCTTTCGTTACTCAGCCCTGACTTTTAATGGTCATCGCATTCATTACGACCGCAAATATGTCACTGAAGTGGAGGGCTACCCAGGTTTAATTGTTCATGGCCCTCTCATTGCAACCTTACTGGTAGATCTAGTACGCCAAAGCATTCCCGCTTGCAGATTAAAAAGTTTTGAATTCCGCGCAATTCGCCCTACTTTTGATATCAATATTTTTAAAGTATGTGCCAAGCCCGATTTAGAAAAAGATCCTTCAGGAAAAACGATTGCCATTTGGGCGCAAGATCATGAAGGCTGGCTCACCATGCAAGCTAGCGCAGTACTTGCCTAAGGAAGGGAAATTATTTTTATGTCAAATCAACACTTATCTCAAGAATTAGCCAGCTTTGCTTCAAGCTTGCAAGCAAAAGATATTCCCGCCCCCGTCATGAGTCGTGCTGAAGATTTTTTGGTGGATTGGTTCGGCTCTGCTGTTGCAGGCAAAGGATCTCGACCTGTAGAAATCATTACCCAGTTTGCTCAAAATATGGGAGGTTTTGATAATCATCCAGGACCCTCAGAAATTTTAGTGACTCGTAAAAGCTCAAGTCCTTTTTTAGCAGCGATGGCAAATGCCGCTGCATCTCATGTTGCAGAACAAGATGATGTTCATAATGGCTCAGTATTTCATCCGGCTACAGTGGTATTCCCCCCTGCGCTAGCCTGTGCTCAAGCGATTGGTGCTTCGGGTGAAGATCTATTAGTGGCAGCGGTAGCTGGATATGAGGTGGGTATTCGAGTCGGTGAATTTTTAGGTCGCTCTCATTACAAGGTATTCCATACTACTGGTACTGCTGGCACGATTGCTGCTGCTGCAACAGTTGGAAGATTGTTAAACCTCAATCCTAATCAAATGCTCCATGCCTTTGGCTCAGCAGGAACTCAGTCTGCCGGTCTTTGGGAATTCCTGCGAGATGCCGCTGATTCAAAACAACTCCATACCGCTCATGCTGCCTCCACTGGCTTAATGTCTGCTTACATTGCGCAGAGCGGATTTACAGGCGCCCAACATATTCTGGAGGGCAAACAAGGATTAGCAGCAGGAATGTCTAGCGATGCCAATCCAAGTAAGTTAGTTGACCAGCTTGGTACGCGATGGGCGCTTGCAGAAACCAGTTTTAAATATCATGCCTCCTGCAGACATACTCACCCTGCTGCCGATGCCTTGTTGCAGGTGATGCTGGCACACAAACTAAAGCCAAGCGATATTACTAGAGTGGAAACGCTAGTGCATCAAGGCGCCATTGATGTCCTTGGCCCTGTCACTAACCCTAGCACCGTACATCAGTCTAAATTTTCCATGGGGACGGTTTTAGCAATCATTGCTCATTACCAATTTGCTGGTCTACAAGAATTTGACGAGCATTTTCAGGATGATGCCATTTGCCTTTTCCGCGATCGAGTCACGATGACACTAGATTCAGAGGTTGATACCGCCTATCCTCAACGATGGATCGGTAAAGTCAAAGTGCATCTCAATGATGGCCAAATTCTCGATGGCAGAGTAGATGAGCCTAAAGGCGATCCTGGTAATACTTTGAGCCGTACTGAGATTACCGATAAAGCGATGCGCCTTGCCGCTTTTAGTGGTGGCGCTACTCCAGCACAAATGACTTCTGCAATTGATTTCTTGTGGAATATTCGCAAACAGTCCAAGATAGGACTATTACTCCCTCAGCCTTAATTCTCTTCTTATATGAGCTCCATCGATCACACTTTAGCCCTCAGCAGCAATTTTTTATTTGTTCCTGGCACACGCCCAGAGCGCTTTCAAAAAGCCTTGGATAGCGGAGCCGATGCCGTTATTTTGGATCTAGAAGATGCCGTCCCTGTGGCAGAAAAAGAACTCGCTCGCAATGCGATTCGCTCTGCCTGGCCTTCTTTTTCAAAAGAGCAAAAAGGTCGGCTAGTGATTCGCAGCAACTCACCTGGAAGTCAGTTCTACTCTGCTGATTTGATCTTGGCACAAGAACTGGATATCACCAGCATTCTGATTCCTAAAAGTGAATCGCTGGATCAAATGAATGGTGCCGCATTGTTATTACCCAATACTGCCATTATTCCCATGATTGAAACAGCGCTTGGTCTTGATCACCTAAGCGAAATTGCAAACTCCAACCAAGTGATTCGTTTAGCTTTAGGCAATATCGATTTACAAGTGGATCTTGGTATGGCTTGCGATGCAGATGAAACAGAGTTACAAACTGCACGATTCCAGATTGTTCTGGCTTCACGACTTGCAGCAATCGCTCCTCCAATTGATGGGGTTACTCAATCCACTGACAATATTGAGCAAATTACCCATGATGCAAAGCGGGCTAAACGCATGGGATTTGGTGCAAAACTATGCATTCATCCCAAACAGCTAGCGATTGTTCAAGCCGCCTTCATGCCTTCTCAAGAAGATCTGGTGTGGGCCAAAAGAGTAATTGAGGCCGATAAAGCCTCCAAAGGAGGGGCAGTTAAATTGGATGGCCGCATGATTGACCGCCCCGTAGTGGTTTTAGCCCAAAGAACCCTTGCGCTTGCTGGTAAACACTGAGGCTAGAATAATCAGAATTTCTATATAAATGGCAAAATCTTACTTAGATACAAAATGGAGACTTCTATGAAATTCAAAAAATCCCTCTTCGCTGGAATACTTGCTGCGGTAAGTACTGGCGCACTTCTTGCTAGCCAATCTGCTGTTGCACAAAATGCCTGGCCAACTAAATCGATTTCTTTAATCGTGACTTTCGCAGCTGGTGGACCAACTGACTCTGTTGCACGCTTAATTTCAGTGCCCATGGGTCAAGCTTTAGGCCAAACCGTAGTGGTTGAGAACGTCCCCGGTGCTGGTGGCACCATTGCTTCTACTAAAGTTGCTCGTGCAGCACCTGATGGATACACTATTTATCTCCACCATATGGGAATGGCAACAGCAAATGCGCTCTATGACAAGCTACCGTATGACCCAATGACTAGCTTTGAATATATCGGTCAAGTGGCTGATGTACCAATGGTACTTTTAGGTAAAAAAGATCTTCCACCTAAAAACTTTAAAGAGTTAGAAGCCTATATCAAAGCCAATGGCTCTAAAGTCACAATGGCTAATGCAGGCCCTGGTGCTGTATCTCAACTCTGCGGATTGCTTTTTCAGAGTCGACTGGGTGTCAAGTTAACCAACGTTCCTTACAAGGGAACTGGTCCTGCCCTAACCGATCTTTTAGGCGGTCAAGTAGATTTACTTTGTGATCAAACAACTCAGACGATTCCTTACATTAAGGATGGCAGCGTTAAGGCTTATGGAACCACTACTTTAAAACGCTTACCTGCTATTCCGAATGTACCAACATTGGATGAGCAAGGTCTCAAAGGTTTTGAAGTCAAGGTATGGCATGGTATGTACACTCCAAAAGGAGTTCCAAAGCCAGTTCTTGCTAAACTCAATGCTGCACTAAAGAAGGCTCTTACATCACCTGATGTCAAAAAACGTCTAGAAGATGCAAACATTGATATCGTGGCAGTCAGCAAGATCTCTGAAGACGGCCTTAAGTCGCATCTTGATGCAGAGATCAATAAGTGGGGTCCTATCATTCGTAAAGCGAATATTCCTGATTGATCGAAATTGATCATGTTAAAAAGCCACCTTCATGAGGTGGCTTTTTTTATTGCTCCAATGAAGAGCGATCGGAAATGAATCTCCAACCATTATTCAACCTTACCAATTTTCTTCACGATATCAACCATTTGGGAGGATTCTTTATCCCAATACACTTTGAATTCCGGAGCATCTAGATACTGAATGGGGCTACCTGCTGAATTGATGACTGATCGCACACGGTCGTCAACAGCAGCCTGCTTTGCTGCGTCCCGTAATTTATTGGTAATACTGTCAGACGTGGCGCTAGGAATAAAAAGCCCGGCCCATTGAGCAAATTCAATCTTAATGCCCATTTCTTTGAAACTAGGCACTTCTGGCATGCTCGCCAACCTGCCATCACCCCAATGCGCAAGTGCTCGAACCTTACCTGCTTTAATTTGTTGAACGATAGAGGATGGGCCTGTAGCAAGCGCATCAACTTGTCCACCTAATAATCCCACAATTGCAGGACCTGCTCCTGTGTACGGAATGTGGACCATATAAAACTTTTCGGAGGATTTCAGCATTTCCATTGGGACATGCATCGTTCCGTAATTACCAGAAGATCCAAAGTTGTATTTACCTGGATTGGCCCGCATTGCTGCAATAAAAGATTTGTAATCCTTCCATGGGCTATCTGCCCTCACTACTAAGACCGTTGGATCCGCAGTAAAACGCGCAATGGGTTTTAGCTGATTTAACTGAAATGATTGCTCACGCCCAACGATCTTATCTGCCTCAGGAATAATGGAGATTGACGATAACGCCATCAGAATGGTGTAACCATCTGGTTTTGATTTGGCGACTGCAGCCATTCCAATACCACCGCCTGCTCCTGGTTTATTTTCAACGACTACTGGCTGTCCTAGAATTCTAGATAATGCCTCGGCAACAGGTCTTCCTACGGCATCAGCTACACCACCTGGAGGGAAAGGCACAACCATCGTGATAGGTTTAGTGGGCCAAGCCTCAGGAGCCTGAGCCCCCACAGAAGACACTAGAAAACACGATACACAGAAAGCTAGTAAACGGCTAGGATGCATTTTTTGTCTCACGTTTGTTAATTAGTTATTATTTATAGTCTTATCCTACTACAAGATTCAACAGAATAAACTGGGGTTTTCCTAAAGAAATCCCCAACGGAGATGGTAATCATGAAATATGCAGCATTTTCTTTAAATCGCGATCCAAGTAAAACACGGGTTGGCTCAATATCAGCTGACGGCAGGATTGTTGAAGAATTCGACCTAGGGGTTGATGTGAGCGAAGATGGCATTGTGGCTATTTTGCGAGCTGATCTTGAGGGCAAATTACCAAAGCCAATTACTAGTCATGCATTTGATGACATCCGTTTGCTTGCCCCCGTACCTAGACCCCGTAGAAATATTTTTTGTGTTGGCAAAAACTATCACGAACATGCTAAAGAATTTTCTAATAGCGGGTTTGATAGTAGCGCTAAAGCAGGTGAAGATATTCCGAGTCACGCTATTTTCTTTACCAAACCTCCAGAGTCAGTTACTGGCCCCAATACAAACGTCATCATCCCGACTGCAATATCAACTGCGATAGATTACGAAGCAGAGCTTACTATTGTGATTGGCAAAGGTGGCAAAGGCATTAGCGAGGCAGATGCCATGAAGCATGTCTGGGGCTACACCGCCATTAACGATGTCACAGCTCGTGATTGGCAGCAACGTCATAAGCAATGGTTTTTAGGTAAGAGTTTTGATACTTTTTGCCCTATGGGGCCATGGGTGGTCACTGCTGATCAACTAGATGCTAATGACATCTCTGTGAAGTGCTGGGTGAATGGCGAGTTACGCCAAAATTCTAATACCAAGGATTTAATATTTGATATCCCCAATATGATTGCCACCGTATCTGCCGGCATCACGCTCTATCCTGGTGATCTCATTGCTACAGGTACCCCCGTTGGTGTAGGGATTGGATTTAAACCCCCAAAGTATTTAGTCAATGGCGATGTAGTCGTTGTTGAAATGGGAGGTATTGGCAAATTAGAAAATACCTTTATTGAAAAATAGCGTCATCAGCATTGAATTAACCCTAGGATAGATTTCCATGTACTTACCAAAGCATTTTGAAGTAACTGATCCTGAAATTCTTGCTGATCTGATCGAGAAATACCCATTAGCAACTGTTATTGGAATATTAGGAGATCAAGTGGAAGCGAATCACCTCCCCCTCATGTTAAGCAAGGATCGCTCGCGCTTAATTGGGCACGTTGCTAAAACCAATCCTTTACTCAAGATCGCTGAGCAAGCAGCGCCAAACTTAACTGCCGTTTTTAATGGGCCGAATGCATACGTCACCCCCTCTTGGTACCCCTCTAAAAAAGAAACTGGGAAGGTAGTTCCTACTTGGAATTACGCTGTAGTGCATGCACAAGGAAAAGTGAGCGTCATTCAAGATACCTCATGGCTTCATAGTCATGTTACCCAAATGACTAATACACATGAGCCGACTTATCAATCTCTTTGGAAGGTCGACGATGCTCCTGATGAATATATACAAATGATGCTCAACGCGATTGTTGGTATTGAAATTGAAATCACCAGTTTGGTAGGCAAATTTAAATTAAGTCAAAACCGTCCTGCACAAGATTATGAGGCAGTACTGAATAAATTAAGATCTTCCACAAATCAAGAGTTACAAGACATGACTCACTTTATGAAGCCTGCTTAGGGCGTGATATAGCCATTCTGACGTAAGATAGTTTTTGCTTGAGGGCTTTGCATAAATCGATATAGATTTAATGCCTCGGGTGGTGCACCCTTAATAAGTACCATGCGCTGCTTAATGGCTTGGTACTGCCTATCATCGACTAAGACATAGCTAGCATGCTTCATCACTTCAGGCGATACGGCCAAAGACAGAGCAGTAAAACCTAAATCAGCTGCCCCAGTCGCAACGTACATTGTTGCAACGCCAATGTTATCCCCATAGATGAGTTTATTTTTAGCGAGCTCCCATAAACCTTCTGATTTCAGGTATTCAACAGTAGCCTTTCCATAGGGCGAAAGTTCTGGCTTGGCAATCGCAAGCTTATTCGCCCTAGAGATTGCCTTAGCGATGTCAGTCTTATTATTTGCGATAGGAGGATTTGAACCTTTTTTAGCAATCAATGCCAATTTACCAATGGCATAGATCAAGCCCTCATCGACTGTTTTGCCATTCTTATATAACTCAAGCGGGAAATATTCATCTGCCGCAATAAAAAGATTGTAAGGAGCTCCATTCATGATTTGGGCAGTAAAGTTGCCAGAAGACCCAAATACCACTCTGAATTCAGATTTGTTCGTTACATGAAATGCTGTGTTAATTTCAGCAAAGGCATCTTTCATGTTTGCTGCAACAGCAATTGTGACTGGCTGGGCCCCTAAGCTTTGAGCACAAAACAGCAGAAGAGCAGCAAGAATAGAACGCATCGTTTTTTTCAAGTAAACCACAATAGGCTGAGTTTAAATCCAGCCGGCAATCTGACGCTTTAAACCAACCGATTTATAGCCAGGGATCTCCTCCGACAACTGTCGAATCTTGCGAATTAATTTTGTTACATCCTTATCCTCTGCCAATTCATTTGACATTGCCAAGAAAAAGAGCTCATCCTTGAGTTGGATAAAGTCTAGGCCATTTTCGATTGCAATATTCTTTACCCCCATACCAACATCTGCCTTTTTGGCCAAAATGGAGGTGGCAATCGCAGTATGGGTAAACTCTTCGTGCTCATAACCCCTGATCTTCTTAGGATCAATTTTTTCTTTACTAAGAACGGTATCTAAGAGCAAACGGGTGCCAGAACTTTTTTGCCGATTAATAAATCGAATATTTGAGCGCAACAAATCTCGTACGCCTGTAATGTTAAGAGGATTACCTTTGGCAATCATCAGACCCTGCACTCTTTTCATGACTGGAAATATTTGCATCCCCTCCTTTTGCAGGCGCTTAGCAATCGTCTTTGATGCCTGAAGATCCGAAACATGGTAACCGGCAATGTCTGTCTCATAATTAAAGAGACGCTCTAAGGCCTCACCCGAGCCTGCGGTACCGAGTTCAAATTTTTCAAAACCAGAAACTGCAGCCTGAATAATCGGATCACTACTGCTTACAAACCTCCAACGCTTCTCAGACTTATTCCGAAACAATGCAAATCCCTCTTCTAAATGGGCAAGGCTTGTTTGTCCGAGCCTACGAGTCTTTTCATCAAAATCTTCAGTAAATTGAATCAGGTATTTCGCATATTCAGAGAGTTGTGAGCCATGCCCTCGTACTCGCTCCATCAATTTAAAGCCCAGTGCTGTCTCCACCTCATTGACTTTTTGCCATACATTTCGGTAGGACAGACCAGCCTTTTTGCAGGCAGACATCAATGTCTTACCTTGGTCAATATCTCTGAGCAAGCTTGTGAGCCATACCAGATCAATAACAGCCGGATCTTTGGCGTTCTTCCCCCCAAATACGAGGGTGGGTCTAATCTGGATTCGCATATGTAATTTTTTGCATATTGATGTTTTGTAGTATGACAGATATTAACTGAACACTACAGGGGACACCATATGAAATCTTTCCTTACTCGCCTCCTAGCGATTTCTATCGCAACATTGAGCTTACTTAGCCAAAGTGCTATTGCACAAGAAAAAAGTATTGTGGTTTCATCCACTACCTCTACTGAGCAATCTGGTCTATTTGGCTTTATTTTGCCAATCTTCAAAATGAAATCCGGCATCGATGTCAAAGTAGTCGCTGTAGGAACTGGCCAAGCACTAGATATTGGTCGTCGTGGTGATGCTGATGTCGTCTTTGTGCATGACAAACCTGCTGAAGAAAAATTTGTTAGCGAAGGTTTTGCGACCCAACGCAATGAAGTGATGTACAACGATTTTGTATTAATCGGCCCCAAGTCTGACCCAGCAAAAATAGCGGGCGGCAAAGATATTCAAGCGGCCTTTAAAAAAATTGCTTCTTCTCAAGCGCCATTTGTCTCTCGTGGAGATAAAAGCGGAACTCATGCTGCAGAATTACGTTATTGGAAAGACGCAGGAATCACCCCTACACCTGGCGCATCATGGTACAAGGAGACGGGGTCTGGTATGGGGCCAGCCCTAAATACTGCCTCAGGCATGAACGGCTATATCTTGGCCGATCGCGCTACTTGGCTGACCTTTAAAAACCGTGGTGATTTAACTATCCTAGTACAAGGAGACCCTAAGCTCTTTAATCAATATGGCGTTATGTTGGTTAATCCGGCCAAATATCCGAATGTGAAGAAGGCTGAAGGACAGGCCTTTATCGATTGGATTCTCTCTAAAAATGGTCAAGATGTGATTGCCAGCTATCAAATTGGCGGTGAACAACTCTTTTTTCCGAACGCTAAGAAGTAAAGCGTAAGCCAAAATAGAAAAAGCCCGCATTTGCGGGCTTTTTCTTAGCAATCAACATCAAGTTTATTACTTAATGGTCATAAGGCCTTACTTCTTAGGCGTTACAAATCCAATCGCAGTATCGTCGATGTACTCAACCATGACATCATCGCCTACCTTGAATTTATCAAGTCCTAGAACGCTTTGATCTACTTTTACTTTTTGCTTCTCGCCATTAGGCATAGTGAAAGTAACAACGCGTGACTTTGCATCGATCGTAGAAATCTTTACCGTAGCGTAAATAGTATCTGTTGTCTCTTCAAATGGTTTAGCTGAACCCTTGCCCGCCACTGTTACAGAACGCACACCTGAAACACCTGGTTTGGCATCCTTACCTGCTGCTGTTAAACCAACAGCGATTGCTTGTGCATGCTCAACGACAAAAATATCACCTTTTTTAACTTTTTCTAGATCATTAATCTGCTTGGAAACATTCATCTGTGCCAAGTTTCCATTAGAGTCCTTCAAAACTACGATGCGCTTCTTTACGTCTACCGAATCTACAGTAGCAGTTAATACGGCTACTTCAGCAGCTAAAGGAACCATCTTGGCTGGCGCTTGCGCAAAAGTGGTGCTTGCAAATACAAAACCTGCAGTGACAAATAAACCGGAAATAAGAGTTTTTTTCAAAATAGCTCCAAATAGAGTGCGGGGTAGAATCAGCCAAATAGCTGCTCAATTCATTGTACCTTCGGTATATTAAATTCCAAGCCCACTTAAAATTGTTGATCTTACGAAACCTGGACTAATAGTGATATTGATTCAATCCTGGCAGCAAGCATCGAAAGATGCCTATGCTATTCGTAAACAAGTGTTTATTGAGGAGCAAGGAGTGCCTCAAGACCTCGAATTAGACGAGTTTGACCCCATATGCTGGCATGCCTTAGCCTTTGAAGACTCCCAATGTGTTGGCACTGGAAGACTAGTCGCTATGGGAGTCAATCAAGGGCAAATCGGAAGAATGGCAGTTTTACCTCAATTTCGTGGCAAGGGGATCGGCAAGGCCATACTGATTAAGCTCATTGAACTGGCTCGGATTCAAAATATTTCCAGACTTATCCTTCATTCCCAAGTGCTAGCAATCCCTTTTTATGAAAAATACGGCTTTAATCCCCAGGGACCGATCTATGAGGAGGCCGGCATTGATCATCGTAATATGATTCTGTTAATGCCTATTTCTCACTAATTAATAATGACTACTACCCCTACTCCATATTTGCACCGTGTTTGCTACTCTGATACGGATGCCGCTGGTTTTGTTTACCATGGCCGTTATCTAGAAATTTTTGAACGTAGTCGTGCAGAATGGCTTTATCAGCGAGACCTGAGCCCTACTAAACTGATCAATGAGTTCGGCATATTACTTCCTGTACACGAACTCAGCATGCATTTTTATAAACCTGGTAGATTGGATGACCTTCTCTATATAGATCAAGTCATTGAACATCGAGGAAGAACACGAGTAGCTGTAAAGCAAACAGCTAGCCGTATGATTGATGATGGTGACACAAATGATTTACAAATCATTGCAAGTGCTTTGATACATATTGTTTGCGTGGATACAAAAACACTCAAACCCAAAGCTTTGCCTGAATGGTTATTTATTAATTAAGCACATCATGACAGACGGAAAATTATTCAACTTTATTCAGAAACTCACGCATTTAATTGAGCAAAATCCAAGCGAAGAGATCATCTTTGTAGAGGGAAAAGCCTTGCTTGAGAATCTTATTTCAGTAGATGACTGGCTTCCTGAAGAATTTACTAAACCACATCCCCAGCATTACCAGCAATATTTACTTTACGCAGATCCTTTGGATCGCTTTTCGGTAGTGAGCTTTGTGTGGGGGCCTGGTCAAAAAACACCCGTGCACAATCACACTGTTTGGGGCATGGTGGGTCAACTACGCGGAGAAGAAAAAGGGACTCATTATCACCAACAGCCTGATGGCAGCTATCAAGCAGGAACCCCTTACATTTGCCCACCAGGTTATGTCGATACCGTTTCGCCAAATAGCCATGATATTCATGAAGTAGCCAATAACCATAATGACCAAACTTCGATCAGCATTCATGTGTATGGTGCCAATATTGGAAAAGTAGAGCGTACGACTTATGATCCTGACACTGGTCATGAAAAAACATTTACTTCTGGTTATGCTAGTACAGTGGCTTCAAAGCTCTAGGTCACCCTATATTCATTCATCTTTAGTAATGAATGTAAAATAGTAGCTCTTACTGCAAATGCTTTAGCGTAGCAGCTCACCCCATTGGCCGGGATTGTCTTTTCATTGAATACGGGCCAATTATTTATTGGTTCCTATGTTATTTACTGATCTCGGTTTATCCGAACCCATTCTTCGTGCAATTTCCGAAGAGGGCTATACCAGCCCTACCCCCATACAAGCTAAATCGATTCCAGCTGTCCTAAAGGGCGGAGACTTACTTGCCGCAGCACAAACCGGCACTGGAAAAACTGCTGGCTTTACACTTCCGATTTTGCAACGTTTAAGTACTAGCGCTAAACCGAGTGGTAAACGCCTCCTGCGCGTGCTGATTCTGACGCCTACGCGAGAACTTGCAGCGCAGATCCAACAATCTGTAATGACCTATGGAAAATATACTGGCCTAAAATCCGCTGTGATCTTTGGTGGAGTTGGTGCCAATCCACAGATTAAGGCAATTGCAGCTGGCTTGGATATTCTAGTTGCTACTCCAGGCCGCCTCTTAGATTTAATGTCTCAAAAATGTGTTTCATTAAATGATATTGAAATATTAGTATTAGATGAAGCAGATCGCATGCTGGATATGGGGTTCTTGCGAGATATCAAAAAGATTTTGGCAGCTTTGCCTAAAAAGCGTCAGAACCTCTTATTTTCTGCAACCTTCTCTACTGAAATTAAATCACTCGCAGATAGCTTACTCAATTCACCTGAATTAATTGAGGTAGCACGCAGTAATAGTGCTAATGAAGCGATTGCGCAATTGATTCATCCAGTTGATAGAAATAAAAAGCAGTCATTACTAGCGCACCTGATTCAGTCAAACAATTGGAAGCAGGTATTGGTCTTTACGCGCACTAAGCATGGTGCCAATAAGCTAGTGACTCAATTAGAAAAGGATGGAATCACTTGTATGGCAATTCATGGCAACAAAAGTCAAACTGCTCGCACCAAAGCATTGGCTGACTTTAAGGCAGGTAAATTAACCGCCTTGATTGCCACTGATATTGCCGCACGAGGAATTGATATCGATCAACTGCCCCACGTAGTCAACTATGACCTGCCTAATGTATCGGAAGATTACGTCCATCGAATTGGTCGAACTGGCCGTGCAGGATCAAATGGGGTTGCCGTATCCCTGGTGTGCGTGGATGAACATCAAATGCTCAAAGATATTGAAAAGCTGATTAAGCAAAAATTACCACAAGAGATCATCGCTGGATTTGAGCCCGATCCCAATGCTGTTGCTCAACCGATACAACTTCGGAGTCAGCAACATCAACAATCGAGAAAGCCCAGTAGCCAGAAGTCAGCTGGAGGTAACTCAAGCGCGCCACGAGCTAGGCCCTCAACTAAACGTAGTGCCCCGCCAAAGAAGAGTTTTAGCAGGTAAATCTGGTATTAAAATCCTTTCCTATGAACCAAATAAACGAACCGCGACTTACCTCCCTTTCTCATGGCGGTGGGTGCGGTTGCAAAATTGCACCAAGCGTTCTATCTGAAATTCTAAAGGGCGTTCCCCATTTGCCTTTTCCGAAAGAGCTTCTCATTGGCATTGAGACCTCTGATGATGCAGCTGTTTATCAAATTAATGAGTCGCAAGCTATTGTTGCCACTACAGATTTTTTTATGCCAATCGTAGATGATCCGTTTGATTTCGGAAAGATAGCTGCAACGAATGCCATTAGTGACATTTATGCAATGGGTGGCACCCCCCTCTTTGCACTTGCATTAGTTGGTATGCCTATTAAGGTGTTATCCAATAAAACCATTGCAAAAATTTTGGAGGGTGGTGCAGAAGCATGCCGTAGTGCTGGCATTCCGATTGCTGGCGGGCACACGATCGATTCAGTTGAACCAATATATGGCTTAGTGGCCATTGGTATCGTAGATCCCAAGCGCATTAAAAGCAATGCTGCAGCCCAGCCTGGTGATGTCCTCATTCTTGGAAAACCCTTAGGCGTAGGCATCCTCTCGGCAGCTCTTAAAAAGGATGTACTCGGCCCAGATGGTTACGCCGAGATGATAGCCAATACCACCAAACTGAATGCTGCAGGCCCCGATCTAGCAAAACTCTCGGGAGTTCATGCCTTGACTGATGTCACCGGCTTTGGTTTAGCCGGTCACCTATTGGAGCTAGCAAGAGGATCAAACTGCACCGCACATATAGACTGGTCCCAAGTTCCCCTGCTGTCTAATGTTCAGCAATTTGCAAACGATGGAATCATTACAGGAGCTTCAGGTCGTAACTGGGAGAGCTACGGCGATGAAGTGGTCGTACCTAGCGGCTTCACGCCAGCACAACAAGCTTTATTAACTGATCCCCAAACTAGTGGAGGTCTTTTAGTTTCTTGTAGCTCTGAGTCCGTTAAGGAGGTACTGGAGATTTTCAATCAGCACCATTTTCTCGGGGCACGTGTCATAGGTCAAATGAGTAAACGTCAAGAAAAAGCTTTGGTTATTTCTTAATTTGTACTTCGGGGCCAACGGAAGTCGTTATTTTCTAGCAGCTAAGTAATGAACGCCCTGGGGTCCATAGGTTTCTGAATGCGGCTCCTCAAAACCTAGATGAAAAATACTGCCTTTACTGTAATGGCTTGTAATTCCATTGATAGTTAACTCAATACTGCCACTCAAAACAAGCGCCTTCACCTCAAATGGATGTGTGTGATGGTCTAAGTGCCCATTTGGTTCGCGCAGCACCTCAACAGGATCTGGGTAGCCCTCTTGCCCTAAGGTTTGAATAAATTGATCGCGATTCATACAGTAACTATAGCGTGGTTATAAACTGCTGTTATTCAATTTTCAACGAGAGGGGTATATGGTATTTAAAGTCATTGGATTAATGGATTTAACAGACCCGCGTGCATTTGAGAAATACCGCGAGCAGGTTGGCCAAACTGTAGCGCTTTATCAAGGGCGCATTGAAGCCCGCGGTGTGATTACTGAGATCTTTTGGAATGAACTTCAATGTATGCCGTGTAGCACCTATGTTGAGCTACATTTTCCAAGCAAAGAAGATGCGCATGCTTGGGCACATAGTCCGCAATACCAGTCATTAGTTCCCATTCGAAATCAAGCTATGAAACTGACGCTCTTTGGAATTGCTATTTGAAGCAAGGCAATAAAAAAGCCTAGCGGTTGAAGGCTAGGCTTACAGATCAACAGTGTTAAGAATTACTTCTTAGCTTCCATTGCCTCTTTTGCAGCAGTAATTTCTTTACGACGCTCTTTGCATGCGCCAGCAATTTCTTGCAAGGCTTTGCGAGCACGGGCAGCAGATGCCTTAATGCCCTTTTCAATAAATTTTTCGTTTTCAGCTTTATATGTTTCAAAAGCAGCCAACAATGTATCGTGTTGTGACATCTTCTCTCCTCATCATCTAAAAAATATACTTTTTAACCACGAAGTCAGTATATCTCTATAAAAACTATAGAAATCAGCCTATTTCATCAGGGATAACGCTTAGAAAGCAGGAATCCGCAAAAAGGGGCGCCATCAATAAAAAGCCCGCTAGATGGCCAGAAAATACTCATAAAGTCCCGTATTCTGGGGCTTAGCGCCCAGATTACCCTAAGAGTGAGGGCACTAACGGGCTCCTGGCCAAGACGAGGCAAGCCAACGAACCTCATACCCATTTTTTTCCCGCCTGGCTGGGTATCAGGCTCCAGCGTCAGCCAAAATGCCACCTGATGCTGATACCTGGCTTCTTGGTGCTTTTTTATGTGTGATCAACAAACATCTTGAGCTCACCACTAATATCAAACAGGAAATAGTATGGCGGATACAGTCGTCAAAAAATCCAACGTAAAATTAGATTCAATAAAAATCAATAGAGAAAAGATGAGCATTAATACCAAAAGTTATGAATTTATCCGCAACAAACTTCTCAAGAAAGAAGAGATTGCGTTTCTAGATGTACGAGAAGAGGATCCACATGCGCAAGAGCACCCCCTCTTTGCCGCAAATCTACCCCTTTCACGTATTGAAATAGATGCTTTTAGCAAGCTACCTCGCAAGGATGTGCCGATTGTGACATTAGATGATGGCGAGGGTTTTGCAGAACTAGCAGCTGCTCGTCTGATAGCGCTAGGATATTGCGATGTCTCTGTATTTGCTAACGGTGTAAGGGGCTGGAAGGCTGCAGGTGGAGAAGTATTTAAAGACGTTAATGTGCCCAGCAAATCATTTGGAGAGTTTGTTGAATCAAAACGCCATACCCCTTCCCTCTCAGCACAAGAAGTCAAACAATTATTGGATGCTAAAGAAGATGTAGTGGTGGTGGATGTAAGACGTTTTGATGAATACAACACCATGAGCATTCCTACTGGCATTAGCGTACCAGGCGCAGAGTTAGTATTACGCGTACCTGAGTTGGCACCTAACCCCAAAACTAAAATTATTGTTAATTGTGCCGGCAGGACTCGTAGCATCATTGGCACACAGTCACTAATTAATGCTGGCATTCCTAATCAAGTTAACGCCTTACGAAATGGCACAATAGGTTGGACCTTAGCAGGGCAAGAACTCGATAAAGGACAGACTCGTCGCTATCCTGAAGTCAGCGATAAAAATGCGCAAGAAGCAGCTCTTCGCGCACGCAGTGTTGCTGATAAGGCGGGTGTAAAGCGCGCTAGTCTAGATGATGTTCGGCAGTGGCAATCACAGGTAGAACGAACCACCTACTTCTTTGATACTCGCACTCCAGAGGAATATGAGGCAGGCCATCTTCCAGGTTTTCGCTCTGTCCCCGGAGGTCAACTCGTACAAGAAACAGAAATGACTGCGCCCGCTCGCGGAGCACGCATTGTATTAGTAGACCCAAGTGGCGTTAGAGCAAATATGCCCGCCTCATGGTTAGCGCAAATGGCATGGGATGTATATGTTTTAGATGGCATCAATGCTAGTCACCTGACTGAACGAGGAGCGTGGAAGCCACCAATTCCTGAGCTACCTAAGGCTAATCTGGTAGATGCTAAAACACTTTCGATTTGGCTCAAAACAGACAGTAATACAGTTACGATTGATTTGAGTACCCATGCTCATTACCTCAAAGGGCATATTCCAGGAATTTGGAATGCATTGCGCTCTCAACTTGAAGAGGCGCTTAAAAAAATACCTCAGGTAGATCGCTACGTTCTGACAAGCAGCCCTGGTGAGCTTGCATTATTTGCTGCGCCAGAACTGGGAAAACTCACCCAAGCTGAAGTATTTGTTCTTGATGGTGGAACCAAAAGTTGGATAGATTGTGGCTTGGAATTAGAAAAGGGAGCGACTCACTTAGCCTCCCCTCCTCTAGACCGCTATAAGCGCCCATATGAGGGTACAAGTGTTGACCCTAAAGCCATGCAAGCATATCTAGATTGGGAATTTGGATTGGTAGAGCAACTAGGAAAAGATGGAACCCATCATTTCTGGGTTCTATAAGTTAGTCCAGCCATCATCACATCAGCTGGAATAAGGCTATTCTTTGCCTATGATGCGCCTTAAACCACAATATCTACTGATTCTATTGGCATGCATTAGTTCAATTGCCTGTGAACGAGATAATTACAGTACGTGGAACTGCACATCTTCTAAAGAATCCAAAACGACAATGGTGCTCAAGAAGGCACAAATGCAGCTACAAGATCATCGTCTGAATTATTGCGGGAGCTTAGGCGAGCGGAGCTATTTTTCGAAAACCTGCCCCACCAATATTCAAGATGCAGACTATGTATTCACACTTTCTTCAGGGGTGCTTCATAGTGCCACTCAAGATTATCAGTGCACCATCCTCTAATAATATGAATCGCATCAGTCCAAAGAAACTACTTTTAAGTAAGTGGACTGCGGTCCACCCCATTGACAAACAAAAACACTTTTTGGTGAGCAAGGTCATTCTGCCAGAGGATCCTCAACAGGGAATTGAATGGATTGAGATTGAGGCGGTCTTCAGCAACAAAACGAAGCAAATACACTGGCGCGAGCTCAGCAATAGTGATCATTGGATTCAGGGGTGGAAATAAAAAAGCTGCTCTTATCCTCATAAGAACAGCTTAGCTTTTAAAAAATAAGACTACTTATTTTTTGCCACTGGAAGACTTCTTGACTAAGTCATCGATATTCTTTTCTGCAGAATCAGCGACCTGATTGACAATTTTTCGACCTTCCTTAAACATCTTTTGTCCAGCGGTAGACATCTCATGCACTACTTTAGATAGTTTATCTGCATGAGATGGCATTTTATTTTCTGCATCCTCTAACCATGAGACTAAAGAGCTACGCACCTTCTCAAGGTGCTTTTCTGTCTCATCAGCAGCGCTCTCTCCAATATCTTTGAGTACTGATTTAACTTTCTTTTGATAGGTCGCGGCCCTTTTAGCGGCTTCTTTTGTTGCCTCTTCCTGTAAGGCTTTTAATTTTTCCAGGTCATTTTTAGCGGCTGACTTTGCACTATCCATAGCATTTTTCATACCCCATTCCATCTCAGAAATGTGATGAGCCCCTAAATCTTTAGCGGCATCCAATAATTTGTGGGAATAATCAAAGAGCTCTTTTGCCTTTTCCTGCTGCCATTTTTGAATATCTTTGGTGTCCATCTTTACTCTCCTATTAAATTAGTACTGTAGAAACTTTCCTCAAATACCACTCTATACCCAAATCACAGAACTACCAATTCCCTGCTTTCTGGGCCTTTAAATATAGGGGATGAGCGCGTTGGAGGAATCAAGCCAACTAATCTAGCTTCGCACCAGCCTGCTTCACCGCATTTGCCCAACGTGGCATCTCTGCAGCCAAGAACTTAGTGAATTGATCCGGATTGAGATAAGCCGGATCTGCACCTTGTTCAATCATCTTCTTTTGAATTTCTGGACTTTCCAAGGTCTCTTTAAAGGCTTGACTTAATTTATTCACCACTTCAGGTGGCGTTCCTTTAGGAGCGAGGATCCCATAGAAACCAACTACTTCTAAATTAGCAATGCCTGTTTCAATCACAGTAGGCGTATTGGGCAAGGCTGGATTACGTTTAGCACTAGTCACAGCAAGAGCCTTCACTTTCCCTTGCTTCGCATAAATGGCGGCCTGGGGAACTGACTCGGCCATAAATTGCACATGTCCAGCAATCAGATCCGTAAAAGCAGGGGCGCTCCCCTTAAAGGGGATGTGCACCATAAATATCCCTGTCTCACTTTTCAGCATCTCTGGCACTAAATGTGAGATTCCACCATTGCCAGCAGAGCCATAGTTAAGCTTTCCTGGATTTGCCTTAGCGTAAGTAATAAGCTCTTTCAGAGAGTTCGCAGCAACATCTTTGTTGATTATCAGTGCTAAAGGCTGTTGTGCTGTTCGCGCCACTGGCTGAAAATCTTTTAATGTCTCATATTGAGATTTTGTATAAATTGCCGGATTAATTACCATCGTCCCAGTATTAGCCAATAGCACCGTGTATCCATCTGCAGGTGATTGAGCAACAAACTGAGCGCCTACAGTCCCGCCTGCCCCAGATTTATAATCGACAATCACAGTTTGACCAAGAGATGATTGCAGCTTTTCTATCAGTAAACGGATGTGTGCATCTAAAGGTCCGCCAGCTGGAAAGCCAATAACAATTTTGATTGGTTTATCAGGATAGGCCGCCTGAGCGAGATTAAGCGAACATAAAAGCAATCCGCTTAGCAAAAATGTACTAATGAGTTGTATGGGCTTCTTCATCAAAATGACACCTTTAATTTACTGGGATACACCTTAGCTCAAAGACTCACCACTAATTACCTAAAGGATATGTCTAAGCCGCAATGACCTACTCTTTATCAGCTATCTTACTAAACATTCACTCTCATGAAAAGAAGAAGCGTCGCTAAAGTAGATTTCAAAAATAGTACTAAAGGGCTTGCGCACAAACAAAACCACTTGCCCAAGCCCATTGAAAATTATGCCCACCCAAATGACCTGTGACATCAACACACTCTCCGATAAAAAATAGCCCTGGATGTTTGCGCGTCATCATGGTTTGACCATCTAACTCTTTAGTGTCAACTCCACCAAGCATCACTTCAGCCTTCTTCCAACCTAGGGTACCTGCTGGTTTTACCAACCAATTAGTGAGTAATTCTTTAAGGGCTTGGCGATCCTTTTTTGAGACCTCTGCCCATTTACGCCCTAAAAGATTTTTTTGTTCAGCAAATGCTTTTGCAAGCCTCTGCGGTAGAACGGATGCCAAAATCAATTCCGTTGGCTTCAGGCGATTATCTTCATTATTAAATAACTCATCGCAATTAAATCCTCCAGGCCGCTCAACTGCACCTAACCAATCTACGTGAATAGGTTCTCCCTCAGTCCAGTAGCTACTGGCCTGCAATACCGCTGGCCCTGAGAGACCTTTGTGGGTCAACAGTAAATCTTCATTGAATCGACAAGCACCGTAACGAAACCCCTTAGATCCAGATGCAATGCGGACTGGCACACTGAGGCCTGCCAAATCACTTAGATTGCCAAATGTATCAGCGGTAAAAGATAGAGGCACCAAAGCGGGTCTTGGTTCAATCACATTTAAGTTAAATTGCTTGGCAATATCTAGTGAGAAAGCACTAGCGCCAATTGCTGGGACGGGCAAACCTCCTGTTGCCATCACCACTGCTATTGTTCGCTCCTCACCCTGGCTTGTTTGAATATGCCATTCGGAACCTTTTTGAGCAATAGACTGCACGCTAACAGGATAACGAATCTTCACTTTCCCTTTAGAGCATTCTGCCAAGAGCATCTCGATAATGTGTTTTGCCGAATCATCGCAGAATAGTTGCCCTTGATGCTTTTCGTGATACTGGATTCCGTATGAGCTGACCAGTTTGATAAATTCATTTGCTGGGTATCTTGCTAGAGCGCTTTTAACAAAATGTGGATTGAGCGAAAGAAAATGGGTCGGATTACTATGAATATTAGTGAAATTACAGCGACCTCCACCACTGATCCGAATTTTTTCACCCAAAATCTCA